>Ga0214473_10002210_pt1 | contig 24207 bp, 20 predicted proteins | sample RVTome_7_FD_203509 | JGI IMG/M metagenome (GOLD analysis project Ga0214473, IMG submission 203509) | Soil microbial communities from uranium-contaminated site in the Upper Colorado River Basin, Wyoming, United States - RVT98D197 | ecosystem: Environmental > Terrestrial > Soil > Contaminated >... | reverse complement strand
TGGGCGCTCTCCACGGCCCGACTCTCACCCGAGCCGTAACCGGTCCCCATGAGTGCGTTTCCCATCCCCGCCATCACGGTCCGGACATCGGCGAAATCGAGATTGATTAGGCCGGGGACCGTGATGAGATCGGAAATCCCCTTCGTGGCGTGGTAGAGGATGTCGTCGGCGATCCGGAAAGCCTCCTTGAGAGTGGCCTGCCGGGGGACGACCGAGAGGAGCCGCTGGTTCGGAATGATGATCAGGGTGTCCACCCTATCCTTCAGGGACTCAATCCCGTCGAGCGCCTGATCCATCCGCCTGTGTCCCTCGAACAGAAACGGCTTCGTGACGATTCCAACGGTCAATGCGCCGTTCTCCTTCGCTATCTCCGCGACGGTCGGTGACGCCCCCGTTCCGGTCCCGCCGCCGAACCCGGCGGCGATGAAGATCATGTCGGACCCTTGAAGCGCTTCGACGACCTCGTCGCGGCTCTCCTGAACGGCCTGGAAGCCGACCTCCGGAATGGCCCCGGCGCCTAGCCCTTTCGTGAGCTTCTTTCCGATCTGGATTTTCCTGAGGGCGCGGGAGGACGTGAGCGCCTGGGCGTCCGTGTTGATCGAAATGAACTCGACACCTCTCAATCCGGAATCGACCATCCGATTCACGGCGTTCCCTCCGCCCCCCCCTATCCCGATGACCTTGATCCTGGCCTGCCAGTCTTGACCCTCTTCCAGCTCAAAGAACATCCTATCCTCCTCGTTCATGGTGGTCATGGGACGACATCTCCTCTGAAGACCTTGAACCAGTTGACGATTTCCCCCAGCAGGCCGGAGCCGTTGCGATGGTTGGCTCTCCTGTTGACCTTTCGATCGCACGAATAGAGGATCAACCCGAGGACCGTGGCATAGGCCGGGTCTGAGAGCTTTTCATCCATCCCCTCGAGGGGACGCGGAATACCGATCCGCGTCGGGCGTTCGAAGATGCTCTCCGCCAGCTTCGCTATCTCTCCCAGCTTCGCTCCGCCGCCGGTCAACACGATGCCGGCGGGTATCGTCTCGAAGTGGGGCGTCCTCTCGAACTCCCCTTTGACCATCTCGAAGAGCTCCTCCATCCGAGATTGGATCACCGACGTCAGCGTATATTCGGACTCGGTATGCCGATGAAAGAGGCTCACCGGCGTTTCGGGGTCCCCCGGCGTTACCGGCTCGCTGTGAAGAGCCCTTCCTTCCCGGATCTTGACGGCCTCCGCCTCCGGAACCGACATCCGCTGCACGATAGCGATGTCATTGGTGACGTGACAGCCCCCCACGAGAAGGACGCCCGAGTGCCGGAGGCTCCCCCCGGTGAAAAGGGCCAGGCCCGAAACGTCGCCACCGATGTCCACGAGTGCCGCCCCCAATTCCTTTTCGTCGTTGCTGAGAACGCTGTAACTGTCGGCCAGCGAGTCGAGGATCAGATCCTCGACTTCCACTCCGGCGAGGTTGATGCTCTTCTCCAGGTTTTTCAGGGAAGAGACGGAACCGGTGATCAGATGGACCTCGGCCTCCAGCCGGATCCCGCTCATCCCGACCGGATCCCGTATCCCCCTCTGATCATCGAGGGCGAATTCCTGTTTGATCACGTGGAGGACCTGGCGATCGGTGGGAATGGCCATCGTCCCGGCCGCTTCGACCACCCGGTTCACATCCCGCCTCGTGATCTCATCGCCGTTCCGGGAGACCGCGATCACCCCCCTCGAATTCATCCCCTGGATATGGCCTCCCGATACGCTGACGACGACGCGCTCGATGTTGCAGCCCGCCGACGCCTGCACCTCCAGGAGGATCTTTCGAACGGATTCGATGACCGCCTCCATGTCGATCACCATCCCGCGCCGGATCCCCTCGGATTTCCCGGCTGCCCACCCCACGACCCGCGGATCCCCGCCGTTGTCGCGAACGGCGATCGTTGCGCACATCTTTGTCGAGCCGATATCAAGGCCGGTGATGATCTCCTCTCTTGCCACGCGTCTATCACCTCCTTCCTTTCCGGGTTTTACCACTTTCAACTTTTAATGAACTACGACCTGGCTGTCGTAACGCAAATCGACGTGACATGACGTCATCCCTTTCCGTTCGATATCGTTCAATACTTCTTCGAGGAGCCGTAACGTGCCGGTCGTTTCGCCGGCCCCGAAATGGATCCTGATGTCCCGCCGCACGGTGGCCAACCGGATGCTCCCGTCTTCGTCCACCGATAAAACCGAAATGTCCTTCAGAAACTGAGGGCTCAACTCCCGCAGCTCTCGGAGAAATCCGAGCGCGACCTGAACCGGCTCGATCTCGACCCGGCCCTCCGCTTCCCGGACCTGCTGACCGGCCAACTGGATGATCGGAAGATCGAGACCGACATCGGCAGGTGAAAGGGGGAGAAGCCAGCCGTTCTCATCGATCGGACGACAGATCCCTCCGGCAAGTATCGCGATCGGTTCCCTCTCTTCGATGCGGATGACCACCCGGTCGGGAGGGACTCGATCCACCTCGGCACGACGGACGATCGGCATCCGCTCCACAGCGAACCGAACGTCGCTGAAATCCCGAAACACACCGCCCTCGAGCCCCGATGATGCGGCCGAAAGGACATCCCTCGGATCGCTGTAACGGGCTCCCACGATGCGCACCTGACGGACATCGAAGGCGCCCCGCGAGATCGCCCAGTGCGCGAAAATGCCGAGCATGAAGGCCGTCAGGACGAAGAGGAAGCCCATCCGGGCTCGATCCCCCCGTGCGAGTATCCGCTTCCGATAGTTCCTGCCTCGACGTCTCGCGTTCAGGAGATCCCCTCCAATTCCTCAAGCGTCATCCCCAAAAAGACCACCTCGGGTTCGAGTTCGATTCCATAGCTTTCCCGGACCCCTCTCTTCATTTCCCTCATGAGGATCAGGACGTCGGAAGCCCGGGCATGCCCCATGTTCACGATGAAGTTGGCGTGCGCATCGGAGATCATGGCGTCCCCCTCGCGCCTCCCCCGGAGCCCGAGGTTGTCGATCAGCTTTCCGGCATGGAATCCCGTCGGATTCTTGAAGACGCTGCCGAACGACGGATATCGAACGGCTTGTCCCTTCTTTCGACGGGTCATGTACTGGCGTGCCCTCTTCTTGAGAAGGACCGGTTTCTCCGGCACGTAGGCGAGCCCGATCCGGGTGACGATGATTTCCCTTGAAAGGCCGCCATTCCGGTATCCCGGTGTAACCTCTGCCCGGGAAAACGCGCGCTCCGTACCGTTCCGATCCACTCCATGAACCCACGAGATGAAATCCCAGATCTCTCTCCCCCACGCCCCCGCGTTCATCCGCACCGCTCCTCCGACCGTCCCCGGAAGACCCACAAAGCACTCCATCCCGCCCCACCCTGATTTCACCCCCTGCCGGGAAAGGTCTTTGAGAGGATAACCCGCGCCCACCGTCAAGACATTCCCCGCGTCGATCAGATCCGTGAATCCTTCACCGAGTTTCAGAATGATTCCGTCGAATCCCCGATCGTTGACCAGGAGGTTGGATCCCCCGCCCAGGATGAAGTGCTCGATGGGAGGGAATCCTTCCCGTCGCATCAGCTTCATGCAGGCGATGAGGGCTCCCGGATCTCTGACTTCCACCAGGGCTGCGCACGGCCCCCCGATCCTGATCGTGGTATAATCGCTCAAGGGAACGCCGGGCCGGATCTCAACCCCGTCGAGCTCCCGTATCCGGTCGATGACCTCAGAGAAATCTATTGACATGGCTATCCATCCGGCAATCTTTTGTAAATCTCCTCCCCGACTTTCCAGATATCTCCGGCGCCGAGCGTGATGACGACATCTCCCGGTTCGAGGATGGGAAGGACTCTGTCCGGAATCTCCTCCATCTTCTCGATGTACTCGACACGCTGCATCCCATGCCGCCTGGCCGCCCGGACGATCAGCTCTCCCGTCACGCCTTCGATCGGGTCTTCCCTGGCTGGATAGACATCGGTGACGAAGAGGATGTCCGCATCGTGAAACGACTGGCCGAATTCCTGGTGAAACGACTGAGTTCGGGAATAGAGATGCGGCTGGAAGATCGCGACGACCCTCCGGTTCCAGCCGTCCTTCGCCGCGCGGAGAGACGCCTTGATCTCCGTCGGATGATGGGCATAGTCATCGACGACCATCACCCCTCCCCTCTCCCCCTTGATCTCGAAACGACGGTGGACGCCCGTGAATCTCTCCAGGGCGACGGCGACGGCGGAGAACGGGATTCCCAGTTCGAGCCCGACCACGATGGCCGCCAGGGAGTTCTTCACGTTGTGCAGGCCGGGAATCTGCAGGGCGATCGACCCGATCTTTTCACCTTTCCAGTAGGCCGAGTACCGGGACTGGCTCCCCGCGAAAAAGATCTCCCGCGCCTGCAGATCGCAATTCGCATTGAGCCCATAGGTCATCACGGCCCTGTCGAGGCGTGGGAGGATGGAGAGAACGGCCTCATCGTCGCCGCAGAGGACGGACGAGCCGTAAAACGGGACCTTGTTGCAGAACAGGATGAAGGCCTCTTTGATCTCCTCGATATCCCGATAACAGTCGAGGTGCTCCGACTCGATCGTGGTGACCACCGCGATCGAAGGGGAGAGCTGGAGGAAGGAACGATCGAATTCATCCGCCTCGGCCACGATGTACTGGCCGTATCCGATCTTCGCCCCCGTTCCGATGCTCCGGACCCTGCCGCCCACGATGACGGTGGGATCGAGGTTCCCCTCCCGGAGCACATCGCCGACCATGGAGGTTGTCGTGGTCTTCCCGTGAGTCCCGGCGATCGCGATCCCGTATTTCATCCGCATCAGTTCGGCCAGCATCTCGGCCCTTCGAATGATGATGATCTTATCCTGCTTGGCCTGGGCCACCTCCGGGTTTTCCTGCCGGATCGCCGAGGAGATCACCACGACATCCGCGCCGCGGACATTCCCGGCGTCGTGGCCATAACGGACGCGCGCGCCCAATTTCTCCAGCCGGCGGGTCACGGGAGTGTTCTGAAGGTCGGAACCGCTGACCGTATGCCCCATGTTCAGGAGGATCTCGGCGATGCCGCACATGCCGCTCCCGCCGATCCCCACCAGATGGAGATGCTTGATCTTCTTGAACACGACGCCTCCTTACCTGCCCAGCGCCAGGATACGATCGACCAGGATATCCTTCGCCTCCGGCCTTCTCAGGGACAAGGCCGCTCGTGACATCTCGTTCCAGATCCCTTTCTTATCCAACACACTCTCCACACGATCCTTGAGAAGCCGCCAATCCGCTCCCTCCTCGCGGATGACGATCGCCGCCCCCGCCCGCTCGTAATGGCGGGCGTTCCGCTCCTGGTGCCCCCCTGCCGCATGAGGATACGGGATCAGAATCGACGGAATTCCCCACAGGGCGATCTCCGAGAGGGTCATCGCGCCCGCCCTGCAGATCGCCAGGTCGACATCCCGGTATATGGAGGGCATATCATCAAAAAAGGGGCGGACGTGGGGCTTCGGCGTTAATCCCTCGAAAGAGGAGAGAACCCAGGCATAGTCCCTTTCACCGGTCTGAAAGAAGACCCGAAAGCGGAGGGGATCGAATGAATGGAGCAATCGGACGGCGATCCGGTTGATCGGGTGAGCCCCCTGGCTTCCGCCCATGACCAGGAGGACCGGCGGTTCTCCGGGCCGATCCCTACGGACTGAAGGCGGGCTGCTCCCCCCATTGGTTCCGCCGGCGACCGGGTTCCCCGTCAGGAAGACCTTCCGGCGTTTGACGCCGGGGAAGTGAACCGCATCAGGGAAGGCGACATGGATCTCATCGGCCAGAGGGGCCAGAACCCGGTTGGCCAGCCCGGGTGAATCGTTCTGTTCCTGAATGATGAAGGGAATACCGGTCATCCATGCGGCGAAGAGGACGGGGCCGCTCACATACCCCCCGGTGCCGACGACCACCTGGGGGCCGAACCGCCTGAGAAGGGCCATTCCATGGCGGAGGCCACGCAGGAGCGAAAGGGGGAAGGCGACACTCTCCAGCGTCACGGAGCGGGGGAAGGGTCTGACCGAGATCGTTTCCCATGGGAAGCCTTCCCGATCGAGGATATTCGCCCCTCTCCTGTCATCCGACAGACAGAACAGAACCTCCATATCTTTCTCCCGTTCCCGCAATCCTCTGGCTAACACGATCGCAGGCAGGAGGTGACCACCGGTCCCGGCACAGGCAAAGAGAACCCTCATCTCTGCTCCTTCAGATAGCCGGTCCCGATCCGGCTGTGACCCGAGACGTTCAGGATGATGCCGATGCCGGCCAAGAGGGTGACGATCGAGGATCCCCCGTAACTGACCAACGGAAGCCCTACGCCCGCTGCCGGCAGCATCCCTAGGTTGATCGCCACGTTGATGAGAAGGGGGACAAAGATCATGGCCAGAATGCCGCCGACCAGCAAGAAGCCATAGAGGTCACGACAGGCGACCATGACCCGATATCCCCAGTATCCAAGGAGGGAGAAGACGCAGAGAAAGACAACCGTCAACAGAAATCCCAGCTCTTCGCCGATCACCGCAAAGATGAAATCCGTGTGCGGTTCGGGGAGGAAAAAATGTTTCTGGAAGCTGTTCCCGATCCCCCTGCCGGTCCACCCCCCCGACCCGATACCGATCTGGCTCTGGTTGGATTGATAATTTCCTTCAAGCAGTTCCTGGTCGGGATTCCAGAAATCCTCGATCCGCTCGACCCAATAATCCTTCATCGATCCCTCTTTGATCGACACCCCCAGGTAGGCGAATGCCCCGATGACAAGAAGCATATAGAGGAGATGCTTCGGGCGCGCGCCGCTCAGGAAGAGGACCACCATGACGATCGCAAGGGTGAGGATGGTGGACGAGAGAGCCGGCTCGATGGCGATGAGGCCCAGCACGAAGCTGATCACAAGGGCAATCGGCAGGATGCCGACTTTGAATTCCTGTATCCTCGATCCCTTGTTCAGGATCGTCGTGGCGCACCAGATCACGAGAGCCGGTCGGGTGATTTCTGAAGGTTGAAACGTGAAGGGGTAAACGATCCAGCGCCTAACGCCGTTGATCACCGGCGCGATCGACTTGGTGAAGGGGAGGACTAGGATGGCCAGGAGCAGGATGCTCGCCAACAGGAGCAATTTCGCGTGCCGTTGGTACCGGTGGTAGTCGACTCGGGAGAAGATGGCCATCAGCGCCAATCCCAGGCCGATCCAGATGGTCTGGGATTGGAGGAAGTAGGCGCCGTCTCCGTGACGGAACTCGGCCCTGGCCACGCTGGCACTCTTGAGCATCAGAAGCCCGAAGGCCAGGATAAAACAGAGGTTCAGAATGATATTTCGCCTGGCATGGTTCATTACGATTCGCTCTCCGCCAGGCGGACGACTTCCGCCTTGAAGTGTTTCCCCCGTTCCTCGAAGTTCGCGTACTGATCGTAGCTCGAAGTCCCGGGGGAGAGCAAGACGATATCCCCCGCCTCGGCTGCCCGGAGCGCGGCCTGTACAGCCTCACGCATGCCATGGACCACCTCGGTCGGGATTCCGGCTCCGATCTCCTCCGCCACTCTCCTGCCGCACTCCCCCATGCCGACGAGATATTTGACCCTCCTGGAGACCTCACCGGCCAGACTCGAGTAATCGAGCCCTTTCTCCTTGCCGCCGACGATGAGGATGATCCGGCCGGCGAAGGATTCCAATGCCACCCTAACGGAACCGGGATTCGTCGCTTTCGAGTCGTTGATAAACTCTATCCCCCGAATTGTCCCCGAACGCTCCATCCGGTGCTCCAGACCGTTGAAATCCCGCATCGCCCGGGCAATGGCGGCGGCGTGGGCGCCCATGAGACGGGCCATCGCAGCGGCCGCCATGGCGTTCTGGAGGTTATGATCGCCGATGATCGAGAGATCGCCCCTATCGAAGAGAACCTCCTCCCTCCCCCGCCAGCGCCGCTTGACCGAGTGCCCGCTTGGGAAGATGCCCTCCTCGCGCTCGATGAGCGAGAACGGAAAGCGGGCGCCCCGATGCGTTTCGGCGAGTTGGCGGACTTCGGGATCATCCGCATTATAGACCAGTATGTCATCCCCCCTCATGTTCATCAGGATTCTTTTTTTATCCTCGATGTAGTCGCCATAGTCTCTGTAACGATCCATATGATCCGGCGTGATATTGAGAATGGCGGCGATTCTCGGGCGGAAGGAACGGATGTGCGCGAGCTGGAAGCTGCTGACCTCGACGATCAGCCAGCCATCAGGGCCGACCTCCTGGCAGACCGCGCTGAGCGGTGTGCCGACGTTCCCGCAGACCCGGCACGGGAGACCGGCACTCCGGGCCAGCAGACCGAGCATCTCGACGGTCGTGCTCTTTCCATTGGTCCCCGTGATCGCCACGATCGGTGCCGTGGCGTACCAGCCCCCCACCTCGATTTCGCTGTATATCGGAATGCCGTCCCGTTCCAGCGCCTTTACCGGCGGAGCACCCTCCGGTATCCCGGGACTGATGACCGCAAAGACGCTTTCACGAAACCGGTCGAGCGGGTGGTTGCCGATACAAACCTCCACCCCGAAACGCTTGAGCGCTTCTTCCGCCTTCTTCGTCTCTTCGTTCGCCGCCGCGTCGGAAGCGAGGACCCGGTATCCTTTCTCCGCAAGCAATTTCGCCACAGCGGTCCCGCTCCTTGCCATTCCGAGGACCGAGACGAGCCCATCGGAGGAGGGAGAGAGCCCTCCCCGGGGGACGGCTCTGGATCGGGGCCCGGGAGACACGATCACCTCACCGAATCTTGAGCGTGCTGAGACCGATGAGGGCACAGATCGCGGCTATGATGTAGAATCGGGTCACGATCTTCGACTCGTTCCATCCCTTCAATTCGAAATGATGGTGGAGCGGGGCCATGAGAAAGACCCGTTTCCCCCTCAAACGAAAGGAAAAGACCTGGATGATCACCGAGAGCGCCTCCAGAACAAATACGCCTCCCACGATAAAAAGGATCAACTCCGACTTCAGGAGGATGGCCAGGGTGGCCAGCGCGCCGCCGATCGAGAGAGAACCCGTATCCCCCATGAAGACATCGGCCTTATGGGCATTGTACCAGAGGAAGCCCATCGACGCGCCCACCAGGCTCATGCAGAATACCGTGAGCTCTCCGCTCCCGGGGATCGATACGATCTGAAGATAGTGGCTGAACAGGGCATGCCCGTGCAGATAGGCGAATCCCGCGAACGCGAACGCGGTGAAGGCACAGATCCCGATGGCCAGTCCGTCAAGACCGTCGGTCAAGTTGACGGCGTTGCTGGTCCCGGTGATCACAAGGATGATAAAAGGGATATAGAACGGTCCCAGATCGAAATAGACCCCTTTGAAGAACGGGACGGTCGTCGTCGTGACGATCCCCTCCTGCATCGGGAAGCGGGTGAGGATCACGCCGAGGAGCAGGCCCAGACCGATCTGGCCGACGAGTTTGTAGCGCCCGATCAGGCCCGCATTCGACTTCCGGATGCTCTTGAGGTAATCGTCCCAGGCGCCAATCGCTCCCATCCATAGAGTGGCGAGGAGGACCAGCCGGATGTGTCCGACGGTCAGGTCCGCCCACAAGAGGGTCGGGATGACCGTGGAGATGATGATCAGGAGGCCCCCCATGGTCGGGGTTCCCCGCTTCACATGGTGGCGTTCAGGCACATCGACCCGGACCATTTCCACGACCTGGAGCCTCTTGAGATAAGCGATGAGTCTGGGGCCGAGGATGAAACTGATCAGGAGGGCCGTTACCGTGGCATAGGCGGCCCGGAAGGTGATATACCGGAAGATATTGAAAATGGCATGGTACTCGACGAGGGGGTACAGGAGATGGTAGAACATCAGCGCCGCGACCGTCCTTTCTTCATCCTGGAGCGCACCATCTCGAACAATTTCTCCATCCGGACTCCTCTCGATGCCTTGAAGAGGATGATGTCCCCCCCGCGAAGGAGCTTGAGGAGTTGACGGCGCGCTTCTGAGAATTTCATCGCGTCGATGACCTCCCGATGGCGGCCCCTCCGCTGATCCTCGTCCCGGATCGCCCGGCTCACGAGCGCTCCGAGCTCGCCTACCGTGACGACGGCATCGAGATCGAGCAAGGAGAGCCGCTTTCCGAGTTCCCGGTGAAGGCGGGCAGAGCCCTCTCCCAGCTCGAACATATCCCCCAACACCAGAATCTTCCGCCCGTCACCTTCCATCAGGGAGAGGGTCTCTGCCGCCAGATACATCGAGCGAGGATTCGCGTTGTAGCAATCCATGATAAACATGACGTCGTTTTCCCGCCGCACTTCCATTCTCATCGATTGGTATACCGGCATCTCGAGTCCTTCTTTGATCTCCTCATGACTCAAACCCACTTGAAGCCCGAGGGCATACGCGGCAAGAGCATTTTGAAGGCTGTAAAAGCCGATGAGAGGGAGATCGACACGGGGGCCTTTCTCGACGCAGAAGGAGACCTTTCCATCGCCCCGAACGGAATAATCGACCGGGAAGACATCGTTGCCTCTCCGCAGCCCGAAGGTGGCGAACTTCACGCCAGATCCTCTGATGGTCGACTTGAGGCTTGGATCATCGCCGTTGATGATGAGCGTCCTCCCCGGCTCGATGCCATCGAGGATGGATGTCTTTTCCTTCAGGACCCCGAGAAGATTCCCGAAGCCTTCGAGATGAACCTCGGAGATGTTGGTGATGATCGCCCAGTGCGGCCGCGCGATCCGGGAAAGGATCGAAATCTCCCCGGGGGCATTGCTCGCCATCTCGAGGACCATCCATTCCGCGTCTTTTTTCGCCTCCAGGATGCTGAGCGGAAGGCCGATCAGATTGTTGTGATTGCCGGGACTGCGGTGAACATGAAAGCGCCTCGACAGGATATTTCCTGCCATCTCCTTCGTCGTCGTTTTGCCGTTGGAGCCCGTGATGCCTACCACCGATCCCTCGAAATCCGATCTGACCTTCGCCGCCATTTCCCGCAAGGCCATTCTCGTATCGGGGACTTCGAAAACCTGCAGGCGCCCGTCGGCGGCCTTGATCGGACGAGACACGACAAAACCTCTCGCCCCCCTCCGACGCGCCTCCTGGATAAAGTCGTGTCCGTCGTGGCGGTCCCCCCTGAGAGCCAGAAAGAGGTCTCCCTGCCTGGCTTGCCGCGAATCGATCGAGACCCTGCGGAACGACCGCGCCCTCCGCTCGCCCGAGAGCCTGCAATGGCTCAGACTGGAGACCAGATCTCCGGTCTTAATGACCATGAGAGTTGAAACCTCCCCTCTCCTCGCTTTCCGAGCACCCCAGGATCCGGCAGGCAACCTCACGGTCGCTGAAGGGGTACCGTTGAGACCCGATGATTTGATAATCCTCATGGCCCTTTCCGGCGATGACGACGATATCTCCCGCTTTCGCCGCACCGATCGCATACCGTATCGCATCTTCCCTGTCCGTTATCCGGGTGAAATCGTCCCTCACCCGCCTGACTCCCCCCTCGAGGCTGTCGAGGATCGCCTCCGGGTCCTCCCGGCGGGGATTGTCGGAGGTGATCACCAGGAGATGGGATAACCGGGCGGCCACCTCGCCCATGACGGGTCGCTTCTCCCTGTCCCGGTCCCCGCCACACCCGACGACGGTAATGATCCGTCCGGCATAGATTTCTTCGAGGGTGGTGAGAAGGTTTTCCAGCGCATCGGGACTGTGCGCATAATCGATCACAACTCGGACACCTCCGGCTTCCACTATCTCCATCCTCCCCCGGACTCTCTCGATCGATTCGAGCCCCCGAACGATTTCCGCTTCGCTCAGGTTGAGGCCGATACCGGCAGCAAACGCGGCCAGGGCATTCGACACGTTGAATTTCCCCGGTAACTGCAGGCGGAGATGGGTTTCCCCCAGCGGGCTGCGCACCGTGACCTCGGAGCCCCAGGGATGGAGGCGGAAATCGGCAGCGCGGACATCCGCTTTTTCGCTGCCGATGGCATAGGTCACCGTCTCGACGGGACAGATGTCGATGAAGCGTCTTCCCCTCGGATCATCGAGATTGACGATACCCTTTCCCCTCTTCTTCCCTTTCCCGAGCACGCGGAAGAGGGAGAGCTTGGCCTCCAGGTAGCTTTCCATGTCGCCGTGGAAATCGAGGTGATCCCGGCTCAGATTGGTGAAGACGGCACAATCGAATTCAATCCCCCGTACCCGGCTCAGCACCAATCCGTGGGAAGAGACTTCCATGGTCACCGCCAGGCATCCTTCCGCCTTCAACTGAGCCAGTTCGGACGCGATCGTGGGAGACTCCGGCGTCGTCAGGCCGAAATCGTGTCGCGAATCCTTCCATGCCATCCCGAGGGTGCCGACCACCGCCGTCTGCTGATATCTTTGTTTGACGATCGCATCGATCAGATAGGATGTCGTCGTCTTCCCATTCGTTCCGGTAATGCCCGTGCAGACCATCGAAAGGGTCGGATGCCCGTAATAGGAATGGGCGACATCCGCCATTCCCCCCCGGATATCGGCAATCCGGATCACCGGAATCGGCAGCGGGGGTACCTCCCCTTCTGTGATGATGGCGGCGGCCCCCTTCCGGACCGCTTCTTGGGAATAAAGTGTTCCGCTCGATCGACTGCCGGCCATCGCAAAAAAGCAATCTCCCTCCTTCAGCTTCCGGCTGTCGTAGGCGATCCCGCTGAATTCGGCCTCGAGGTTCCCCGTGACATCGATGACTTTCAAGAGTCCGATGATCTCTCTGAGCTTCATGATCCTCCCGGTTCGATCGCTCGCCCTATAGCGTTCGCATATCCACCTCTGATCGATATCGGTCCTGATGATCAAAAGCCCTCACCCCACAACGTGCAGAGTTTATCCGTCGCATATTGCGCCCCTGCCACAGGCTCCTGGCGGAGAACCTTACCCATCCCCTCCACCCTGACCCGGAGCCCATTGCTCGACAGAATCGTGCATGCTTCCCTGAGCGAAAGTCCGGAGACGTCCGGCATCGGCCCCCGGACCGAAACGACGGGTATGAAGGGATAGGCTTTCGACTCTGAACCGGACGCGCCGTTCCCCAGATAGGTGAGGTCGAAGACCGACACCGCGACCTCGTCTCCGTCATCCTCCCCAGTTTCTTTCTCCTCCGCCTCGGCGAGCCTCAGGACCCGATAGCGTCCCTCTCCGCTCGGCAAGTCATGGACGAGTTCATCCGGAGCCGCCTTCTCGAGCAATCCGTCATAGGCATAGATGGTCGATTCGATCAGCTCCCGGCATAGGGGCGCGGCGCTCTCCCCGCCCCATCGATCGCGCTCCGGCTCATCCAGAACGATGAAGATGGCATAACGGGGATCATCCGCAGGGAAGAATCCGCCGAATGAGGTCATATACTTTCCCGGCAGATAACCCCGATGGCCGGGCAGGCTCTTCTGAGCGGTTCCCGTCTTGCCTGCCATCTGAAAACCCTCGATGCGAGCCTTTGTTCCGGTCCCATGCTCGACGACATCGACCAGCACGTCCCGGATCCGATCGGCCGTCTCCCGGGACATGACTTCCCGGATGATCTCGGGCCGGGCCTGGAAGACGGCCTCTCCTTCCGGGTCCCTGATCTCCTTCACCAGCATCGGCTTCATCAGGTAACCGCCGTTCGCGATGGCGGCATAGGCCATGACCATCTGGAGCGGCGTGACGCAGATTTCCTGGCCGATGGCGATGCTCGCCAGGCTGAGCCCGGACCACTGGTCGAGGCGCCTCAGGATACCGCTCCCTTCTCCGGGAAAATCGACCCCCGTCCGGCTACCGAAACCGTACTTCCTGGCCATCTGATAGAGCCCTTCATCCTCCATTCGTTCGGCCAGCTTGATGACCCCGATATTGCTTGAGAGCTCGACGACCTCCCTCACCTTGAGCCACCCATAACGATGGATGTCATGGAAACGATGGTTACGGACAAGGTATTGGCCATTCTCGCAGAAGATCTGTTCATCGAGGTTCGCCAATCCCCGCTCCAGAATCCCGGCCAGCGTGACGATCTTGAATGTCGACCCCGGTTCGAACAGATCGGTGATGATCCGATTCCGCATGGCGGCGCAGACCTTGCTCCGGTTCCGGACCTTGCCAATCGTATTGAGATCGATTCTCGGATAACAGGCAAGCGCCAGGATCTCCCCCCGATTGGGATCCACGACGACGACGGCTCCATTCTTCGCCCCGCACCGCTCGACGGCGCGATCGAGCACGTTTTCCGCGGCCTCCTGGAGCTGGCTATCCAGTGTCAGGATGACATCGTGGCCGCTCTTCGGAGGAACGGTCGGAAAATCCGGGTTGATCCGCAATTCCTCATGGCCATCCACCTGGAGGATCGCCGCACCTTTCACGCCCTCGAGATACTCGTCGTAAAGGCCCTCGATCCCCTCCAGCCCCGCGTTATCCATGCCGGCCCAACCGATGACTTGGGCGGCGAGGGAGTGAAAGGGGTAGTATCTTTCCTTCTCGACATCGAACCACGTGCCGGGAATTCGGAGGGCTTCGACCTGCTCCTTATTCTGCCGGGTCATCTTCCGCTCGACCAGGACCCTTCCGCGCGGCTGCCGGAGCGCACGCCTCAGGGATCGGTAATCCCTTCCGAGAACAGGGGCCAAAGAGGCGGCTGCTTTATCCGCATCGAAACCTTTCGGGATATCCACATAGAACGTGTACCGGTCTTTCGAAACGGCCAGGGGGATACCCCGCCTGTCGAGGATACGGCCCCTGTCGGCCGCGATGTCCACTTTCAATTGCTGCTGATCTTCCGCTGCGTGGAGATAGGTTTCGTGGCGAAGGATCTGAAGGTAGAAAAGTCCTCCGACGAGGACGAGCAACCCGAGGATCATCAAGGTGGCAAGCTGCAGAAGCCTGACCTGATGGTTCCTCTGGACCCTGATCTTTTCCATTCCCCTCCTCCAGGTTGGGGGGATCATGCAACCGGCCTGCAAGGGAATGGTGACCTCGACAAACCGTCACCGTTCAGAAGACATACATCGCGAAAAAGTGCGTCAGGACGCCGATCGTGCTCTGCTCCTGCCTCCCGCGGCGGTCGAACGCGACGGGAGGTTCGGCGCGATCCTCCCCTTCGATCCCATCAGCCTCGCCCGAATCTCCCACCATCACGAGGACGACCTCTCCATGCTCCGGATATTTCATCCCCAGATCCTCCGTGGCCAGGTGGAAGATCCTTTTTCTCGAGGAGAGCACGGCGATGGCCTGCGACAATTCGTCCCGTGCGGCCTCCAGCTGTAGCTTCTCGAGCTGCAGTTCCTGGAGCTCCCCGATCATCGTCCGGCGCTGGGACCGGCAGACAAAGACGATGGTGGTGACAGCCAGCAGGGGGATAAGAACTCCGAAGAAGAGGGAGGTGAAGAAATCGCGCCGCCTCTTCCGCGTCAACGATTCCAGTGTTTCGCGATAACCCTTCGAGAACCAGTCCATGGTTGTGTCGCCACCTTTCGTACCGCGCGCAATCTCGCGCTCCGCGCTCTGGGATTCTCCGAAAGCTCGCGGGGAGAGGGTCTCACCGGTCTCTTCGTCAGGACCTCCGCCGTGGAGACCTTTCCGCACACGCACTGCGGAAGATCGCCCGGACAGACGCAATCCGCCTCGAGGTATTTGAAGGTTCTCTTGACCATCCGATCCTCGAGGGAATGATAGGAGATCACCACGAATCTCCCTCCGACCCGGAGCGCTCCGAAGATCGAACCGAGACCCGCTTCCAGTGCCTCGAGTTCCCGGTTGACGGCGATCCGGAGGGCCTGATAGGCCCTTGCAACGGATTTATGGGCAAATCGGCCGGGGATGGCCCCACGGATCACCTCATTGAGCTGACCGCTTCTGTCGATCGGGCTTCGCTCCCTCGCCCGGACGATGGCGCGGGCGATTCGCACCGCATGCCGTTCCTCTCCGTACCGGTACAGGATCTCCGCGATCCTCTCCCCGGAATAGGTGTTCAGGATCGTCGAGGCGGGGATCCCCGAACGATTGTCGAACCGCATGTCGAGCGGTGAATCGTGTCGAGAACTGAATCCCTTGCCGGGATCGTCGATCTGGGCCGACGAAAGGCCGAGATCGAGGATCGCGCCGTCGAACTCCATTCCCAGCCACCGATCGACAGCCCGGGAATAGTCCTCCCTCATCAGATGAGCCCGATCGCCGTATGCTACCAGATGCTCCTGACAGTAGCGGATGGCATCCTCATCGAGGTCGACTCCCCAGAGCCCGCCATCAGGATTCGAAGACTCGAGGATGCGCCGGGCATGCCCGCCGCCACCCAGCGTCCCGTCAAGATAACGACCGCCCGGAGAGGGCTTCAGATAATCGATGGCCTCATCGAGGAGCACAGGGTCATGAAAACGAAATCCGCCGAGCATCATGCCTATCCCCGCCGGTGAGGGACAACCGACGATCATCCGCGCTCCTTTCTCATTTCCTGAACCGTCCGGAAGACCTTTTCAGCGACTTCCTTGAAGGAAACCTCTTCTTCGAACCTCTGGTGCTCCGCGGGATCCCAGATCTCAATCCATTTGATGGCCCCGACGATCACAGCCTCCCTCTTGAGCCCGCCGGCTTCCAGCAGGTGGGGCGGGATCGTGATCCGACCCTGTCCGTCGAGTTCCACCTCGCTGGTGTAGGCCCCGAGGAAGTGTTGATAGTTCCGGTGCGCCTCGCTCTCGATGGTGAGGAGATCAGAGCGCTCTGAGATCATCCGATCCCAATCGGGGGCGGTAAAAAGCAGGAGACAATTTTCCATCCCCCGGAACAGCATGAACTTCTTCGTTTTTCCGTCTTTTCTGAAGCGGGCAGGAAGGCTGATCCGACCTTTGTGGTCGATGGCGTGGATGAACTTTCCGTGATAGATGGCCATGTCAGGTCCCGGTGGACGGCAGGAGGTGGTGCCCCACTATTTACCACAAATCACCACCCCGAAATTAATGGGACCCGTAATTTTTGTCAAGGAAAATCTTTATGAAATCATTTTTCCTCCTCGATCTTTCGAAAAATTGCTTGAGTCGCCTCGGCTGGCGTGGTGAAAATAGACAGACCCGCGGGGAATCGGCTCTCTTTCAGCGACCATGTCCGCAGTCCGACCACCGGGATCCCGTAGATGTGGCAGTAGGCAATCTCGGTCAGGGTTCCGAACATCCCGCCGACGGCAATGGCGCCATCCGCCGCCAGGACGACCAGGGCGTTTCGCGCATAGCCCATCCCCGTCGGAATGACGATGTCGAGGTGCCGGTTCCCGGAGCCCTTCTCGGACCCGGGCAGGATCCCGATCGTCATTCCCCCCTTCGCGCGGGCGCCCCGGCACGCCGCCTCCATGACTCCCCCCATCCCTCCGCAGACGAGGATCGCACCTCGTTCCGCGATTCGGGCGCCGACCTCCTCGGCCAATGCCGCCTCTCCGTCGTCGCCGGCGGATGATCCGATCACCCCGATCGTGATCTTCTTCAACATCGTGTCCTTCCTTTCTACCGGCATGTCGACCGGCCGTTTCCTCCCGGGATTCCCGACAGGAGGTCTCTCTCCCTCACCCGTCCCTCGCCAGATCCCCGACCAGTGCCGGGAGGACTCCGCCGGCCGGGCCCCTGATGACGACGTCGGCGATCGGCGATACGGGCGTTTCGTCAGGATTGACCTCGATGATCATGCCTCCCCTCCCCTTGATCTCGAAAGGGATCGAGGCGATCGGATACACGACAGCGGAGGTCCCGACGAGGAGGAGGAGGTCGGCGATCTCCATGAACGCGACCGTTCTCTCCATCGCTTCGCGCGGGAGGGGCTCGCCGAACATCACCACGCCCGGCTTCATGAGCCCGTTGCACGCATCGCAGCGGGGAGGAAGCAGGTCTTCCGGATAGACATCGTAAGCCTCGCGTGAGGTTCCGCATCTCGTGCAGATTTCCCGGAAGATATCTCCGTGGACCTCGACCAGAGACCGGGACCCCGCCCGCCGATGGAGGCCATCGACATTCTGGGTCACGAGGAGGAAGCCGGGGGCCTTGTGCGCTTCCAGGTCAGCGATCGCGTAATGTCCGGGATTTGGCTCGGCTTTGTGGATCAAGGAGCGACGCCAGTTGTACCACTTCCAGACGGTCAGGGGGTCGCGCCGGAGGGCCTCGATGTTCGCGAGCTCCATCGGGTCGTAGCGGTTCCAGAGCCCATCCTTCCCTCGAAAGGTCGGGACCCCGCTCTCCCGAGAGACGCCGGCCCCGGTCAGGACCATGAGGTGCCGGGAGGCGCGGATGGCGTCGAGCGCTTCCCGATCGGTGTCATCCATCGCGGAGTCGTCCGGAAAGATCCAACAAAAAAGCCCCGCATCGATATCGGGGCAGCTGGAGTCTCGCAGCGAATGGTGGAGGCGGTGGGATTCGAACCCACGTCCGATGGCGCCGCAACAGAGACCCCTACATGCTTAGTCCATTTTCAGTTTTCCCCCAGCACCTTCCAGTGGACAGGATGGTGATGGGGTGATCCGGAATCCGATCTCGTCGGAGCGCATCCGGCGAGCGCACCGACCAGCCTGTATCGTCGGCGCCTTCCCCGTCTCACAGGCAGGAGGGAGTGGGGAAGACGTGGCTCCCTTTAGTTAGGCAGCCAGGGCCAATTCGGAGTTGGCAGTTGATTTTTCCCAGTTGTTTAACGAGACCACTGGGACCTCGGCATGCGTTCCCTATCCCGGTCCGCCACCGTCGAAACCATTCGCCCCCACGACATAGAAGATAGTGGATACGCGTACCGCTGTCAATCGAACGGGGGCGTTGCCTTCCGGTATTCGCCTAGGACCTCTCGCAGGGCATCGCTGATTTCCCCGACGGTGCAATAGACCCTCACCGCCTCCTGGATCGAGGGCATGAGGTTGACCCCGTCCGCCTCCGCGTCACCCTTCACCCGATCGAGCGCCCGCCGGACCTCCCGGTTGTCCCTGCGCTTGCGCAACGCCTCCAGTTTCCCGGCCTGTTTGGCCCTGGCCTTCGCCTCGTCGGTGAAACGGAATGGACGACCCGATACCCGGCCCCTTGATTCCTCCCGGGCACGGTCGACCGGCCGCGTCACGCCGATAACCTCGATCTCGCCGCTCTCCAGCATCCGCTGGTGACGGTAAGCGCTCCGGCGGATCTCATTCTCCATAAAGCCGTTCTTGACGGCCTCGAGCGCGCCGCCCATCCCTTCGATCCTATCGATCGTCTCGAGCACGCGCGTCTCGATCTCGCCGGTCAATGACTCGACGAAGAAGGACCCGGCCAGGGGATCCGGCGTGTCGGCCACGCCGGTCTCGCTCGCGACGATCTGCTGCGTTCGAAGGGCGATGAGGGCCGACTCCTCCGTCGGGAGGGAGAGGGCCTCATCCATGGAGTTGGTGTGAAGCGACTGAGTGCCCCCGAGGACCGCGGCCAGCGCCTGGTAAGCCACCCGGACCACGTTGTTTCCCGGCTCCTGGGCCGTCAGGGCCACCCCCGAAGTCTGTGTGTGAAAGCGCAGGTGGCATGACCGATCATCCTTCGCGCCGAAGCGCCCTCGCATCAAACGGGCCCAAATCCGCCTTGCGGCCCGAAACTTGGCGATCTCCTCGAAGAAGTGATTGTGGCAGGCGAAGAAGAATGAGAGCCTAGGGGCGAAGCGATCGACAGGAATTCCCCTGGACATCACCGCCCGCAGATAGGCGAGGGCATTTGCAAGGGTGAAGCCGATCTCTTGAACGGCAGTCGCGCCGGCCTCCCGCATGTGATAACCGCTGATCGAGATCGGGTTCCAGAGGGGGAACTGCTCCAGTGCGTGGCAGATCAGATCGACGGTCAAGCGCATCGACGGCTCTGGCGGATAGATAAACGTCCCCCGGGCGACATACTCCTTGAGGAGATCGTTCTGCACGGTCCCCCGCAGCCGGTCGAAGGGCACTCCCTGATCCTGCGCCAGACAGGAGACCATCGAGAGGATGATGGGGGCCGTGGCATTGATCGTCATCGACGTGCTCACCCGGTCGAGCGGGATCCCGCGGAAGAGCGCCTCCATGTCCTCTATGGAGTCGATCGCCACGCCGACCCTCCCGACTTCTCCGACGGCCCGCGGGTGATCCGAGTCGTATCCCATCTGGGTAGGCAGATCGAAGGCGACGGAGAGGCCGGTCTGCCCTCGATCGAGGAGGAAACGGTACCGCTCATTGGTCTCCTCCGTCGTGCCGAAACCGGCATACTGGCGCATCGTCCATACTCGCCCGCGGTACATCGTCGGATGGATCCCGCGCGTGAAGGGGAACTCGCCCGGACGGCCGAGATCGGCCTCCAAATCGATCCCCTCCAGGGAACGGTGATCATAGAGCGGAACAATCGGAATCCCCGACGGGGTGATGAATCCATTCCGTTCCTTTTTGTCTTTCTCACCCATCGACATATTCCGGTAGAAGGCCCCTTATTCGATGGTCACCAGCACCTGCCCCTGCTGCACGGGTGTCCCCTTGGCCACCTTGATCTCCCTCACCACCCCGGAGGCGGGCGCTTTCAGTTCATTCTCCATCTTCATCGCCTCCATGATGACCACTCCCTGTCCCTCGGACACCGCCTGGCCCACCCGAACTTCGATCTCCACGACCAATCCCGGGATCGGTGCGGTGATCTCCTTGTTGACGACCGGACTCCCGGCCGCGATCCCGAGATCCCGGATCCTCTTCCTGCGCTCGGAGAGGACGTCGAACCGGAACTCCCTGCCCCTCACGTTCAGCACGACGACATTCCCCTCCTCGCGGAAGGTGCACGGATAGGAGCGACCGTTGGCCAGGAGGTGGAGAAAAGAGGACCCGGGCCGGATGGCGAGATCGACCCCGATCTCGCGATCCCCTATCCGGATTCGTATCCCTTCACGGCTCTCCAGATACTCGATGTACTCCCCCTCGCCGGCCCCTTTCACCCAGAAGCGCTGGCTCACCGGATCACACTCCTCGCCGCCTCAGTTCCATCCACCTCTCGAACCGACCGACCGACTCCCGGAAGGCGTGAAGGCGCCAGCGGCTCGTGGAAGATGGATTGGCGATACCCTCGGGGGATAGGTGATGGTGCCCTTTCCCCTCCTTCAGGTGAGCCAGGAGCGCCGCGATGGCGATCTCTTCTTCCGGGGGCGATCCTCCGGGAGTCTCCGTATCCTGCAGGCCCGCTTCATCGAGAAAGCCGGTATGGTATTCGCCTTTCCGGAAGCGCTCGCTCTCCATGACTTTCCGGTGGAACGGGAGAGTCGTCTTGATCCCGACGATCCGGAATTCCTCCAGGGCTCGGATCATCCGCGCGATCGCCGTCCAGCGATCTTCCGCCCATACGATGAGTTTGGCGAAGAGAGGATCGTAGTAGAGGGTAATCTCGCTCCCGATGACGACACCGCTGTCGATCCTCACCCAGGGCCCGGCCGGCGGTTCATACCGCTCGATGACGCCCGATGAGGGGAGAAAGCCTTTCTCCGGGTCCTCGCTCGAGATCCGGCACTCGATCGCCGCCCCCCGGAAGCGGATGTCATCCTGGGAAAGCCCGATGGCCTGACCGGTTGCGACCTCGAGCTGTTTCCGGACGATATCGATCCCGGTGATCATCTCGGTGACGGGATGTTCGACTTGAAGCCGGGTGTTCATCTCAAGGAAAAAGAATTCCCCGCTGCGATCCATCAGGAATTCCACCGTCCCGGCACCGGCGTAGCCGGCGGACCTCGCCGCCTGGCATGCCCATCCCCCCAGCCTCTCCCGCTGGATCGGCGCGATGACGGGGGAAGGAGCCTCCTCGATCATCTTCTGATGCCGCCTCTGAATCGAGCACTCCCGCTCGCCCATGTGGATGACATTCCCCAGCGAGTCGGCGAGGATCTGGATCTCGATGTGGCGGGGTTCCTGAAGATGGCGTTCCAGATAGATCCGGTCGTCGCCGAAGGCTTTTCTCGCCTCGCTCTGGGACATCCTGAAGGCATCCGTGAGCTCTTCCGGCTTCCTCACGGCCCGCATCCCCTTTCCTCCTCCCCCCGCCACCGGCTTGAGGAGCAGGGGAAAACCGACCTCGCGCGCCGCCTTCCGGGCCTCCGCGGCGGTCGTGACGCCGTCCAATGTTCCCGGGATGATGGGCACGCCGGCCGCCTGCATCGTCCGCCGGGCCATGGCCTTGTCACCCATCTTTTCCATGGCTTCCGAAGAGGGACCGATGAAGACCAATCCCGCTTCTGCGCACCGACGGGCGAAGAGCGGATTTTCGGCAAGGAAACCGTAGCCCGGATGGATGGCCCGGGCTCCGGCGCGGACGGCGACATCGACGAGGCGATCGATGTTCAGGTAGCTTTCAAGCGCGGGCGGATGGCCGATGGGATAGGCTTCGTCGGCCTCCCAGACCGCGGGAGTATCCCGATCGGCATCCGAAAATACCGCGACGGTCCGGACCCCGAGCTCCCGGCATGTCCGGATGACGCGAAGAGCGATCTCGCCCCGGTTTGCGATCAGAATCTTATCGAACATCATAAGGGGATATTCCCGTGCTTCTTCGGAGGATTCTCGTCCCGCTTTCTCCTCAGCATCTCCAGGGCACGAATGAGGACCGGTCGGGTCTCCGTGGGGTTGATCACCATGTCCAGGTATCCCCGCGAGGCGGCGACATACGGGCTCGCGAATTTTTCCTTGAACTCGGCGATCCGCTTCTTCCTCAGGGCGGCAGAGTCCTTGGCGTTCACGATCTCGTCCCGGAAGATGATGTTGACTGCTCCCTCGGGTCCCATCACGGCGATCTCGGCTGTCGGCCAGGCCACGTTGAAATCCCCGCGGATATGCTTGCTGTTCATGACGTCGTAGGCGCCGCCGTACGCCTTCCGCGTGATCACCGTCATCCGCGGCACGGTCGCTTCGCAGTACGCGTAGAGAAGCTTGGCGCCGTGTTTGATGATTCCGCCGTATTCCTGGGCGGTACCCGGGAGAAAGCCCGGGACATCCTCGAAGGTCAGGAGCGGGATGTTGAAGGCGTCACAAAACCGGATGAACCGGGCCCCCTTCAGGGACGAGGCGATATCCAGGACGCCGGCCAGGTGCTGGGGCTGGTTTCCCACGATCCCGATGGAATAGCCGCCGAGACGGGCGAAGCCGATGAGGATGTTTCGGGCATAGTCGGAATGCACTTCCAGAAACTCCCCGTCATCGACGACATGGCCGATGACCGCCCTCATGTCGTAGGGCTTGTTCGGATTGTCGGGCACGATGGCGAGGAGCTCTTTGTCCCTCCGGTCCGGGTCATCTTTAGGCTCGCGATACGGAGGGTCCTCCAGATTGTTGCTCGGGATGTACTGGAGGAGCTGGCGGATCCGGTAAAAACAATCTTCTTCGCTCTCGCAGGCGAAGTGGCAGACACCGCTCTTCGTGCTGTGCGTCTCGGCGCCCCCCAGTTCCTCGAAGGTCACCTTTTCATGCGTGACGGTCTTGATGACATCGGGGCCCGTGACGAACATGTAGCTGATGTTCTTCACCATGAAGATGAAGTCCGTGATGGCCGGGGAATAGACCGCTCCACCCGCACACGGCCCGAGAATGGCCGAGATCTGGGGGACGACACCCGACGCCAGCGTATTCCTCAGAAAGATCTCCGCGTACCCGCCCAAGCTCATGACCCCTTCCTGTATGCGGGCTCCCCCCGAATCGTTGAAGCCGATGATGGGTGCCCCGTTCTTCACGGCGAGATCCATGACCTTGACGATCTTGTCCGCGTGGGCCTCGGAGAGGGATCCGCCGAAGACGGTGAAGTCCTGGCTGAATAGATAAACGAGACGGCCGTCGATCTTGCCGTAACCCGTGACCACGCCGTCTCCCGGGATGATCTTCTTTTCCATCCCGAAGTCGGTGCACCGATGCGTCACGAAACGGCCCAGCTCGACGAATGTCCCTCGATCGAGCAGCAGATCGATCCTCTCCCGGGCCGTCAATTTCCCCTTCTTATGCTGGATTTCGATCCGCTCCCCCCCGCCGCCCTGCATGGCTTCCTGATTCAGCTTCTCGAGTCTTTCTATCTTTCTATCGATGCTCATTTATCCCTCGTAACCTTTCGATCGATATCTGAAAATCCCCTGCCGGCTGCCGGCGATCGGATCAGGGCTCACCCGTCCCCCCCTCCATCAACAGACCTTCCGTCGCCCGATCCGACTCTTCATCCGGGAATTGTCCATCATCGATCGCAGAGACCTTACCCCCGCTGATGGTGAGCAGGAGCGGTTCC
>Ga0214473_10002209_pt1 | contig 24213 bp, 6 predicted proteins | sample RVTome_7_FD_203509 | JGI IMG/M metagenome (GOLD analysis project Ga0214473, IMG submission 203509) | Soil microbial communities from uranium-contaminated site in the Upper Colorado River Basin, Wyoming, United States - RVT98D197 | ecosystem: Environmental > Terrestrial > Soil > Contaminated >... | reverse complement strand
ACACTCACTACACAGGAGCATCCTATTATTATGTGGTCACTGCTGTTGATAACAAGAGTGCAGAGAGCGCCTACTCGACTGAAGCCTATCCGGTATCAGATACCGAGAGCCCCAGCATAACCGCATTTAGCATGAGTCACACTTACACATCCAACGGCAAAGCAATCTCTCTAAGCGCTGATGCAACTGATAACGTATCAGTGAAAGAGTTTGGCTTCTTCTACTCACTAAATCAAGGAACAACCTGGATAGAGATCACAAGAAAGAGTGCAAGCAAATATTACAACCAAGAGAAGTGGTATGTAGGCCACACCTGGGAGACCGCATTTCTTGGAAGTGATCCCTACCTTGTTAAAGTAGTTGCTTATGACTACGCAGCAAATGAAGTCTCATCTGAGCTATCAGTGGTACCGCCGTCTTCCCCCCAAGAGCTCATTGCCATCGGTCAAGGAGGCGCGGTCAAACTTTTCTGGAGTGCGGCAATTCCTCCAGAAGGTGGAAGCATCTCCCGCTACAAGATCTACTACTCAGCCAATCCGGGAGGCCCTTATTCCTATCTTACCTATACTTCTTCTATTTCCTACACTCACTACACAGGAGCATCCTATTATTATGTGGTCACTGCTGTTGATAACAAGAGTGCAGAGAGCGCCTACTCGACTGAAGCCTATCCGGTATCAGATACCGAGAGCCCCAGCATAACCGCATTAGACCCTGGACCAGGTACTATATTGAGAAAACAAGTTACACTATCAGCAAGAGCGACTGACAACGTTGCCGTAAAACAGTTTGCATTTAACTATTCTCGCAATCAAGTTGATTGGGCAGATATCGCAGCTGTTGCTGGTTATAAGTATTCGGATAGGGAAGAGTGGTATAGTTCTTGCACTTTTGACACTATAGGGATTTCTGATGGTGATACCTGGGTGAGGGTTATTGCTGCTGACTACAGTGGGGACTTGAGTGAGCCAATTGTCCAAAAGCATGTTATCGATAATACCCCGCCGGACGCTCCGATCCTTGCAGGCGAAGCAAGGGAGGTAAGTGCAGAACTTTCCTGGAATGAGTCATCTGCCCCAGATCTTAAGCAGTATGATCTTTATCGTTCTCAAACAGAAGGTTCGGGTTACGTCCTAATTGCTTCTCCCAGGACGACGAGCTATATTGACAAGGATGTACAGGCCAATATTACCTATTACTATTTAGTCAAAGCTACTGATTTGGCAGGGAACGAAAGCTATGCATCTAATGTTGTAAGTGTCTTACCTTTTGATATTACAGCTCCGAGCTTCACCTACATTTCTCCCGCGAATAATACAAAAATCCGTTCAAATAAGAATATTGTTGTAAGAGCCACTGATAATCATAAGGTCAAAAGTTTTACTTTTGCCTACAGCCCAGACAACCAAACGTGGACTGATTTTGCCATGGATATACCTGCCAATCTCTATAGCGGAAAAACTTGGCAGGCAAATCAATCTTTTGATACAACAACTCTCCCAGATGGCAGCTACTTCATAAAAGTCACAGCCACAGATTACAGCCAAAACAGCTCTAGTCTAACGGTAAGCTATCTCATTGATAATACAGTATCTATACCTACCGGTGTTATCGCTACACCTAAGCAGCTTTCAGTTGATCTGGTTTGGGATCCAGTTTCTGATACTGATTTATCTACCTACAAAATATATAGGTTTGACGGTAACAACTATGTACTGGTCGCGACCACTAGATTACCTTACCATATCGACAAGGACTTAAGCGCTGGCCAGGAATACTTATATAAGATATCTGCGGTTGATGATATTGGAAACGAGAGTACTTTAACCGACGCAGCAACAGCTATCCCAGAAAACGATACAGTGCCTCCAACTGTTACGTCCTTGGCTCCTCCCAGCAACACGAGAATTAAAGATACTGCCAAGCTAACAGCTAAAGCTGCTGACAACACCGCCATAACTAGTTTTAGGTTCGAATATTCAGAGAATCCGCAAGTCCCTGGACAACCAGGCGATCCTCAGAATCCTGATGGTGGAGAATCCAATAATTGGCAGTTGATAGGAGAAACTACCAATGTTTCAAAAGGTTCGGGCAACACTTGGCAAGGCGAGGTGGTCTGGGATGTTGCTTTGCTTCCCGAAGCTGCGTACACAGTCAGAACGATAGCAATTGATAGAGGTAGCAATTCAAGCTATTTGGAGCAGACGTACATAGTAGACAGGGCACCTCCTTCGGTTCCTCAAAATCTATCTGTCAATAACCCCAATGTCGGTTCCGCTTTGGATTTATCCTGGCAAGCCAATACCGATGACGACCTCTATGGATACAATGTTTACCGCTCTGAAGTTGCAGGCGGTCCTTATCAAAAAGTCTCTTCCTTGGGCAAGACCACAACTTTTCGCAACAGCGGCCTTCAAAATCATAAAGAATATTTCTATGTGGTCACAGCAATCGATATGGCCGGAAATGAAAGTCCCTCTTCTATTCAAGTTAGCGCTATTCCAACGGCCGAAACTGATTTGAGTATTAAATCTATAAAGTTCAATGTCGATGCCCCCGTACTAAACCACGAAAACCAAATTATTGCTGATATCCACAATGCGGGTCCTGCTGCTACGAGCTTTACCGTTCAATATTTCATAAATAACGAACTCTTTAAACAGGTTAATAGTCACTTAGCTGGTGGAAGCTCTAAACAGATCAATGCTGTTTGGACACCGACGCATTTAGGTTCATATGACATAAGAGCGGAGCTTATAGACATTGCTGCCGACGATTTAGACAATACAAACAACGTTGCGAACACAACAGCTACTGCCAACAAAGCTCCGGTTGCTGTCCCGAACCAGACCACTGTTTCAAGCGGCTGGGGTCAGCCGGTTGACTTTGATGGTTCTAGCTCCTTTGACGAAGATGGTCAGATTGTAAACTACACCTGGACTTTTGGAGACGGAGCAACCGTTAACCAGGCAACTGCTACTCACGCTTATAAAGCAATTGGCAACTTTACTGCTACCCTAACCGTTACCGACAATCAAGGTGCTCAAGATACGAAGATTATCTCTATAGAAGTTGCCGAAACCCGGCCTGATTTAGTAGTAAGCAGTATTGAGACTCTACCGCCTTACCCGAGAGAAGGAGATGACGTATCAATCACCATTAAAATCGGCAATGAGGGGGCGGGAGCGACTTCAAAAGGATTCCTGGTTTCTTACTATATTGATGGGCAATACAAAGGCTATAAGGCAGTTTCTAACCACATAGAGCCGGGAAGCTTTCTTGATATCGCCTTCAGTTGGACGGCGACTCCCGGCTCGCACATGATCAAAGCCAAAGTAGACGATATGCTTAACAGCATTTCGGAGATAAACGAAAACAACAACGAAAAACAAATCCCCTTAAGCGCAGATCAGATATATTTCCCGGATTTGACAATAAGCAGTGTTAATTTGGATGCTGAAAGGACTGAGATAAACAGCCAGCTTCCCTACATTATCTCTTCAGTGGTTAACAACAACGGAACCGCCAACGCGCAAAACTTCTGGGTAGGTTTTTACGTTGACCACAACCTAATTGGAAAGAAGTCTATTTCTCTATTGGGGATAGGGCAAACACAAAATGTAAACCTTGAATGGAAACCTCAGGCAGGAGTGCATGACATCGAAGTAATTGCCGATGATCCGATAGAATATGTCGTGGAATCAAACGAAGAAAATAATAGCTGCTCAATTCAAACTGCCGATTTTACAATTTCTTACCCCGACCTTCTCATTGATGATTCTTACTGGACACCAACAGAAGAACAGTTGGCAGATGGTGCCTCTCTTGATTTCTACGCGGTTGTTAAAAATCAAGGAACGATAGATATAATTCAAAAATTCTACGTCAGCTTCTTTGTTGATGATGAATTTATCGGCAAGCAGGAAGTCCTTCAGCTCCCCGCTGGCCAAACTTACAGAGTTACTAAAGCCTGGCTGGCAACTGCCGGAACTCACATCATAAAGATTGTAGTTGACGAAGAAAACGTTGTTGAAGAGTACGACGAAGAAAACAATTCAGCTGAAGCAACTACCCAGGACATAATAATCCTTTACCCGGACATAACAGTAACTGATCTAACATGGTCGCCTGGCCAAGTCAAATATGGCTACCGTGTCGAATTTACTGCCAAGCTCCACAACAAGACACTGGTTGCAACCAGAAGCCTTACTGTTGTCCTGTATATCAACGGCGAGGCAGTTGACGGTTATGAAACCAGCATAAAAGGCAATTCAACAAAAGACTTACAACTCTTCTGGCAAGCTTTCGCCAGCACTCAAGTTGAACATTCTGTCAAAGTAGTGGTTGATGCTTTCAATGATATAAGAGAAGAAAACGAAGACAACAATGAGATTGACAATAGCTTCTACCCTCTTCATATATACGACACCCTGGTAGTAAAACCAGCTGATAGATTTCAAACAGTTTTGATATTTGATGGTTCTCCCAATCTTCTGGAGTCCCAGGTCGTTTACAGTTCAAACCTGGACGTTCCCGTTAGCCCGGATTACGGGGTAACGATGAAAGCTGATATTTACACGATTAGCCTCTCATTGGGTGAACTCAAACTCATATCAAGCAACAATCACATGGAATATAACCCGCAAACGAAGACGTACCAGTATTATTTTGACGCTACCCCATATGGTATTGAAGGCGTCGGTTTTGTCGGCCTATATAAAGCAACCGACGGTACTGAGCATGCCAGTGAATGGGGCAAGAGCTGGGTATATGTAGAGCCGGTTGATATAACCATCGATACCAACAAACAAATCTACAACTATCGAGAAGAAATAACTGTCTTTGGAAAAGCAATGAGAAAAAACGGCGAGCCGCTTTCCGCAACTCTATATCTGAATAGCAATAAGGATCCAAAAAGAATCTCTGTTAAAACAGATTATAACGGTGAGTACAGCTATGTTTACAAACCGGCAGAGGGTATAGCTGGCTTGGTTGATCTGAAGATAAGCGCGATTTATGGAAATGATCTACAAGTGGCCCATAAATTAGTCGAGATTTATGGGCTTACCGTGAGTCCACCCAACGTTGAAGTTCGGATGAGTAAAAACAGCTCGCTTTCTAATTCGATAAAGCTGAAGAACATCGGAACTAGCAATTTGACTAATTTGACGTTGAGCGTAATTGATGAAAATGAAAGTGACGACGTAGTCTTGAGCCTCGATCTTTCTAACTTCCCCAATACTTTGAAGCCTAACAGCGAATTTAACATTCCTATTGTTATATCAAGCAACAGTGAGACCTCTCCTGACTCAGCGACTTTCAAAGTCCGAATAAATTCTGCTGAAGGCGAAGAACAGTTTGTTAGCTTTGGAGTAACACTTGAAGAAGCAGTACCCATACTCAGCTTTACACCACACGAGATAAAGGTAGGACTGAACCCCGGCAAAATCAATTGTCAAACGATTAAGATCTCTAACAAAGGATTTGGCACATTAAAGAATGCAAAAGTCATCCCTCCAGAACTCATACCTTGGATATCTGTAAGCTCGTTCGATGTCACTGACTTGCTTCCTAATCAGGCTGCTGAATTTATCGTCAATATCACCGTTCCGGAGACCATCGAATTTGGAACTTACTTTGACTATTTGACAATAAGCGGAGATAACAAAACGGCTCAACTACCAATAAAAGTTGAAGTTAGTAACTCTTCTAGGGGCAGCCTGGCTTTGTTGATCGTAAATGATGTCGGACAGTTGTTAGCAGATGCTAACGTTACAGTTGTAAGCCAGGATACCAGAGTAATGATTGCCGCCAACAATTCAACCAAATATTACAATGATGTCTTCAAGACAGTTTCAAACTCCGATGGTGTAGCTACTTTCATAGATATACCCATAGGCAATTACGATTATTTTGTTCAGGCACCTTATCACGAAAGTACAAAAGGAGCAGTGGAGGTTCTTCCTACGGGTGACCCGGTAGTGAAACAAATTGTTCTGGTGGCAACCCCGCTCAAGATCGAATGGCAGGTGACCCCTATTACTATTACTGATACCTACGACGTCAAGCTTAGTATGACCTGGGCGACTTGGGTAAAGAAACCCCAATTTCTATGGTCACCTTTCTGGATCCAAACACCAGCTGACGTAGTTTCGCCGATTTATGGTGAATTTGTTGTAGCCAATCCTAGCTTGATTAATATCGACAATGTCAGAATTGATCTCAGCCATGCTCCTGGTCTAAAGTTATTAATTTCTGAAGAGATTGGTACAATTGGTCCTGAGAGTTCAAAGATCGTACCCTACATAATAGAACCTGGTGATTATAGGGGTGTTGTGACAAATTTCAACTATCTGCAACTCGACTATTATGTCGGCGTCGGAGGAACTTTTGTAGCTTTTGATCCTGTAACCAGACAACCTTACACAGCTGCGGTGTCTCCAGCTGGCATCATATTTTATGGTGTCGCAGTTTTAGAAGAGCGACCGAGGTCTGTGAGCTGGGAGAAAATGCCAAGTATTGATTGGGCTCCACCGGGAGAACTACGATTACCCATGATAGGCAGTGGCGGAGTGTACGAGATAGTCAAATTGGAAGTTAAGCAGGAAGCTACGCTTGAAAGGGAAGCTTTTGAAGCCGGTTTAAGAATTACGAATGGAACTACAGATAACCTGGAAAATGTCAGTGTTGACATAAGGATAACTGACGCAAACAATGTCGATGTTACCAACAAGTTTGTTTTTGTGCCACCGACTTTGGAAGGCATCAGTGCTGTTGACAGCACCGATAGCATCAGCGCAAGGTCAAGCGCCAGTGGAAGTTGGATTCTAATTCCCGGCGAAGGACTGGGAGGAGAGGGTCCCGCAGGTAACAAATATCTGGTGCATGCGACAGTATCTTATTATGTTAATGGGCGCTTGATAGAAGTAGTAACCAGCAAGGAAGAAATAGTTGTCAAGCCCCAGCCCCAGCTCTACTTGCATTACTACATTCCCAAACGAACTTACGCGAACGTCCCGTTTAAATTAGGGATAATAGTAGAGAATAGAGGGTTCGGCCCAGCTAGGAACGTCAAAATCATTACGGGGCAGCCAGAAATCGTCGATAACCTGAGTGGCCTCAAGGTCAATTTTGAGATTGTTGGCTCATCTTTCGGCTTTGGCCAAGGCAATAACTTCACCATTAATCTTGGGGACCTTGAACCGGGAGCGATAGTTGCTGGTTACTGGGCGATGAGGACTGCTCTTGACGGCGAATTTCTTGATTTCAAGGCTGAGCTAAGCCACAGATCATACAAGGGACTGGACATCAATCCGCTGATAGTTGGTGCCAGCACTGAGATCATAATGAACGATAATTTGCTTGCCAACGAAGACACTCCCGATGATCTTTATACATTGATTGACGAAGAAGAAGACGGATTTCCGGATTATCTCATTAACTTGGCATCGGGCATAAAGCTCCCTCTCACTTTGCCCAAAGATTTCAGCGTAATCAAGTCTCCCAACCTTGAAGATAAAACAATGATTGTAGACGTTCCTACGCGAAGCGGTTACATAGTGCTGGTAATGCCTGATCCAATGCCGGATTCGAATGTGAGATCTGTGACCTCAGACGACGGTCGAATTATTAGTATGCACAATGTTTGGAAACAAAGGGGCAATTTGTACATATTCGATCAGTCAGGCGGAATCTATACCATTGATTTTCGCTCAGGCTTGCAGATAAACAAAATCGACTATCTTATCTATTCGCCGCCGCTTGGTTTTTGGTCAAACTTAGTACCGTCTTCAGTTTGGCCCTACCTGCCAAATGAAGGTACTTCTCAGTTGAAATTCAAAGCCTGGATTGAAAACATAGGTTCTGTGCCAGAAACGGCTACTCTTAGCTTTTATGATGGGGATCGAGAGACTGGTCTCTTCATCGGAGCGGTTCCTGTGCAAGGACGCTTCGGCAACCTCACACCTCTTGAGACAACAGAACTTGTCCTTGACGATGAATATGATTGGATGCCTCAGACGCCTGGTGTGCACAATATCACAGCGTATCTGGATACTGATTCTCCCCAGAATTCCATGGCATTGCCCGTGATGGTTAACGCATATCCTTACGCCAATGCAGGTAGTGACATGATATTTGACGTCAAGCAGGAAGTCACCTTTGATAGCTCGGATTCCTACGACTCTGACGGCACAATCATAAGCAGGATATGGGATTTTGGAGACACGAAGTATTATCCCGACGCAGAAGGCACTACGGTTAGACATTTTTTCACCAAATCAGGGACTTTCTATATAACAGTCAATATCAAAGACAACAACCAAGCCGAGAGCATAGACTGTATTATGGTCACAGTTAGGGAGACTAGGCCCGACCTCACTGTGGAAAATGCAATATTTGATAAAGCAGCTCCGGAACTAGGAGACAAGCTAAAGGTCACGGCGACTATTTCAAACATCGGCTTCGATATGGCAAAAGGCGGCTTCCTGGTAACCCTAAGAGACAGAAGCGGGTTGGTCGGCACTCAATTTGTTGAAAACGATCTAGCAGTAGGGGGAACTGCACAAGTTCAATTTGATTACGAAGTGACCTATCTCAATCAATTCCTATTGGTTACTGTCGATGACCCCGCCGTTAAGAATATGATTGAGGAAGGAAACGAAGACAATAACACAAAGAACTTACCATTAACAGAAAGATTCCCAGATTTAAAGATTGACGGCTTGACCCTAAGCACGGAAAACAAAACCTTCAGTAACGGTGATTCCTTAACTTTCAATGTAACTGTATGCAATGCTGGCGAAGTTGATTCAGACACATTCTATGTAGGCTTTTACATGGATGGCAAATATTTAGGCACCAAAGAAGTTGTCTTTTTGCCGGTTGGCAGCTCGCAGGATATTCTGTTCAGTTGGCAGGTAGAGTCTGGGGATCATCAGCTGTTTGTTTCTGTTGACGACCTGGTGAATAGAATCCCTGAGTCTGATGAGACCAATAATGCTGCGACTCTGGACTCGACTGATTTAGTATTGTTGCTTCCTGACCTCGAAGCTCAAACACTCAGCCATGTGCCAGGCAAAACTGTGTTCAATGCTAGTGACCTGATTACTATCACTGCAGGTTTTACAAACAAGGGCGAAGGCACTGCAAGAAATTTCAAAGTCAGCTTCTTCGTAGATAGCACATTTCTGGCAAGCAAAACTATCTGCGACCTTGGTCCTTCTAAAAATGCTTATGCGAGCACCGTTTGGAAGGTCAAACCTGGCACTCATACTTTTTCGGTAAAAGTGGACGAGGAAAACAATATTTTGGAATTAAGCGAAGACAACAATCTTTCTACTGCAAATACACCCGAGCTAAGCGTTATTGGTTCCGACCAGCCAGATTTTGTTTGGACGCAAGAGCACTTTGAGTCAGGTCAGCCAAATGCTCCTCCCCAGCCTTCTCTCGAGGAACCTGCCCTGTTAGTTGAACCGGCCGTCTTGAACTTTGGGATGCAGCCAGGAACAACTCACGTGGAAAATATTGCGGTTACAAATATCGGTAATACGACCGTTAGAATGACAAGTATATATGGAATCCAATCCCTTCCTTGGATCTCACTCGGAGTCCCCGAGCCAAAGGACCTTCAGCCTGGTGAAAAGATGTCTTTTGAGATAGTCTTCACGCCACCCGCTGATATGATGTCTCGAATATACAAAGCTCACTTAGAAGTCGAAGGGTTCTATGGTGATTTTTCTGCTGATCCAAATAACAACCACAGCATCAAGAAGCCTCTGGACCTTGCCATTGAGCTCTATCCAATTGATAAAGGAACGCTTGATATTCATGTCATCAACCAGCCTTCTTCAATTATCACTAATGTTACCTTGATTTCTAATGAGATCATCGGTTTAGTCTATGGTGGCCAGACAGACACAGGCGGCACCTTAAGGTTTGAAAACATTGAGGCTGGCAAATACATCTATGTTGCTTCAGCTGGTACTTCATCGGCAAAAGGAATTGTCGAAGTTCTAAGTTTCATGCCTTCCCAAAAGTTGGCTATCAACCTGACTCCAGCTTCGTTAATAATCAATGATAAATTATTGACTCTCTCAGACAGCACTATTTTTGAAAAACAATTTACGGTTGCCTCCATGCGGATTGCAGAGGCAATCGAAAACGTTAACTTCTACATTCGTGTTTTCAATGACCAAAATCAAGACACAAGCGACGAGTTCACCGTAAGAGAAATCTATAAAGACAACAATAGCTTGCTTTGCTTGATAATCGCAAAAGCTGGTTCAGCTTCAAGCTCGGACTATACAGTAAAGGGAATAGCTTCCTTTTATCAAAATGGGAATTATTATTATGTTACAGAAACATCAGATTTGACTGTCAAAACAGCGCCTCAACTCAAACTCACATATTACGTCCCCTACGAACTGCCTTCACAAAAGGAGAAAATGCTTGTACTTAAAATTGACAATACTGGTCAAAGCGACATTGAAGGAATGCAAGCCGACTTATTCCAGCCAAGAATATTGACAGAAGAGTATGAACTACCAGGTAGTTTCAAGATTTCCAACGGTCTTTTCATCTTCAGAGAAAACGAGTTAGTGACCGATTTAGGGTCTCTGTCAGTGAATGGCTCAACAATCGGCTACTGGTACTTGGCTTCTTTCCATGACGCGACCTTAAGAACTTGGGAGAAATCTCTGCTAGAACTTAAGCAAAAGGGCTCTTTGGGATTGATTTATGAAGTCGCAACTACGGAGCAATCATTCGAATATATCTTCAAGGAAAAAGTCTTTGTCAACAACAGTGAGGAAAACTGCTTGGTTGATGAAAATGGCGACGTATTGCCCGAATACATTCTAGACTTGGCGGGTGGGCAAGAAATACCGGTTACTATATCTCCAAGCGTTGAAGTTGAACGAACAACTCAACTGGGCGATCCATACGAATCCTACAAGATATTGATCAACAAGCCTGAGGGTGATCAAAAGTGGGTAATAGGTGTTACCGAGGACTGTCACCTAAATTTCAAATTATCCAGCATTTCAGCTCAAAATAATCGATACCTCGATACTCGAAATTTCTGGAGATACGATGGTAAAGTCTATTTTTTGGATGACCCGGATATCGAATACTGGGCCTCCTACTTCATCAAAGATATATGTGTTGATGATGACCATAACAGCCACGCTAGCGATATAGCTGTTTGCAACGACGGAAGTACCGTCGTTGTTTGGCACGGCTCGGTTACAGAGCGTAAAATCATTGTCACATGGAGACCCTATTGTGTTCTCGGATGGTATAGCATTTCGTATCCCTGGGTTGACGATTCGTACTATGCATCTATGCGCGTTTTTATGACTAAATATGATGCCAATGATAAGCAGCCAGAAGAGTTCGCTCCTTATATTCAAGTGGATGATAGTGATTACAGGCTGTTTCGCACATACTCAGGATCCGCATTCCCGTCAATAGCAGTTGCGCCAAACGGCAATATAATGGTGGCTTATGAGAGCTGGAGCTTTGGTGCAATAGAGAGCATTGCAAATGGGATAGAGATAAAGGTATATGACGAACGGGGCTCTGAAATAGCTTCCAGTAGCGACCTTTTTAACACGAATATCAGTGCCAATAACCCGAAAGTTGTCTGGGATCAAAATACTGGGTGTTTCATTGTTGCTTGTCAGATGGGCGACGCTTCTAGTGGAGAAGGGGAACAAAAAATCAATATTACCCTTTATGATACATTGGGTAATAGGGTGTTCACCGATCGTTTTCCTCTAAATGACAAAGGCACTTGGGTTCCCGAAATTGCTGCCAATCAGAGCGGATATATCGGCGTTGTTTATCATGAAGGCGATGCCGTAAAACTCGCGACCTTTTACTCAAATGCTCAGAAGCGGTCTGGTCTAGATCGCAAGTACCAAGGGACAATCGGCTACGGTTCAAGACCTGATGTTGCCGTCACGGAAGATGGGCAATTCATTGTAACTTGGCAGGATTCAAGCGGATTTATCGTCGCTCAAAGATTTGATGCAATGGGCGATGCTTTCACTGAAAAAATCGATGTTAGCGAAAGTCCATTAGTTGGGAACGCTTCAATCGCATATAGCGCCAGAGGTGTTTACCTAATTACCTGGCAAGAGTCAGTATTTGTAGATGGAGAGATGGGCAGATATATATTTGGGAAAGCATACGATACTTGGGATAATCCTATTGCGCCGACAAGCTTTAGGGTTGGCCACAGCCCCTTGGGAAGTGACAATTCAGTACCCCGTGTCTCAGCTAGTGGTAAGAGATTTGCTGTGGTTTGGTGGCATAATAAGGATCACTCGGGTGCAACTCCGCGCATACACTTTAGCTACTGCGATGATATCGGACCGCCGTGGTATGCTGGCGACGTACATGTGCATTCTTGGTATTCGGACGGATTTGATTCAATTATGGAAGTAGCCAGAAACGCAACAGTCGCAGGATTGGATTGGATTGTGGTAACAGATCATAGTGATCCTCCTCCCTATCCGTATGGATCGCTTTGGCCGGACGAAAGGCAACCAGCTGAATATGTGGAAGATTCTGTTTGGGACGAGGACAATGTTCTTGAATGTGACTGGGACAATGTTTATTTATGGTGGGATAAAGTAATAAGTGGAAGCTGGCAATGCAAATACGTAGAAGATGACGGACATTCCCACGATAGATGGCAACAGCGGATTGATGAAGCTTCAAATGCATCAAGTGCTACCGGTATTACTATATTAGTTGGAGAAGAAGTCGGCGGAATGGAGAAGTCGGGCCACTTCTTGGCACTTGGAGTGGGTGGAGCTTCTCCAGAACATGTGCACGTATACCAAATGGACGAAGAGGGAAATTATACTGAGCGAGATGCGTCAGTTGTGCTGGAAGAAATTTACAACAACGGCGGTTTTGGATTCATAGCTCATCCTTTTACTACTGGTGACAAGTGGAAGGATTGGAGCGTGTTTTATGACGATAATCTCAGCTCAATGCCTGGTTTATCCATTATTACAAGTAACGAAGACTCTGAAAACATAGGAATAAATCAGCACCAATGGGACTGGTATCTGAAGGACCATAAGCTCGTTTATGGTGTAGCTGGATCTGATTATGCTGGATATCCTGAATCTCTCCCGACTCCATCTTTGGGACAAAACAGGACGTATGTACTGTCAGGAAGTCTTGCGAAGAGAGACATTCTTTCGGATTTGAGAAACGGCCATTCAGTTTTTTCAGTAGGCGACAATTTCATGTCCTTCACTCTAAAAGGCAAAGGGCCAGGGGAAATTCTTTCTCGTGCAGACTTACTGCAAGAAAAACAAGATAATAAAATAACGGTTTACTGGAACGAAAATGCCGAACTTGACTATATAAAAGTAATCTACAATGGTGAACTGGTTGAATACGATCCAGATGGTGATTTAGTGCTTTATGGGACTTATGGTGGGTGCTATGAGCTCAATGATTCTCAAAAACGAAACCACAGAGCCGAAATACCAATCATACTAGATAAAGATGGCTATATTAGGCTAGTTGGTGCTACTGGCTCTGAGGAAAACGAGGTAGCATTTACCAATCCTATCTTTCTGACTGGTTTAAATCCACCAGGCTCTGATCCCGACATTGTTAACTTCCAAGATGACTATAAGGATCCCAATTCCTCAATAGTTATTTTAAATGAAGGATTCTCACACGCGACAGGTGGGCTGTTATCTTATCTGAAGCAGAAACATCAAGTTATCAGTCTGAGCGAATTGGATCCTTCCGACTTCTCCAAATACAAAACAATGATTATCGCCTCCGGAGGCCTGTCAGTCCTAAGCTCAAGCGATGCAGCCAAACTGGATCAATACCTGCAGGCTGGCGGGACGATAATAGTCTTCGCCCAGCCAAAAGGAAGCGATTACTCTGTTCTTCCAGGCAATATACAGGCCGTTGGCTGGGATGAAAATGAATACACAAACAGTAACAATATCGAGATAATCAACTGGGATGCGATGTTTTCAAAGCTAAATAAGACGGTCGCAAATCTGAGCTCCGACGGCTACTTCACTGAAATTCCTGACAACACCACGGTTCTCGCCAAGAACAATCAAAGAAATGGCTACCCAATCATCATCAGTTATCCTTCAGGTAACGGAAGGATCATCGCTACTACTTTATACAGTGACTACTCTTACGGCGATAACACATATACTGCAGATGATATTGCCTTCGTCGAAGGCCTAATTAACAGCTTAACGTCAAATACTATCAGTCAGCTGAAACCGGATATGCCTCTTACCCTAGCCGTTAATTTAGTTAATAATACACCGGCATTTGCTACCAAGGCGAAAATCTGGTTGACCAATACTGCCGGAGAAGAGAAATATGCTAATACTTTGGATATGGTCATCAACCCATTCAGTCAGGCAACTGTAACTTTGGAAATACCCAGTCTGGCTGTTGATATCTACCATGTCAACTATGAACTCTATGATGATGAGTACTACATAATACAACGCGAAGAAAACATACTTGATCTGGCAATAACCAACTTCGAACAAACAACAAACGGTGTGGCATATAGCATAGGCGAGCTGAACTGCAACTTGAATTCCGATGTCGACAGAGTCTTACCGGGAGGTAGTATCCAGTTCACGTTGAGCATAAACAATAATGGTGCTCTCCCTATCGGTCTAATTATCCAAGCTCTGGAACAAGAAGAAGTAGTCACCCTGGAAGCCAACAGTTCGTTGATAAGATTGTTTGATCTCCAAAACAGCACCGAAGATGGAACATTCATAGTTAAGTTGCTCAATGAAGATAGAACTGAATTAGCCGAGTCGTCCAGAAGCTACTGGATAATTGATAATGAAGTACCATTAATTGCCATCACTGGTGTAGAAGAAAGTGGATTCTATAATGTAGATGTTCTACCGGTTGTTGAGGTTACTGATCGGAATCTGGAAAGCGTTGAGGCCATCCTTAGCGGCAATCCTTATACAATCGGTCAGCCGATAGTAGACGAAGGATTTTACACACTCTTTATTAGAGCAAGAGACACTCTCCAAAATACAAGCGAAGCTAGTCTAACCTTCACCATTGACAAAACCGTGCCATCACTCTCCATAAACAGTCCACAAGCGGGAGAAACCTATATTGCCATGCGGAATATGATCAATATCGGCTTTGAGGTTGCTGACGATGTTGATCCAAATCCTCAACACAGAGCATATTTGGGCGATGTGGAAGAAGGCACAGAAGTCGACGTTGTTGACGGACAGACGATCGATCCGCTTAGCATCGACGACGGACTCTGGAGATTAATAGTTGAATCAACCGACTGGGCTGGGAACGCAACCCTTGTTTCTAGCGGAGACTTCGAAGTCATCCATGACGTCACTCCGCCAACTCTAAGCATCACGGCGCCAATTGCAGGACAATATTCATATGCTGAAACACCCGAGCTGTTATTTACTATCTCAGATGACATTATGGGTGTAGATGTTGCTTCCGTCCATGCTGATATAGATGGAATCCCATTGATTGTAAACTATGGAGCTGCCCAGGATGGCGATGGAATCGTCTCACCTGTAACTTGCTCGGCTGGTATGCTGGATCTCTCCGGCTATGCACATAATGCTTCGGTAACGATCAGAGTATGGGCGTCAGACGTGCTAGGAAACGGTCCCAATGCGCTAGCTAATGACGCCAATCCTGTTCAGGTTGTGATAACGATCATTGATAACATACGACCTATTGCTAATGCAGGGGTAGATCAAACAGTCAATGAAGGAGAAGAAGTCACATTTGACGGAAGCGGATCCTACGATGAAAAGACAGGTACTGCTACCTATAAATGGGATTTCGGCGATCCCAATGATCCCACACTAGGAGCTGGGATTAATCCAACACACAGGTATGCGGACAACGGCGCTTATCAAGTGACACTAACTGTCTTTGATGAGGTTGGAAATGGCCCGTCAACTGATACAATGCTGGTCAATGTACATAATGTTTCTCCAACAGTTGAAGCAAGCGGACCTAATATTGGATACATAGATAATCCCGTTACTTTTTCTGGAAACTTCACAGATCCAGGTTGGTTGGATACTCACACTGGCAGATGGAACTTTGGGGATGGAATAGTAGTGCCAACAGCTATCAGTGAAGAGAATAATCCACCTGATGCAACAGGAGATACGACAACGGCTCATGCCTACTCAGCTATTGGTACCTATGAAGCCAAGCTCATCATAACTGACGAAGATGGCGCCAGCAGGGAAGCAAGTGCCTCTGTTGAGGTCAAGAAACGCCCGACTACTCTTTCCTACACCGGAGATCTTGAAGGTCAATATAGCGACCCCGTAACCGTCTCGGCTACTTTGACAGATGATATCAGTGGTGTAGGCATTGCCGGCAAGGCGGTAGTCTTTACTCTAGGAAGTCAGACAGCAACTGCCATAACTGATTCAAATGGTTTGGCAACAACTGCCATTGTTCTATCTCAAGCTGCCAGTTCTGATCCTTATACTCTCACCGCGGACTACGCAGGAGACTCAACCTACTATGAACCATCAGATGACACTGAAACCTTCACTGTCAAACCAGAGGCAGTGTCTCTCTCCTACACAGGAGATATGATTGTTCCTACAACAGCAAGATCCATCTGCTTAAGAAGCACCGTCTTTGAACAAGAAGACAGCTCTCCTGGCGATATTACCAGGATGAGCCTAGACTTTGCTATCTACAACAGCAATTCAACAGGTACCAGCCCCATTCTTCGCACTGGAGCAATCCCGGTAGTGAAAACTGACAAACCCGGAATTGGAATTGCCGGTGTAACAATAAACATTCTTCCCGAGGGAGACTACTTCATAATTGTCTCCTTAGCCAACAAATCCTACTACACAGGTCCAACCTCAGACATTGCTTCTTTGACCATATATAATCCTACAGGTGATTTTGCAACAGGTGGAGGCTGGATTGTCGATTCAAATGGCTCCAATGCCAATTTCGGGTTTACTGCCCGTTACAATAAGCAAGGTTTACCAAAAGGAAATTCCATCTATGTCTACAGAATAGGAGCTCTTGACTACCTAATCAAGAGTAACGCCTGGATCGGCCTCGCGATTAATCAGAACACTGCAACCTTCCAGGGAAAATGCGGTGTCACTATCTACGATCCAGCTACTGGCATCTTTACCAGTCATGGCAACTATACCTACACAGTCAATATTGAAGACAACGCTGAGCCGGGAAAAGGAAAAGACTACTATTCAATAAAGGTTTTGGACAACTATGGAGTTTCCTATTATTCGGCGGCGGGCATCTTAGCGGGTGGAAACATCGTTGTCCACAAAAAGGCGACAAGCCCTGGTGGAAAATCTGTAACTTCTCTAAGCTCAAGCTCAAAAGATAATGAAGAGCCACCCTGCTCTAGCCCGATATCATCGGCTGAGGAGGTATTGAGTATTAGCGGTGCTTCTCATGCTGCTTCGCGAAGTAGCACAACCGGTCCAGGAGATAGCAACGCCCTAACAGAAGTCACTTATGCCGAGAGCGCGGCCGGTATAGCCACAGTCGCAGACATAGGAACTGTTAGCGAGACCAACAAGGTAGCAAACAAAGAAGTTGAAAACGATGCCGGCATGCGTGCAAGCAGCGCATCTACATGTCCTGTAGTTGGTGGCCGCAGAGAATTGGGAGATAGTAGAGATACGACGAGAGCTTCTTCTGCAAAATCCTTCCTTCTCTGGCTTCTTCAATTGGCTCTCCTATTGATGGCGCTTGGATTGCTTTTTCTGTGGAGAAGACAGGCTTCTGACAAAACAGCCATATTATCATTACTGGAAAGAGTGGGGAATAGAACTGAAACTGCGCCGGGGAATAAAGTTGAAACTCGACACAAGAGAGATATATTGAAGACCTCATCTAAACGGGATGTTTTGCCAGACCTTGGAGGGCGAGGTCAATAAGTCCTTCAATTTCTTCATCCGAGGGAGTTAAGCCAAGATTTATGAATCCGAAGTCAAATGCATTGAAGATTCCGACCAAGAACCAAGCCGCCAACTCGGGGTCTACCTTTCTCAGTTCGCCGGATGTGATTCTTTGTCTGACTATGTTTGTCATGCTTGCCAAAGCCTGCAATACCGCGGGCTGAGTCTCTTCGGCGCTTTCTTCGCCGTTCTCTGCCGCAAACCACTCACGGAAGAAAATGCGCATGCGTTCGGGATGCTCGGCCATGAACTCGTATTTCGCGGCGGTCATAGCAATCAATTGGTCTCTAAGTCCCCCTTTGGTGGCAACCGCATTTTGCATCGCTTTGGAAAACTTTTCGGACGTGATTTCCAGGATATGATTATATAGGCCTTCTTTGCTTCCGAAATAGTAGTAGATGTTCGGGACGGTAATTCCAACTTCCTTTGCGATTTCTCTTATTGAGGTAGCGTTGTAACCCTTTCGAGCGAAGAGTCTGATTGAAGATTCTATGATGTTTTGTTTATTGACAGTTTCTTTTCTCATTGGTTTATCTAACGTTAAATAAACCTTCGACAAATGTCAACTCCTGGGGGTGAAACGAGGATTCTGCGGCTCCGGACATCTGACATCGAGGGTTTTTGAATTCGAAACACGGCGGGCATGCAAAGGCCCGTTCAGGGAACGGGCCCTACACACCAATTGGATATCGACCAGACATCAGACATCGAACTTCGCCTGCCCTGCTTGCCCTGAGCTTTGTCGAAGGGAGCGCAGTCGAAGGTGACCTCGGACTCTGTGCAAATCAAACGAAAGATAGGGTCACGAACAGATGGAATAGAAAAATGAGGAAATAGATTGCCAAAATCAGCAGGGCTGTTTCCAGGACCCGCCGGTATTTCCGTAAAATCCAAATTGCAAGCGTGACCAATACTCCCGACGCGATCTTGACGTAACCCCCCGCCGCCGGACTTAGATTCAAAAAGAGGTAGCGCAAAAAAGGATTTGCCTCTCCATGACCGGCTCTTAAGGCCAGAATAGTGTAGAATAGGTCGGCGAGATTTAACGCATTAATCATCAGCAGGACGCAAGCCAATAAGAACTGGTTGTTGCGCAGTTCCCAGGTCAGCTTATAACCGACAGTCTGATTTGTGGTACGTCGGTCAAAACCGTATCTCCGTTCTCTCAATACGAAGAGTTTGCCGTCTTTTCGTCGTTCTTCTTTTCGTTTTTCCATTTGACAAGTATTAATTGGAGGTTTCTGAAGCCTCTTATCTATTCGTTCAAATCAGGCAAAATGTTTAAGCATTTTTTGGAGAGAACGATTCACGACCTATCCCGAACTAACGAATTTGGCGCATTCAAGCGGATCACAAATAAGTGGTTATAGTATAATACTCTAGAATATTTTGGCCAGACTCTGCAAAAGTCCAAGACATCGCCGCGGGAGGGCTATGTCAAAATCAGGGTGATCAAAACGAGCGATACCAAAAACCTTCAAGACATTAAGAAACAGCAGCTTAGGGCGGAAGAGCTCAAGAAACTGATTAATTATCATAATTACCGGTACTATGTTCTGGACTCGCCCGAAGTTTCTGATTCGGAATATGATGAACTGGTGAGGGAATTGTCAGGGATTGAAGAATCATACCCGGAGCTTATTACCCCTGATTCGCCCACGCAGCGGATCGGTGCCCCGCCGGCTGAAGGATTTCAACCTGTTCAACACCGGGCCAAAATGCTCAGTCTTGCCGATGCATTTGACTTTGATGAGCTCTCTGCGTTCTTTGACCGGCTGAAGCGGGAGGAGCCTGATGAGGGTTTCGATTTTGTTTGCGAGCTTAAGATAGACGGCACAGCGATCGCGGCCACATACGAAAACGGCATTTTGACGCGGGGCGCCACGCGGGGCGACGGCCAGGTAGGAGAAGATATCACATCAAACATCAAGACAATTCGTTCAATTCCGCTTCGTTTGCAACTTGACCCTCCTCCTGACTTTCTTCAAGTCAGGGGAGAGGCTTTTCTTTCCAAGGTTCAATTTGGGGAGATAAATAGGGAGAGGGGAGAAGCCGGATTGCCGCTTTTCGCTAATCCCAGAAACGCGGCGGCGGGCTCATTGAGGCAATTGGATCCGAATATTACGGCTAGACGAGCACTTGATTCGACTTTCTACGAAATCCTTTACGTCTCCGATAGGATGTTTTCAACTCATCGGGAGGTGCTCAAATATTTGAATGATGCCGGGTTCAAGACCAGCGCCGATGCCAAGGTAGCCGGGGGCGCGCAGGACGTTTTTGATTTCTGTGGCTATTGGCAACAGAGAAGAGAAGAGCTTATCTACGAAATCGATGGAGTTGTGGTGAAGGTAAACTCTCTTGAGCTGCAGCGAAGGCTGGGGCAGACTTCGAAAGCTCCCCGGTGGGCGATAGCCTATAAGTTCCCGGCGGAACAGCAAACCTCCAAGGTAAAAGCGATAACCGTGAATGTGGGAAGAACAGGTGCCATAACGCCGGTGGCAATCCTTGAGCCTGTTCGCATTGCCGGTTCAACGGTCAGCCGCGCGACTCTTCACAATGAAGATGAGATGAGGAGAAAAGATATTCGAATCGGTGATTCGGTCATTGTTCAGAAGGCGGGTGACGTTATCCCTGAAATCGTAGCGCCGATTGTCAGCAAGCGTACCGGCAAGGAAGAGGTTTTCAAAATGCCGACAAAGTGCCCGGCTTGCGGGTCACCGGTAATCCGCGAAGAGGGGGAAGCGGCAACGCGCTGCATAAACCTGGATTGCCCGGCTCAGCGGTTTGAGCATCTTCTGCATTTCGCCAGCCGGGGCGCAATGGACATTGACGGTTTAGGTCCCGCCATCGTGCAGCAACTTCTGGAGAAGAATCTCATATCAGATATCGCTGATTTGTACTTCATAAGGAAAGATGATCTGGTCGGCCTTGAGCATTATGCGGACAAGGCGGCCGATAATCTGATCAAATCGATTGAGCATTCAAAGAATAGGGCTTTTTCCAGGCTTTTGTTTGCACTCGGAATCAGGCACGTCGGATCGCACATGGCTGATGTACTGGCGAAATACTTCCCGTCAATCGATCAATTGAAAGAAGCCGGGTTTGAGGATCTTGTGGCAATAAAGGAGATAGGTCCGGCGATAGCGGAAAGCATCGTTTACTTCTTTCACCTGGAGAGAAATATCAAAGTTCTTGACAAGCTCCGGCTGGCAGGGGTTAGAATGGAGGAAGTCTCTCCAGGTATCCCGCAGCGGCTCGCGGGCCTTACCTTCGTTTTTACGGGCGGTCTCTCCCGCTTTTCCCGAGAGGAAGTCCAGCAAAAGGTGAGAGAACTCGGGGGCGAAGTAAGCTTCAGCGTCAACAAAAAGGTCAATTATGTAGTTGCCGGAGAAAATCCCGGCAGCAAAATGGACAAGGCCAAAAAAATCGGCATAACAGTACTTACCGAGGAAGATCTCATGAGGATGATTCAAGAATGACGGCGGATGTTCAGCCCGTGGTTCCTTGGAGCTTGAAAGACGTTGTCAAGGCACTGGCTATTCTAGTCGGTCTTGTCATTCCGGGATTCATCTTTAGCGTGCTGCCTGTCAGCGAGGGCCAAATAGCTTCTCAGGTGCCTCCGCTGCTTACTTCTTTGGTAATGATACTAATGGAGGGAGTTCTTGTTTTTCTTGCCTGGGGTTTCACGGTAAGGAAATATCATGTCTCTTGGCGGCAATTGGGTTTGGCTGATTTTGATTTACTCCGCAGCCTGATCCACGGTGTTCTCTGGCTGATCGCCTTAAGGGTTTTTGTTGCCGTCTACGCCCTGATAGCTCAGTCCATTTTCAATTTCAAGCCTTCATTTGATTTGGTGCAGGGCATACCTGAAATGTTCGGTTCCGGAATCGGCGGACTCATTTTGGCTATTTTGGTAGTCTCGTTGGTCGCACCGGTTGCCGAGGAGCTTTTCTTTCGAGGATTTATATACTCGGCGCTTAGAAATAGACTCGGAGTGGGGAAGGGCATTCTGATCAGTGCGGTTATCTTTGCCTTTTTTCATTCCAGGGTCTGGTTGATTATCCCGGTTACCGCCATGGGGGCGGTTCTGGCCTTTCTTTATGAGAGAGAGAAGTCAATTGGTCCTCCAATAGTTCTACATGTTTTAAACAATCTTTCCTCTTTAATTTTGATTTATGTTTTGAGGGGTTGATTCATATGGCAATTAGCAAGAAAGACGTTGATCACGTTGCTCATCTGGCGCGGCTTCACCTTACCGAGGATGAAAAAGAGATGTTTACCCGGCAGCTTAGCCATATCCTTGATCATGCCGGCAAGATTGCCGAGTTGGACACTTCGGAAGTTACAGCAACTTCCCATGTTGTGCCAATGAAAAACGTGATGAGGGATGACAAAGTTGAGAAATCTCTCTCACAGGAAGAAGCTTTGTCCAACGCTCCCAAAAAGGAAGACGGAGCGTTTGCGATACCGAGGATAGTGTAAAATTGTCGAACGTCGAAAGTCGCACGTCGAATGCGGAAGGATGATTCAATGTCGAAGGTCGCGGTCTAGTATTTTTCGTTGGTCGTTGGACCTTTAGCGTTGGTCAGCCGTTTTGCTTTTTCGTTGGACGTTCGACAGGATACGGAGTCTTTATGGATTTATATAGATTACCGGCTCACCAACTGCATAAGATGCTAAGAAATAAAGAGCTTTCCGCTGTTGAGCTCTGCAAAAGTGTCTTTTCTCGGATAAAAGCGGTGGAAGGAAAAGTCGAAGCATACGTTACCCTGACCGAAAGTGAAGCTCTGAAAAAGGCTGAAGAAGTTGATGAGAAGATCAGAAGTGGCGAGAAGGTCTCACCCTTGGCCGGCATACCGGTCGCGATTAAAGACAACATGTGCACAAAAGGAATCAGAACCACCTGTTCATCGAAGATTCTGAAGGATTATGAACCGGCTTATAATGCAACAGTTGTTAACAAGCTTCTTGAAGAGGACATAGTGTTAACGGGCAAGACGAATCTGGATGAATTCGCCATGGGTTCTTCCACCGAGAATTCGGCTTTTCAGGTGACTCACAATCCGTGGAAACCGGGAACCGTTCCCGGAGGATCAAGTGGAGGTTCTGCGGCCGCGGTTGCGGCCGGTGAGGCGATTATGGCGCTCGGATCCGATACTGGTGGCTCCATTAGGCAGCCGGCTGCCCTCTGCGGTGTTGTGGGACTGAAACCAACATATGGATTGGTTTCAAGATATGGTTTGGTTGCTTTCGCGTCTTCTCTGGATCAGATAGGCCCTATCACCAAGGATGTTACAGACAGCGCAATACTTCTAAACTACATTTCCGGCCATGATCATAGAGATTCAACCTCGGTGGAATTGGAAACGCTGGACTATACAAAAGCTCTCGTAAACGACGTCAAGAATTTGAGAATCGGCATACCTGTCGAGCTTATGAGCGAGGGGACCGAGCCCGCAGTGAAGGGTGCGGTTAACCAAGCTCTTGTTTTATTGGAAAGTCTGGGTGCGTCAATCGAGGAGACTTCGCTCGCTCACGTTGATTACGCTCTCTCGGCTTACTATATCATAGCCCCGGCTGAGGCAAGCTCTAACCTTGCCAGGTTCGACGGAGTCCGGTATGGCTACCGGACCGAGGTGGCCGAAGACATCCTAGAGATGTACGGAAAAACCAGGGCGGAAGGTTTCGGAGACGAAGTGAAGAGGCGGATTATGTTGGGTACTTATGCTTTGAGCGCCGGCTACTATTCGGCGTATTACGGCCAAGCTCAGAAGATCCGAACTTTAATTGTTCAGGATTTCAGAAAAGCGTTCGAGAAATTTGATGTCCTGATTTCACCTACTTCGCCGACAGTCGCGTTCAAGATCGGCGAGAAGGTGTCTGATCCGTTGCAGATGTACATGTCAGACGTGTGCACCATTCCTGTTAATCTGGCGGGCAATGCCGGCATCTCAATTCCATGTGGGTTGGCGGATGGTCTGCCCGTCGGCCTGCAAATTATGGGCAAACCATTTGATGAAGAGACTGTCTTACGAGTTGCATATACCTTTGAACAGAATTTTGGATTTAGGGAAGAACCGGAGATTTAGAAAACCGAAGAGCCGATAAGCGATCAGCGAAAAGCGATGAGCGATAGATTCCGATTTCAACTCATTTATCGCCAGTCGCAAGTCGAAAATCGCTCGTCGGATTTTGGGGGTTTGACAGATGGACTACG
>Ga0214473_10002208_pt1 | contig 24217 bp, 29 predicted proteins | sample RVTome_7_FD_203509 | JGI IMG/M metagenome (GOLD analysis project Ga0214473, IMG submission 203509) | Soil microbial communities from uranium-contaminated site in the Upper Colorado River Basin, Wyoming, United States - RVT98D197 | ecosystem: Environmental > Terrestrial > Soil > Contaminated >... | reverse complement strand
CGGTCGGTGGTTCTTCCCCCGGCAGTGCCCACGGATCGGGTCAAGATATGGCGCGATGCTTTCGCGGCGATGACCAAGGACGAAGCGTTCTTGAAAGAAGCCGAAAAGCTCGGACTGGAAGTGGATCTGATCCGCGGCGAAGAGATGAACCGCGACATCGAAGGCACGCTGCGCGACAAGCGGCTGATGGAGCTGTACAAGACCATCGCAGCGGCGAAATGAGAACAATAACAGTTGCCAGTAAACGGTCTCCGCCAGAGGCGGATCAGCCCCAGGCTGAAGTGAGCGGTTGTCAGTGAAGAACGGGAGCGAAGACTATGAAGTCAAAATTTCTTTTCTGGTTACTGACAACTGTCTTGCTGACAACTGTCCCCCTCGCCGACGCGCAGCAGCCAGGAAAAATCTTCCGCATCGGTTTCCTGGATAATAGCACTGCTTCCAGTATCGCGGTCCTCTTGGAGGCGTTTCGGCAAGAGCTGCGCAAGCTTGGATGGATTGAGGGAAAGAATATCATCATCGAGTATCGGTATGCCGAGCAAAAGAATGAGCGCCTACCTGAGCTTGCGGCGGAGTTGGTCCGTCTAAAGGTCGATCTGATCGTGACCGCAGGGGGACCGACGCCGTTAGTGGCGAAGAAAGCGACTACTACCATCCCCATCGTGATGACGACCTCTACGGACCCCGTGGGAGAAGGTCTGGTTGCCAGTCTGGCGCGGCCGGGAGGCAATATCACCGGTTTCTCGAGTTTAGCGAACGAGCTAAATACCAAAAGGTTAGAGATACTCAAGGACGCGGTCCCCAGACTCACACGAGTTGGGCTTCTGCGGACGCCGACCAGCGTCCAATGGAAAGAGATCAGACCTGCGGCTGTGGCACTGAAGCTCAAATTGGAGGAGATCGATGCTCAACCCGACGCCAAAGGCTTAGAGAGCTTCTTTAAAACCGCAAAGCAGAAGCAGGTGGGTGCGATTATGATGCCCGCCGGTCGCCGCTTTTTCGTTGAAAGAAAGCGGATCGTCGAACTTGCCGTCAAATACCGGTTGCCGGCTATTTACCCACAGAAGGAGTTTATCGATGAGGGCGGTCTCATGTCCTATGGGATAGACTTCACTGACGGCTATCGGCTCGCGGCTGTTTACGTGGACAAGATCTTGAAGGGAGCCAAACCGGCTGAATTGCCAGTGCAGCAGGCGATGAGGTTTGAATTCATCATTAACCTTCCGGCGGCAAAACAAATTGGCCATACAATTCCATACGAACTGCTCGCGCGGGCGAATCAGGTGATCAAGTGAAGAAGGCAACAGGCAATAGCAGTGGGCAACAGTATGGGAAGAAAGATAACGGAAGCTGAGCTTCTATTGCGTCAATTCCCCTCGCCCTCTGGGCAAGGGTGAGGGAAGCCGTTGAGCGAAACCGCGAGAAAGAAGTATGATTGCTCGCAAAGGCGAAGTGAACCATGAAAACGAACCACATCAAAGTCAAGCTCCCGAACCAGAAGATCGCCGACTTCTGCCGTCGCCATAACATTCGCAAGTTGGCGGTGTTTGGCTCGGCGCTGCGCGAGGATTTTCGTCCCGACAGCGACTTGGACGTGCTGGTGGAGTTTGAGCCAGGGCACACACCAGGGCTGATCCGACTGGCAGGGATGGAGATCGAACTGTCCGCGCTTCTGGGCGGACGCAAGGTGGATATGAACACGCCGCTGTGCCTCAGCCGATTTTTCCGCGACGAGGTGCTGGCTGAGGCAGAGCCGGTCTATGTCGCGGGATGACCCCCAGGTCCGCCTGCGTCACATGCTGGCCTACGCGAAGGAAGCGGTGACGCTGATGCGCGACCGAAGCCGCGCAGATCTTGACATCGACCGCGCCTTGGGGCTGGCAGTTCTGCGCTGTGTGGAAATCGTCGGCGAAGCAGCCAGCCGTATTCCTGTTGCAATCCGACGGCGTTACACAAATATCCCGTGGGCTCAGATCATTGCCACGCGCAATCGGCTCATCCACGGCTATGACATCGTGGATTACGACATCGTTTGGAGCACGGTTTCGCAGGATTTGCCGCCGCTAATTGCTGAATTGGAGAAGATACTATCGCCGGGGCCGTAGCCATGAAGAACCTGCGTGAAGCGCAGCTAAGTCCCCGTCACCTTGATCTCCTAAGGCGACGGGGCGGAGGCAACAGTGAAGCCAGAATTGAGAACCGGGTGCTAGTGTTCATTCGCGGCCACGACTATTTTTTACTTTGAATTCCCCCGCCATCCTCATCGATTTCGGCAGCACGTTCACTAAAGTCGTTGCCGTCGATCTGTCCAATGCGCGTGTTGTCGGCAGGAGCCAGGCGCCTTCGACTGTGCTCACCGACGTGCGCGACGGTCTAATTCAAGCTCTCGTCACGCTCAACGAGCGACATGCCCTGTTTGACCGCACGCCCAAGGACTTGAACGTCCTCGAAGGAAAGGTAGTGCTCGCGTCGAGCAGTGCCGCCGGCGGTTTGCGCATCGTGGTGGTCGGCAACGTACCCGGCTTGACCGTCGAGGCGGCGAATCAAGCGGCGCTGGGCGCGGGCGCGAAAGTCGTCGGCTCGATGGCGTTCAAGCTTCCCGAAATCGCGCTTCAGGGAATCGAGAGCGCGCGCCCCGACATGATCTTACTCACCGGCGGTACGGACGGCGGCGACTCCGCGACGATCCTGCATAACGCGCGCATGCTCGCCTCGTCCCGGCTCGCCGTTCCCGTCGTCGTTGCGGGCAACCGAGCCGCGGCCGCTGAAGTTTGCGAACTTTTGGAGCGCGGCTGCAAAGAAATCCGGCGCGCAGGCAACGTCATGCCGAAGACAGGAACGCTCGCCGTGGAAGAGGCGCGGGAGGAGATTCGCAAGCTCTTCATGGAGCGGATTACGCATGCCAAAGGACTCGACGCGCTCGGGGGAATCGTTCCCGTCGTGTTGCCGACGCCGATGGCCGTGCTCGAAGGGGTTCACCTCGGGGCCGACGGAACCGGAAATGAAAAAGGTTGGGGCGACCTGCTCGTCGTCGACGTGGGCGGGGCGACCACTGACGTTCATTCCATCGGTTACGGGCAGCCTTCGGGTCCGCAAATCGTCGAACGGGGATTACCGGAGCCTTATGCCAAGCGTACGGTCGAGGGAGACCTGGGGATTCGCTTCAATGCCGGCACGCTGTTGGAACGCGTCGGTTTGGAAAATTTCGCCGGCGAGTTCCGCGCCGGCTTCCCGCGATTCGGCGTTTCGCCGGCGGCGCTCGCGCGTTACATCGAACAGATCAGTCAAGACACTCCCCGGGTGCCGATGGAAGACTGGCAGGGCGCGGCGGACGCGCAGCTTGCGCGCCTCGCCGTGGATCTCGCCGTGGAGCGCCACGTGGGGAAAAAGGAGCGAGTGGTCACGCGTGAAGGCGAGGCCTGGGTGTACTACGGCAAAGACCTGAGCGAGACGCGCACCATAATCGGCACGGGCGGCGTGTTTCTCTACAACGGCCATGTTCCCTACATTTTTTCCTCGGGTGGCGGTGTTGACCGGGGTTATGATGTTCTGAGGCCAAAGAATCCGACCCTCTTCATCGATGCGTCCTATCTCCTCTATGCCGTCGGGTTGCTGTCGCGAAGCCATCCGGAGGTGGCGCTGCGAATATTCAAAAGCAACATGAAGGCGGTCAATGCTCCGTAGTACTCTGATTGCTCGCGCCAAGGCGCCAAGACGCTAAGCGACAGGCCCAAGGCCTGTCATCCCGAGCGAATGCGAGGGATCTAGGAAAGATTTCTCTCGGAGCTTGTCCTGAGCTTTGTCGAAGGGTTCGAAATGACAATGTTCGTCCTTTGCGCCTTTGCGGGAGATCAGTCCGAGTTTGGTTGCGGCGTAGTCGCTCTGTGATGAATAATCTTTCACAGTAATCCCTGAAGCAGCAGATTTAAGACGTACCCCTACGATTCAATAGAGTTCGCCTTGACTTGGCTGGTAGCCTTCTCTAAGGTTGGTCTCGATGAGCGGAATTGAGGACCGGCTTTTAGTGAACCGAGAAAGAAGGTGGGGAGCAATGGGATTTTTCAAGGCAATGGCCGCCAATGTGGTGTTATTCATGGCCGCGGTGTTATTGACGGTTGGAGGGTATCGCGCTGTCGAGGCCGCGGAAGTCGAGAAACTCAACATATGCTACTCGTCGATTGCGGCGACCTCCGTGTCGACTTGGGTGCCGTACGAAGCCGGACTCTACAAAAAGTACGGATTGGACGTGAACATCATTTACATCGCGGGGGCGCTGGCGATTACCACATTGCTGTCCGGCGACACCCAGATCGTCCAGGGCTCCGGAGCCGCCGCCGTGCTGTCGCGCTTGTCCGGCTCCGACGTGACCATGATCGGCACAACCATCAACGTAATCCCCATGAGCCTGGTTACGACGCAAGACATAACGAGCCCCCAGGACCTCAAGGGCAAGACCTTCGGCGTCACCCGCTTCGGCTCGCTGACCGATTTGGGATTGCGCAAGGCCGCGAGCGAATTCGGTCTCGATCCCAACAAAGATATCAAAATGATTCAGACCGGCGGCGTGCCGGAGAATCTGCTGTTCATGCAGCAGGGCGTGATCAAGGGCGCGCTGATTTCTTCGCCGACTTTAGAGAAGGCCAAAGAGCTCGGTTATAAAGAACTGATGAATCTTGGCGATCTTAAATATCGCTATCCCGGCACGGCGCTGGTGACGACGGAGACTTTTATCCGCAGTCGCCCCCAGACGCTCAACCGTTTTCTCAAGGCGACCCTTGAGGGCATCAAATACGCCAAGGCAAATCCCGACTTCACCGTGCGCATTCTCGGCAAATACACGCGGAGCGCGGACACGAAACAGCTTGCGAGCGCGTTTAAGAGCTACGTGCTCGGCTACATCCGCAACGTCCCGACGATCACGCCCACGGAAATGGACGCGGTGTTGGAGGACGTCGGCGCGCGCAATCCCAAAGCCAAGGGAGCGGATCCTAGACAGTTCTACGATCCCGCGCCGCTGGAGCAGTTGACGAAGGAAGGTTTCATCAAGGAATTGTATCCGCGATAATAGGCGAGTCGAACCGTTCAAACAATTCAAATCGTTCAAGCCGTTCAAAACGTTAAAACGGTCTTGAGCTTAAGGGTCCTCTCGCAACTCCACTCACGCAATCTTTATCTTGTCGAACTCGGCAATCGTGAGCTTCGCCGCGGTGCCGCCGGTTCCCTTGACGTAGGACGGACGGCTGGCGTAAGTAGATTCAATGCGGTCGGCCCGGGGAAGGAATCATCTATGAAAGCCGCAGTACTCTACGAAGTTCGCCAACCGTTGAGAATTGAAGAAATCGAGGAGCCTGAGGTGAGCGACGAGGACGTGCTCATCAAAGTCGCCGCCTGCGGCGTGTGCCATACGGATTTGAAAGTCATCGAGGGCCGCACTCGCTTTACGCCGCCGACGGTTCTCGGCCACGAGGTGGCGGGAACCGTCGAACGCGTCGGTTCGCATTGTCAGGACGTCAAAGCAGGCGACCGGGTCATCATCGGGATGCGCTACAAGTGCGGCCGCTGCCGCTACTGCCTCACGGCGCGAGAAAACCTCTGCGAAAGGCGCCCGGCGCCGCCGTCCTTGCAAAAAACCGACGGCACCGTGGTGACGCGGTGGAATGTCGGCGGCTTCGCCGAGTATGTCTCGGTTCCTGCGTACATGGTGTTCCGAGTGCCCGACGGAATGTCGATGGAGGAGGCGAGCATCGTCGGCTGCCGCGTGACGACGGCCTACAACGCGGTGAAGCATCGCGCGCGCTTGCAGCCGGGAGATTCGGCGCTGGTCATCGGCTGCGGCGGCATCGGCCTCAACACGATTCAATTTCTCAAGTGCTTCGGCGCTTATCCGATCATCGCCGTCGATATCGTCGAGGAGAAGCTCGAAGCCGCCAAACAGTTCGGCGCCACGCACATGATCAATGCGAAATCGGATGATCCGGTGAAAGCGGCGATCAAGATTTCCAGCGGCGGTGTCGACAAGGCATTCGAAGCGATCGGCAATCCGAAAACCGCCGACCAGATCATTCAAGCGACCCGTCCCGGAGGTACGGCGACGATCATCGGCGGCTTGGGCAACGGACCGTTTACGATTAGCAGCGGGAATTTCGTCACGCGCGAAATTACCATCACCGGCGTATCAAGCCGCCAGGCGAATGACGTCGAGGAAGTTTTTCAGATGGCGAAGCTTGGCAGAATCGAGTTAAGGGGCCTGATTACCAAAAGCTATCGCTATAATAAAATCAACGAGGCCTTGGCAGATCTGGAGAACGGAAAACTAAGAATGGGAGTTTCATTATGGAATTGACGGGAAAGCGAATTGATGTCGAAAGCGTGTGGGGAGTAACGAGAGCGTTGGTAGCCGGAGTTGTGATGGCTCTGGGTTTCTCGGTGGCATGGGCCGCGGAAAAGCGGCCCATCGACGTGATTGCGGACAATAGTTTTCTGATCGAAGAGGCTTATAACCAAGAACCCGGTGTGATCCAGCATATTTTCAACACCGTCTACAATAATGACTCACGGCGCCGCGGTTGGGCGTTCAGCTTCACGCAAGAGTGGCCGGTCTTTTCCCAAGATCACCAGTTCTCTTTCACGATTCCTTCATATCACATCGTGGAAGGGTTTGACCGCGTTTATGGCGTCGGCGACATCTTGTTCAACTACCGCTACCAAGCGTTGGAAGAGGGCGAGGCCCTGCCTGCATTCTCGCCCCGGTTCAGTCTCATACTTCCCACCGGCAGCCGCGACCGCGGCACCGGCAACAACGTCGTCGGCTACCAGTGGAACCTGCCCTTCAGCAAGAAAGTCGCCTCGCGTTTCGCTATGCACGCCAACTTCGGCTTGACCTATTTGCCGCACGTTAGAGCGCCGATAGCGGCCGGCCAGCTTTCGCCAAGGCGGTCGCTGGTCTCCTATAATATCGGCGCGAGCGGCATCTTTGCGCTTTTGCCGCGGCTTCATCTGATGTTGGAGTGGGTGGGCATCTTCGAAGAAAGCATCAACGATGCCGGCAGGTCTGAGCGTGCCTTCAAGCCGACGATCTCCCCGGGATTGCGCGCCGCCGTGGTCAACGAGGAAAAACTGCAGGTCGTCGTCGGCGCCGCGGCCCCCATCGGCCTGAACCGAAAAGCCGATAATCACGGCGCGTTGCTATATCTCTCCATCGAGCATGACTTGTTTTGAGAGACGCGTGGCTATTGCGTAAGTACGATTCGGAAGTAACCCGTGAACGGTATCATCGAAGCTGACACCCACGCCTCGGCACGGGAGGCGCGCGCGGAGACATTCGTCGATGCGAGCCTCATGGAAGAAATAAGAAAGAGCGGCTTTGTCGCACGGCTGTACGGAAGATAGGCGAAGATATAGAATCGAGGATAGAACATCGGGGATGGGCAGCCTGACGGTCAAGAATGCGATGATCGTGCCGATGACGGAGGAGCGGCGGAGCTTTGCTGGCTACGTTCGCCTCGACGGCAATCTCATCACGGAGGTCGGCGAAGGTGCGCCGCACCAAACCGCGAGCGGCGATCAGATCATCGACGCTACCGGCTGCGTTCTCCTGCCGGGTTTGGTCAATGCTCACACTCACCTATATCAAGTCCTGCTGCGGGCGGTATGGGAAGATCTTGAGTTGATGCCCTGGCTGCGGCGCATCTATGGTTGCGCCCGGGTCCTGCGACCCGAACATTTCTATGCTGGCAGCCTGCTCGGCTGCGTCGAAGCGATTCGGAGCGGCGTGACCACGCTGTGCGAACATAATTTTCTCAATCCGAGTCCGGAGTGCGCCTTCGAGACGATCCGCGCCATTCAAGACTCCGGACTGCGCGCCGTGTTCGCGCGCACGATCATGGACACCGGCGAGATCGTGCCCGACTGCGTAAAAGAAAAACCCGACGCGGCCTTTCGCCACATCGAAAGCCTATTGGCAAAGCAGAAAGGCGACGGCGGCCTCAGCTTCATGACCGGTCCTAATACGCCCCCGATTAACACGACGCCCGAGTTACTAAAGGAGATCCGCCGTTTCGCTGACGACAAGTCGATCGGCATCAGCGCCCATGTGGCGGAATCGAAGTCCGTGGTTGAATGCGTCCGCCAACAACATGGCAAGGCCGGCGTCGTCGAGTTTCTGCACCAGTTCGGTCTCGCGGCGCCGAATTCGATCTTCGCCCATTCGGTTCACGTCTCGCAGGATGAAATCGCTCTGCTAGAACAAACCAGCACGTCGGTGTCGCACAATCCCGTAAGCAACATGATGCTCGGCGACGGCGTGGCGCCTGTGGTCGAGATGCTGCGCCAGGGCGTCAACGTCGCGCTTGGCACTGACGGCGCGGCGAGCAATCATTCGCAGGATCTTTTCGACACGATGAAAGCCGCGTCGCTGCTGCAAAAGGTCCATCACCAAGACGCCGGCATCATCGAGCCCTACGCGGTTTTGCGCATGGCGACGGCGGGCGGGGCGAAAGCGCTAGGCCTGTCATCGCTCTGCGGCACGGTCGAAGTAGGAAAGAGAGCCGATCTCGTTCTTGTGAATCTTGAAACGATTCACAGTCAGCCGATTAACGATATTTTCAGCCAGATCGTCCACTGTGCCAAGGCGAGCGACGTTCGGACGGTGATTGTCAACGGCGAGATTTTGATGAGGGATCGGAAGCTCACGCGACTCGATGAAATGCGGATACTGGCCGATGCAAAGATCGCCAACCGCGACCTGATGGAGCGGGTGAACCGGCTCTCGTTCTAACGCGAGTGGCCATGTATCGTGGGACCAACGATCGCGAGATTTTCCACGACGCATACGATCTCCTCACACTTCGCCGGAGCCCGTGGAAATTGAACTTACGAAGTTTTGAACGGCTGGAACGACTTGCACTGTTCTAACTTGTGGTCCGCGTACTCCCATACACGGTCGCATACCGCCGTGTTGCGGCAAGTGCTTTTACCTGCTAATTCACTCTACCATCCATGCAGGACGAACTCGCGAAGAGCTTAGTTCGAGGTCTCAAGAGCGCGGGCATCAATTTCGTCACGTACTTGCCGGAGACGCGCTTGAGCCAGATCGTGCCGTTGATCCGCGACGATGCCGAAATGGAACTCATCGCGGTGTCGAGCGAACAGGAAGCAGTGACCATCGCCGCCGGCGCGACGTTGGGCGGCAAGCAAGCGGCCGTGTACATGGAAAACACCGGCATTTATGTTTCGAGTTACAGCTTGCTCACCGTCGGTAAACAGCTCGGTGCACCACTGCTTCTTATCGTTGGCTATCTCGGCGGCGTGCCCGACCGGCGCAATAGTTTTCTCTACGCGACCGTCGGTGCCCGCACGATCCCGCTGCTTCAAGGTTTGGGGATCGAGTACATGGTTCTGGAAGACGGTGAGAAACTCGAAGGCAAGATCCAAGACGCGGTGCGTGCGGCGAACGCGCTACGCGGTCCCTTCGCGCTGCTCTTTGCCGGGGAGTTTTCCCTATGATCCGTTACGAATGCTTGGAACTCCTTGCCGCCCGGATGACTAACCAACTGGTCGTGACTTCTCAGAGCGGCCAACGCATCGAATGGGCGCACCTGTCCAAGCACGAAGGCAACCTGCTCGTCGGCATGATGGGCTGCGCCATCGGCGTTGCAACCGGCTTGGCTCTGGCGTTGCCGCACAGGAAGGTCGTCGCGCTCGATTCCGACGGCAGCGTGCTGCTCTCCCTGTTCAACCTCGCCACCCTTGGGAATCTGCGCCCGAAAAATCTGGTTGTCTATGTCTTTGACAACGGCGTCTACAGCGGCAGCCGGATCAGCTATCCCACCGCGACCTCGGGCAACACCGATTTGGAAGCGATGGCGCGCGCCGCAGGAATCGAGAACGCGCACATGATTCGTGATATCGATGAGTTCAAACAGAGAGGTCTCGAGGCGCTGGTTCGGAACGAACTGGGCTTTTACGTCTGCAAAGTGGAGGAGAGTCTTATGCATCGGGAAATTCCTCGTCCCGATCTCGACCTCACTGAAAATAAGTACCGCTTTGTGAGATACCTCGAGCGCACGGAAGGGAAAACGATTCCGTTTATCGGGCGGGGTTGACAGTGCTGAGTAACGAGTGCTGAGTGGGGATGGAACTCAGGACTCAGAACTCAGGACTCAGCACTCAGTCCTCGGCCCAGCTTTCGGCAAATCCGTTGCTATCGCTTGGCGCGCCGGTAAAGGCCGTCGATAAAACCGCTCTTGTCAAACTCCTCGACAAAGCGAGCGTCTACGAAATCCTGCGGTTTGGCCGCGCGGGCTTTGGGGTCTTTGAGCGCGAGCTGGTCCAGTATGGTTTTGATCCCTGCCAGCGTCGGGTACTGCTTCTGCGGCAGTTTATTTTCCGTGATCGAATTGTCGAGTGTCTTTTCCAGGATCTCGCGGTCATCGAGACGCAGGTGCTTGGCCAGGATTTTTAACCCGCCCTCGCGGTCGGTTTTCATGCGGTGCACCGACTCGATATAGGACTTGACAAAATTTCTGACGACTTCGGGATGCTCGCGCAGGAATTTACGCGTCGTTACCGCCCCTTGGTGCTGGTAGGCCAAACCCTGGGTGGCGACGTCCGCCATCAGATAAAAACCTTTCTTCTGCGCCATATACGTAACCGGCGGCACCAGCACGGTGGCCTGAACCCTTTTGGTCTCCAGGGCGGTGAGACGGTCCGGTGTAGTGCCGACTTGCACGATGGTGACGTCCTTAAGCGGGTTAAGGCCGAGCTTGGAAAGCATAAAGCGCGCGACAAAATCGGCGGCGCCGCCGAAGCGCGCGATGGCGATCTGCCCGCCTTTTAGCTGGGCGGGAGTTTTGATCTCCGGCTGGGTCATGAGTTGATAATCCAGACTGACGATACCGCCTGCCACATAGACCGCCTCAGCTCCCGCCAGGCTGGCGCTCACCACCCCCGGCCCGGAGGCCTGAATAATCGGTGTGTCCCCCGAGACCATGGCCGTCACCGCCAGCGCTCCGCCGGTGAAGAACACGAGCTGCGCATCGATTTGGTTTTTCGCGAAGATGCCCATGTCCTTGGCAACCCAGAGAACCAGCTGGTCGGCGCTGACGGCGCCGTAACCCACCGTGAGTTTCGTTTGGCCCAAGGCGGCGGAACTTAAAAGGAGACAGCCTAACCATCCGCAAAGCCAGATTCGAGTAGCGTTCAGCCTCATGTCAGTATCCCTCCGGGTTGAAAAGCTCTTTTTTGCCGGTCGCGGTATTGTCAAATTGATATGTAGCAAAGATGCGCCCCGGGTGAAACCCCTTGCGGCGGCCGTCGTCAGCGTCGGTCGCGCTGAACCCGCGCAGTGGCGAGACGGCGGCCCTGCGCTTTCACGAGACATGGGAATCTTTGCTTAACAGGAACAAACGTTTGCCTATAAAGAGTTGTGGTCGGTTTGAAGTTCGTGACCAAACACGACCCGCATGATTCTAGCCGGCAGAACTCGCATGGCAAACATCTGGGCGAGTAAATCGTTGAAGCGATTCAAAAACATTTTCGCCCTTGAACGTTACGCTCAGACACCGTCGCACCACGATTGCGGTGAACTTGCGCCATAGGGTGGAAAACCACGAAGTAACGGTCCAGAACATTTTAGAGAACGGCTCTGTTCTCACGAAGACGATTTTCGCCGCGGCATGAGACCTGAGGGAACCAGTGTTTCTCTCGCCGTTTCACCGCGCGCCTGTCGGCTTGCGGCCGACGTAGACATACTTGCCCCACCGGCTCGAAGACAATTCTGCGGAAAAAAAGCGCTCGAACAGGCGCACGATGATTTGGGGCTGCCCAAGCCATTGCTCATAGGTGTCCCGCTCGTGATCGATCATCGTCGCCAACGCGTCGATCTTTGGGACCATGCGTCTGGTGATCCGGCTCTGGCAAACCCAATGCACACAGACCAGGAAAGGTGTCAGCCAAGGTTCGACCGCCACGAACCGGCCATTGTTGCGCAATACCCGGGCCGCTTCCGAAAGCGTCTGTTCCAGATCGTCGGGCAGCTTCTTGAGATGGTGCAAGCCACCCTGGACAATCACGATGTCCTTGGAGCCATTATCGAAGGGGAGGCTTCTGCAGTCGCCGACATATAGTTTGGCTGGACCTTGGTACCGCGCCACGAGCGCAGCCGATAAATCGACGCCTTCAAGCCTCGTGAAGCCAAGTCTGCTGAGCGCATGGATCCCGTTTCCTCGACCGCAGAAGAGTTCGACGATTTCCGCAGCCCGCGGCCAATCAGCGGCGCCCAGTTCATCGAGCCGGCGGGTGAATTTGCGTATCTCTTGGACCGGAGTTTCAAACCGCGTATAGGCGGCCTCCCACGGATCAAGACCGCAGGATGGTGATGGCGAATGAAAGGTGGCCAATGGATTGCCCCGCTGGAAGTCGGAGACGGCTAGAACGCATGGAGCTTGCGGTTAAAGGCCATGTCTCCATCAAACAATGTCAAGCCGGGCGACAAAATGAAGAGACCTATCGAATAGCCAGGTTGCGGGGCGCGGGTAAAGGCATAGTTTGGCCGTCCACATGCCGACCCTCAAGCCCAAGGTATTGAAAGCATCGAACCATGTCTCCTTCGTCCAGTAGTTATAGGGCAGCGGAATTCCATGCCGCGCGTTTCCCGCCCGGTCCATGAAACGCAAAGTCTGGCCCGCAAATAACCCGTCAAGCAGATGATCCTTGATGACGATCGTACTGCGCGCCACCCGGGCCGCTTCACGGAGCAGGATCATTGGATCGGTCGTATGATGGAGCACGTCGACGAACATGACTCCGTCAAAGCTGGTATCGCCGTACGGTATCCGTTCGCCATCGTATTTTTCCGTTGGAATATGGGTGCGGGGCCGCACCAAGACGTCGATTCCCTTGATGGTGACGTCAGGACGAATCTGAGAAATCAGTTGTCCGAGCAAGCCGTCGCCGCTGCCCACGTCGAGCACGAGGACATTTTCGGGTATGACCTTCGCAAGATGGCCGCTCAGGACTCGAGTGCGCCGATCATGAACATACCGGCCATGGATAGTTTCGACCCAGCTCATCGTCTTCGCATTCCTAAAATGCTCACGAAGAAACTCGACAAAATCGTTTGAAAGCCAAGAGCGGTCAGCGTCGCACCGGGAATGACCAGGCGCATAGTTTCTGCGTAGTCCAATCGTCCGAAGTCGACTCGTTTCCAAGCAAGGAACGCGGCCACGAGCAGTGCCAGCCCGGCAATGAGAACGAGGACCGCAAACGCGAGTCCTCTTTCCAAATTTACGAGCTTGAAAAAACGAGTCATGCGCGGGTCTTCGGGCAAGAGGCCCTCACTGATGGCAAACGTTTTGGTAAACACTGCAAAGACGACGGACTGATAGCCGCAAAGTATAGCGAGGCTGGCAAACAGCAAGGTGTGAGCGTCGAACGTCACGCCTTTCAGCGTCAGTGCCGGCATCGCGAGGGCGTAACCTGCCGTGCCCAAAAATATCAACAGGAGGCCGGGCACCAGAAACAGCCAGCGCGGCGTGCAGATAAAGAAAAACCGTATCGTGCGCCAGCCGTCGCGGAAGGTACGCAGATGAGGAGCATGATGCTTGCGCCCGTCGGGGTGAAGGGTGATTGGAACTTCGGCGATTCTCGCTTTATAAAGACTCGCCTTAATGATCATCTCCGTGGCGAACTCCATGCCCGTACATCGCTGGTCCAGTATGTAGTAAGTGTCTTTTCTAAAAGCGCGCATGCCGCAGTACACGTCGTGGAGCGGTGATTTGAACCACCAACGAGCGAGAAATGAGAACATCGGGTTGCCCCACGCCCGGTGAAGTAAAGGCATGGCGCCGGGAGCGATTTGCCCGCCGCCGGCCTTTAGCCGGCATCCCTGAACGAAGTCGAAGCCTTGACGCAATTTCTCCACGAACTTGGGGATTTCCGAAAAATCATAGCTGTCATCGGCATCGCCCATGACGATAAACTTTCCCCGGGCGGCGGCGATGCCACTCATCAGGGCGCTGCCATAGCCTCGCTCGCGCACGTTGACGAGCTGGGCGTCCAAGTTAGCAGCTATGTCCTGACTCCCATCCGTGCTGCCGTTGTCGGCAATGATAATTTCACCGTCGATGTTGTGTTCGCTCAGGGCGCGTGAAGCCTTTGCAATACAGGTTGCAAGGGTATCGGCTTCGTTCAAGCATGGCATGACGATCGATACTTCGGGGAAATTATTGTCAGCTTGAAGTAAATGATTCATGATCGCTTCCGGTGCCGGTAGAGCGAGCGGAGTTGGCTCTAGCCGTTAAGCAGCATTATAAAGCACCGTCGGTCGCAGACAAAGCTTTTTCGCTGGCAGCGTTGTTCGGCGGGCAATTCTCGGAATCTGCGGCGGCGATGTCAGCGCCGGGAAAGTTTAGCGATGGTTAAAAAGGGGGAGAGAAAATGACGCGGGCGCGATTGGAATAAATAGGAGCGCTAAGATATGTTGCGTGAGCACAATAAGAAGGCGGGATCAAGCCGGGGAGAGCTTGTGATTCCTAACAAACAAGCCGGTTTCACCGGCGGCAACAACAATGGCCGGCGGATTTAAGCGCTGATAACGACGACGCGAGGAGGTTTTTATGAACACGGGACCGGAACCAATCAATCTTTTCGATTTTGAAGTTGCCGCCAGGGAGCGGCTGCCCAAAGTGGAATATGATTATATCGCCGGCGGCGCCACCGACGAGATCAGCGTGGAGCGGAACCGCCGCGCCTATGAATCCTGGGCGTTGCGCCCGCGCGTGTTGCACGATGTGAGCGCGCTCGATCTTTCTGCCACCGTGCTAGGGACCAAAGTGAGCTTGCCGGTTCTGATCGCGCCCTGCGGCGGGCATCAGAAAGCGCACCCCGAGGGAGAATTTGCCACCTATCGCGCGGCGACAACCTGCGGGACCGTTTTCGCCGTCAGCGCCAATGCGAGCGCCGATTTCGCAGAGCTGGCGAATGCGGCGAGCGGCCGTCGTTGGCTCCAGCTATATCCGTTCCGTGACAAGGAAATGACCAAGGACTGGCTCCGGCGCGCCAAGGATGCAGGCTACGAGGCGGTTTGCGTCACTCTGGATTCCCAATGGCCGTCTAAGCGCGAGCGCAACATCCGCAACGGGTACCGCAATCTTCGCGGCGTCAATTTCCCCAAGGCGGGCGGGGATGCCGCCCGCGGGCGACCTGGCGCACACCCCGGCGGGGGAGATCCGGCGGCCACCTGGAAGGACTTGGAGTGGATCAAGTCGATTGCCGCCCTACCGGTGGTCGCAAAGGGCATCATGACCAGCGAGGATGCCGAGCTGTGCGCGCAAGCGGGCGCCGACGCGGTGATCGTTTCCAACCACGGCGGCCGACATCTTGATAATACGTTGGCGACGATTGAGGTGTTGTCCGAGGTCGTTGCCGCGGTCAAGGGGAAAATCGAAATTTATCTCGACGGCGGCATCCAGCGCGGCGCGGACGTTGTTAAAGCGATCGCCTTGGGGGCGAAGGCCGTCTTCATCGGTCGCCCGCTATTCTGGGGCCTCGCCGTGGGCGGCGAGCAGGGCGTCGTTCGCGTGCTCAACATCTTACGCGAAGAGATCGAGCTTACTATGGCCAAGTGCGGCCGGCCGACGATCGCCAGCATCGATGCCACCGTGGTGGTCAAGGCGCCGCGGTTGTGACGCGGCGGCGTTCAAAGCCCGTGCTGGTCAAGTCTTTGGACGCATACGGCCGCGGGCGCTCATCGCACCAGCAGATCCATGAAAAATTCTCCCGGCTGCGCGCGGGAACGTTAACTGCCGCGGACGACCTACCCATCCGCAACCCAGGAGAGATTCTTAAGAGTACCCTCGAACGCTTCAAATCTGAGGGTAAGATATAAGCATTCTCGACCCCGCACCGATCCGGTCTATTTTTTCGCCGCCTCGGCGGCGAGAGAAAAGTCGAAGCGGGAGAAAAATCCCTTCTGAATCGCGACGTAAATCGGCAGGTGGCTGAGCGACGGCGCGGGAGTGGCGAGCCTGATCTTCGAGCGCGGCGCCGGCTCTTTTCCCTTCGTCTGTGACTGCGCGCCCGTCGCCGGCGGCACTGCGAGCCATGTCATGGCGATAACGACCACCAAGGTTTGCGTTGGTTTCTTGTCGAACGGCTTTATTGGCCTGCAACACTCTCCGCGATTTCGATTGGCAGTTTGTTTCAAGCTCATGTGTCGCGCGTCCGTCGTTTCACCAAGCTCTCAAACCCGGCGATGAGAGGTCGACGTTTCGAACCAGCTCAGCCAGCGGCGGCCCATAGGAAAGCAGGATCAACAGGATCGTCACGATGAGCCACGGCGTCCATGTATCCAACCATGCCGGAGTCTCGCTCGGATCGACCAGCGCCTCCGCCACAGGCATCTCGGACGTTTGAGCCGCCTTGCGCGAGCCGAACATGGTGCCCAGGACGATTACGAAGTAAAGCAGAAGACTGGCCCATAGCAACACGCCGCCGAGCGCGGCCAACAGCAATAGAGGGTTCCATTCTAGGGAAAGGTAGGGAGCAGTCCCCAGCATGGTTCGGCGCGGCACGCCATAACGGAGACCCAGAAGGTGGTGGCTGGCGGAAAACGGCAGCATACCAACGACCCAGAGCCACACTTGTATCCGGGCGGCACGCGCGCTCCAAAGCTCTTTTCCGCTGAGCTTCGGAACGAGCCAATAGGTGATGCCGATAAAGCTCAACACGACTGTGGTGGCGAGCGTGAGATGAAAATGACCGACGATCCACAGCGTGTTATGCACGACCAGATCGACGTTGTAGGAGGCGTTGATGATCCCGCCGATGCCGCCGAAGGCGAAGCTTGCCATCGCCAGCGCCTGAGCGGAAAACGATGGATCTTGCCACGGTAGCTTGCAGACCCAAGCGAAAAGCCCCTTTCCGCCCCGGGCGCGGCCACCTAGTTCCAGAGAAGCAATGACGGTAAACGCGGTGAGCAGGCTGGGAAAAGTGACGCCATAGGTCAAAAGCGTGTGGACTGCCTTCCACGTCGGAGAGATCCCGGGATCGGCGAACTGATGATGCAGTCCCACTGGAATCGACAGCACCAGAAAGAGCCAGAAAGCGAGGCGCGCCAGCGGATCGCTGAAAAGTTTTCCTCCCGCCTGTTTCGGCAGCATGCCGTACCAGGAAACGTAGGCGGGCAGGAGCCAGAAGTAAACGATCGGGTGGCCGGTGAACCAGAAAAGAGTTCTGGCGAGCAGCGGGTCGGTTCCCCGGACCCAGCCTAACGACCATGGAATGAGCAAAACTAACATCTCGGCGGCGATGCCCAGGGAAGCGATCTGCCACATCGCCATGGTGAGCACCGAGCCGAACGCGATGAAGGGCGTGCGTTCGCCCTGGTGCGTGGCGCGCCATGCGGCGACCGTAAAGTAGAGGCCAAATCCTTCCACCCAAGAGCCCACCACGACCAGCGTCAGGCCGATGTAGAAAAGAGCGCTCGCCTGGAGCGGTGGGTAAAAAGTATAGAGCACCGTGGCGTTGTCCAACAGTAGCGGCACGGCAGTCATCAGCAGCCCCGCAGCCATCAGCCATAAACCTAAGATGTTGACCCAGGGGAAGCGCAGACGGGTTTTCAAGCTATGAACGGTCGTGAAGGTGAGAAAGCCGGTGATGAAAAAAGTGGTGTAGACAAGAGCATTGAGGACGCCGTGAAGCGTTAGTCCCTGGTAGTAGCTTTTGATGCCCGGCGCAAGTTTGCCGTAGAGGTCGATCCCCACATGCTCGAGGACTTGCAGGGGCCCGAACCAGGTGCCGACGAAAAGCGCGCCGAGCGCAATGCCGATATGCCAGGCGGTGAGTCGTTCCTCGAGGCGGAAGTTGTTCTCAGGCATGGCTCTTTCCTCTAGGAGCGAGACTCCACGATGACTTTGCCCCACATGATTTGATGGCCGAGCCCGCAATACTCGTGGCAAAAAAAGCGGTATTCACCGGGCGTGTCGAAGCGGGCGGTGGTTTTGCTCACCTGGCCGGGAAGAGCCATCAGATTGATGTTGGTGCGCTCGATCAAGAAGCCATGCAGCACGTCGGCGCTAGTCACGTGAAAAGTTACCGTCGAGCCTGCGGGAATCTTGATCTCATTGGGGACGAAAGCCCAGATCTGCGCGCGCATGTAAACATCGTAACGGCCGGGCCCTCTTTGCACGACGGCCGGTTCCGGAAAGCGAGCGCCGCCACCTCCGGGGCTTGTCTCCAGGCGTTCGTCATGACCCGGCAAAGTAAACCCGTGATACGCGCTGACGCCAACGGCGAGCAGGAAGAATGCGAGGATGATCCCGCTCGCGATCATCCACCCCCTTTCGTAAGGATCGACTCTTAGGCCGTTCATTGCGTTGCCCCTCTGAAGAGCAGCACGAGGTAAACGCAGCACCACAAGATCACGATGAGTGAGGCGAAGACGATGAGGATTGCAATGGTGCCTTTCGGCTTCGGATGTACTTCTTCCATGTTTGACACTCCCTGCGCCAAAGAAGGCGCGGCAACGATGAGCGATCCGGGTAAGTCCCGGACTCAAAAACACGCAACAACAGAAACGCGCCGAGTCGAGGTTGCTGCGTTTCGAGTCACGCTAAAATAGGCCAGAGTATGACCAGCGGCAAGGGGTGGAAGTGGCTTTGACATGCCGGAAATCGCCTCGGATCAGCATTGCGGCTGCCTCGCGAAATGCCCGGAGAATATGCTATGAGACTGGTTAAAGTCGAGGGTATTTTGACTACCACAGACCTGCTTTGAGCGTTTCAAGAGCTTCAGTATATCGTCGAGACCGCACAGAGATAACACGGCAAAGCTTGGTCAAGGCATGGTGTTGACTCACAGGTTGGCTGCAGTTAGTCCCCATATCCCCCGCGCTAGACCTTCTTCTCGGACTCCTGGTTCATCTCCGCCGCGTGCTCCGCGCAAACAAGAGAGGTGTCGAGTATATATTTGGCGAAGGTGGCCTTTTTCCCGCAGGGTTCCCAGTCGGCAGAATCCGGCGCAAAGTAGTCGCAAGTCTCTTCTTGCTGGATTGGGCGGATTTCAAACTGAGAGCGGAACCCCGCGCGATCTAAGAACTCCCCGAAGCCTTCCTCCATCTCTTTTTCCGTCGCGAGCGTGTGAGCGTCGCACAGATGATCTTCAACGTACCATTCGGAAACAGAGTACAAGGCTAACTCATCACAGGCTCCAGGGCCGAATTCCTCCGAGATCCACTCGCATGGGGATTGTTCGTCGGAGTTCAACTTTTCAATGGTGACCTGGGTCTCGTTACAGAATTCGCACATAGCCGAAAACCAATTTTGGCTGTTACCCGATTTCCACCGGTGGTTATGCCTTGGTCCCGAATAGCTCCTCCGGTGCGATTTGCCGGCTGAGAATTCCCTGCTCGACGCCGTAGCCGATCAGCACGTCCAGCTCCTTTCGATTCGCTTCCACGCCCGCCGGCCACGGATATGGCCCCAAGTGTTTTTCCTGCTCCGGCCAGTTGAGTTCCGGCCAGACGATGCTTTGCCCGCTGGTCAACCGTTTGCGGTCCATGAACGTATCCAAAGCGGCTTGGACGCCGTGGGAAACGATTTTCGCGATTCCCGGCCGGCTGGCGAGCAAGTCGTTCTTGATGACCATCACGTGCATGATCGGAAAAATTCCGGTACGGGTGCGGTACTCCTGTTCCGTGGTGGAATAGTCGGAGAAAAGCCTGCGGATGCGCGCCATCTCTTCGGGCGGCAGCTCCGGCGGCCGCGGCAACATCAGAGCATCGATGTCACCGCTCGCCAGCATTTGATCCAAGGAACGCTCGCGCGGCTTGGTCGCGATGCGCGCCCACTTGGGTCCTCCGGCGCCATGCGCGACCGATTCCGCTACCCACTCGATGGATGACAAATCGACGCCATAGTCTTGCGCCAAAAGTCCGCGCTGCCAGACGCTCGCCGAATTGGTCCAGCTCTGGATTCCGACGCGCTTGCCGGTTACGTCTTTCGGCTCTTTGACGGCGGCGCCGCTCGACACCCAAATATCTCGGTGGCGAAAAATCCGGTGCGGAAAGATCGCAATGGCGGTGAAGGGCAGGCCGCGCTCAACGCCGTTCAGATAATCCACGAGGGAAAACTCGCAGATGTCGAAGGCCAGCGACTCGGCCATGCGCTTGTGCCGCTCACGCGGCTGTACGCGTTGGATTTCGACTTCGAGATCACCGAAGCGTGCTGGTCCAGCCTTCAGAAGCGCCAACTCCGGCGCGTCGCACGCCATTATCAGTTTAGCCATGGGAGCGGGTTTACTCACACCTTACGTTCACTGCGCCGGACGAAACTTCGGTAGCGTGTAGTCCTCGAAATCTTCGTAAACGATCTCCACCGGCATGCCTATCTTGACCGCTTCGGAAGGGCAGTCAACCACGTTGCTCATCATTCGCACTCCCTCATCCGTTTCGATGAGAGAGACGTTGTAGGGAACTTTGTCTTGATAGGCCGGGTGCCACGCTCGATGGTACGTTACGAAAGAATAGACCTTGCCTTTACCGCTAAGAGGTATCCACTCGTACTCCGACGCTAGGCAATGAGGGCAGAGAAACTGAGGCGGGAAACCAAAAAATTTCCCGCACGCCGAGCAACGCTGGGAGGTGAATTTATGTTCTTTCAGGTTAGCCCAGAATGGCTTGGCTTCAAGTTCATCCAGAAACGGTCGATCCTTCGCAGCAGGCCGGCCTCTTTTGTCTTGCGTCTCGCTCATACCGCCCCCAAAATTAGAGTAGAGTGCATGCACAGATTGCCGCCATGGCCGCTGACAATACCCAATGCGGCGTTGGGGACCTGACGTTCAGCCTCGACCTCATTGCCGCGAAGCTGCTTAACGGCCTCAGTGACATGAAGCATTCCTTCGAGATGAGCTTGCGACAACAGGCCGCCATGAGTATTGACCGGCAATTCGCCGCCGATCTCGATGCGGCCCCCTTTGACAAAGTCTTTACCTTCTCCCTTGGCGCAGAAGCCATAATCTTCCAGAGTAATCAGCGTCGTGATCGTAAAGCAATCATAGATTTCGGCAAAGTCCATCTCTTTGGGTGACAGCCCGGCCATCCGATAGGCCGTTTCCGAGGACTTCTTGCCGCCCAGGGTCGTGAGACTGGGCGCATCCATGAGACTGAAATGTGGGTGGTGTTGGCCCATTCCCAAGATCACGACCGGAGGCTTGGGAAAATCTCGAGCGCGTTCAGCGCTCGTCACCAATACAGCCCCGCCACCATCCGATTCCAAGGAACAATCAAGTAAGCGCAGCGGCTCGGCGATCATGCGTGACTGTTGATGATCCGAGACGGTCATCGGCTTTCGCATCGTGGCGTTCTTATTGAGGCAAGCGTGCTTGCGTGTGGCTACGGCGATCTCTGCCAGGTCCTCGCTTCGCGTGCCGTATTCATACATGTGACGCTGCGCCGCAAAGGCATGAGTTGCCACGGCCGAGAAGTGCCCCCAGGGTTGCTCCCAATGCTCATCCCCAGTCCGGATCGCGTAGCCGGGCGAGGGGTCGGGAGTGGAGCGCTTTCGAGCGTGGACGCACATGACTGTGTTTGCCATGCCCGCGTTGATTGCCATGACGGCATGCTGGACCAACGCAACCGGTGTTGCGCCGCCAAGCGCCAGATCGGTCGCATAAGTAGGGTCGATCCCTGCCATATGCGCGAGGCGCACGGCGTAGCTTCGGTGCGCGTCATTGAGGGGCTGGTTGGTTAAAAAGCCGTCGACCTGAGACGCTTTGATTCCGGCATCCTCAAGGCAGTTTCTGATGGCCTCCAAGTGAAGAGAGTTGGTGCTGGCCTCCGGCCGTTTCCCGACCACGGTCTCGCCGAGTCCAACGATGGCGGATTTACCGCTAACGTTTGCCATGTTTTTGCTCCTTGCCCCAGGGGGGCCCGTCTGCCATCCGTCCGCATGCTTAAGTTGGCGGATACCACGCGGCCTCTGTCTGTGTCAAGGTCATCGAGAACATCTGCGAAATAATAGCTTGACATCTGTTTTGCTGTTTCACTATGCTTCGCGGCGTAACCTTAGAACGCTTCATTTTGGCGGCAAACAGCAAAAACGCTCGCGCTTAATCGCATCTCTGCAAGGAAGGGTGTGCCATGAGAAAACCGCTACTGACGATTTCTGCGAACATGGTTCTCTTGCTGTTAGTGTTTATCTCTTCTCCCTGTCGGTCCCAGGAGAGAGTGAAGTTTCCAGTGGGCGCTTCCAGTAAGACCTTGGGTTACGGACCTCTTTGGGTCGCCTGGAAGCAGGGTTTCTTCGACCAGCAAGGTCTGGATGCGCCGGTCATTCTCCTGCGCGGTACGCCGCCGTCGGTTCAGGCGCTGGTGGCCGGCTCGGTTTACGTGGGCGGCGCCAGCCCCGATGCGATCATCGAGGTGACGGAACGCGGACTCGATCTGGTGATGGTGGTGGGCGTCATTAACGGCCTGTCACACGCGATCATGGGCGGGAAAAATTATAAAAGCTACGAGTCTCTGCGCGGAACGACGATCGGCGGCCAGAGCCTAACCTCAGGTATCACTTTCCCATTAAAGCAGGTGCTTAAATCCAAGGGGCTTGAATATCCGCGCGATTACAAGCTGGTCAACGTGGGCGGAACCGCCGACCTCTTCGCGGCTCTATCCAGCGGGCAAATCGCCGCCGCGCCGCTTGCCGTCCCGCTTAACTTTGCTGCCGAGGAAGCAGGATTTAATGTGATCGGATGGTATCGAGACGTGCTGCCGAACTATCAACTCACCGGCATGACGGTGAAACGCTCGTGGGCGGAAGCCAACCGGCCGCTGCTGGTCCGTTTCGTGAAGGGCATGGTTCTGGCGATGCGCTGGGTGTACGAAAACAAGGAGCCGGCGATCGACTTTTTGACCAAGGAAATGAAGCTCAAGCCGGCGCACGCCCGCAAGGGATGGGAACACTACACGGCGAATCGCCTCTGGTACCCGGACGCGGATGTCAATGTGGAGGGATTTAAGACCCTCATACAAATCTACGGCGAGCAGGGACAGTTGAAGGGGCCATTGCCCAGTCCGGCAAAGTACATTGATCAGAGTTATTTGAGGGAGGCATTAAGAGAATTGGGCAGTCGTTGAACAAGTTCAAACGTCGGGTCAATGCCGCCCCGCTCTTTGCGTCGAGCCCCTCGCGTTATGCTCTACATGTTCGGTCTCAACCACATGAGCAGGAGACCCATAGGTTGCCAATCGGCACAGCGCTTTCTAAGACTCGTAATAGAAAGAAGATGAACCAGCTGGCATAAAGATGAGGAGGAAGGAAGTCATATGGCAAATCTGAATCTCGACCGCGCCAAGACAGCGGTCCTCTCCATGGACATTCAAAAAGCCCCCGTGAGAAGAAGCTCCATGTTCCGGGAGCGCAATGTGGGGCAGGCGGCTAAGAGTGTTCTGGAAGCGGCGCGCAAGGCCGGAGTCCTGATCATCCACGCGGCCATCGATTATCAGCCGGCGTTTTTTTCACCAAAGAATAGATTTTTACAGAAAATCAGGATCCCGATCTTGTCGGCCCCGGGCGTGGACGTGGCGGAACTGTTGGAAATCGTCGACGAGGTCAAACCCGTCGGCGACGAGCCCGTGATCCGCAAGCCGCGCATGAACCCTTTCTTCGGCACCGCTCTCGATAGCATGCTGCGAAGCCGGGACATCGACACGGTCGTGTTGATGGGCGTGGCCACTGAATTCGTCGTCGAGGCGGCGGCGAGACATGCCGCCGACGCCGATTATCGTGTGATCGTCCTGGAGGATTGTTGCGCCGCATTTTCCGACGAGGCCCACCGGGCGTCGCTCCATATCATGGATCATTTAGCGACCTTAGCCCGTTCCGCGGACTTTCTCGAAAGCGTCTGAAAAATCGCCGGCTCGGAGGAAAAAAACCATGGCCGAACTAGCAACGCTCGACAAGGCTTTTCACCATATCATGCGGAGCTTCATCGAGACCGGCCGCGCACCGCATTACACGGAGACCGCGGTTGCGCTCGGAGTTTCGGTCGAAGAGGCGCGCCAGATCTTTCGCGATCTTGAAGCCACAGGGTATTCGTTCTTTCTCCATCCTGAGACCGACCAAATCGTTTCAGTTGCGCCGTTTAACCTGAAGTTCCTTCCCGTTCGATCGTTTCCGAAGGGCAGAAGCATAGTGTATTCAGTGGGTTATTGGAGTTCGATATGGTG
>Ga0214473_10002207_pt1 | contig 24218 bp, 23 predicted proteins | sample RVTome_7_FD_203509 | JGI IMG/M metagenome (GOLD analysis project Ga0214473, IMG submission 203509) | Soil microbial communities from uranium-contaminated site in the Upper Colorado River Basin, Wyoming, United States - RVT98D197 | ecosystem: Environmental > Terrestrial > Soil > Contaminated >... | reverse complement strand
AGGGGGGAGCATGTCCCCCGGCTCACAGCTCGACGCGGCCCAGGGGCTGGACGGTGACCTCGGGGGCGAGCTCGGGGTAGCCGAGCACGACGAGGCCGGGGAGCTCGACCTCGACGAGGTGAAGGATGCCGATCGGCTACCTAGCCGACTCGGCGCTCGAGCTCCCCGACTCGGCGCTCGAGCTCCTCCATGCGAGTCGTGGTCGTGTCGCGGCCCTCGATCGCGATCTTGACGCCCCGACCGAGCATGACCATCTGCTCGGCCAGGTCGCGGAGCGTCGTCTCGATGACCTCGAACCGCGTTGCGGCTTCCCGACGAAACGCGGCCAGCTCGTCGTGCGTCTGCGCGCGCGACTCGCGAAGATCCTCACGAACCCCGAGGATCTCGTCTCGGATCTCACGGAGGACGCTCACCGTCAGGTCCTTCGGCTCCATGGCCGAATCCTAGCAGGTACCGTTCTGCCGAGCGAACGCGTTGCGCCGGCGACGCTCGCCGTCACGCCGCTCCGGACGCCCGTGAACCCGACGCCGACTGCCCCGTCCGGCACTTCTGGCGCGGAGTATAGCCTCCATGAACACACTCTCGAGCCTTCTAGAAAAGTAGACGTATTGTGCATCGTGTGAGCGGAATATGCGGAACGGCTCTCACAAGTCGGAGAGAGACGGGGTACCTCGCCGCGAAATGCCATCCGAGGAGGGTTCTGTAGGGCCGGCTGAACATCGTGCTCGGGCTGATTGCGGTGAAAACGTCCGCCGTGGCTCGTGTGGCCTGCCACTCGCCTGGCCGATTGTATCGTGATGCATTACGCTTCGTATCGCATGGCAGAACACAGCCAGTCCTCCTGGCCTCACGAAGAGGCGAATCCAGGCGAGTATCTCCGCCGTCGATTCTTGGAGCCGCTCCAGATCACGGCGGCCGAGCTCGCCCGAGGGACAGCGATGTCGCGGTCCCGAGTCTCCGAGTTGCTTCGTGGCAGGCGTGCGATCACGGCCGATACCGCCACGCGGATCGCCGCCTACCTCGGCATGGACCCCGCGTTCTGGATGGCGCTTCAGGCGAGCCACGACCTCGCGTCCGTGAGTTCCGTGGCGGAGCAGGTCGAGCCAGCCGAGACGCGAGGCCACCTGGTGGGCCCGAGTGGCGCGCGCCGGCTCGCGCGCACGCGCATCCCTGGCTCGGTGAGGGTTCGAGTCCCGTCTGACGTGCTGGCCCGACTGCGCGACAAGGCAGCCGCGACGCCGCCGTCAGCCGCTGGGGAGCCGGTCGCCACCGAGTACGCCAACGGCACGCGCGCGATCGTCTTCCGGCCGAGGGGTTCATCGGGAACGGGGCCGTGAGCTGGGAAGCCCTCGAGCAGGTGGTGGCTGCCAAGGTGCTGTTGAACGCCATCGACACCTCGGAGCGCCTGCGGGCCCTGGGCATTCCGCATGCGCTGGTCGGCGGTCTGGCCGTCGGGCTCCATGGACACCCACGCGCGACGCAGGATGTGGACTTCCTCGTCGGCCAGTCGGCGTTCGCGAAGGTCTCTCCCGTCCTCGTTCTTCGTGACGAGCTGCGCGAGGTGATGCGGGTGGGCGTCGTCGATTTCATCGCCGCGATCGGCACAGACGCTGCGTTTGCTTCTTCCCTGCAGGTGCCCGACCCGGGCGAGGTTCCGCTCATCCGGGTCGAGATCCTGGTGGTGATGAAGCTCCGCGCAGGACGACTGCAGGACATCGCGGACATCGAGCATCTCCTCGAGGCCGGGGCTGACGTGGCGAGCATACTCGACTACTTGAGGGAGCTCGCTCCCGAGCTCCTCGCGCGATTCTCGACGATCGCTGACACGGCTCGAGGGCCCCCCGAGCCGTTGGGGGAGATCGGCAGATCAGACCCGGGTTGACGGCGGCAGGAGATCGGAGATCAGACCCGGGTTGACGGCGCGGCGGGCAGTGTCCGCGGCAGCGTCGGATGCGGTCCGGTCGTGGTCTCCAGGTCGAACAGGGCCATGTCACCATCGAGGCGCCCCGCTCTGGGCTCGAGTGTCGTGCGTGCATGGCCGCAATGAACGCCCTCTCGAGCCTCTGTCGGAGCGGCTCCTCGAGCGCTCGCGCCAGGACGTTGGCGCCAACCCTGCGGTCGCCCTCGAGCTCGAGCTCGTCGAGCGACGCCCGGGGCCCGCGACAGGACGACTCCGCCGTCGGGCACGATGCCCGCCTTCACGACGGCCCGGGTCGCGTTCAGCGCATCGTCGATCCTGTCCTTGCGCTCCTCGATCTCCACCTCGCTGGCCGGACCCACCTCGATGATGGCGACGCCGCCGGAGAGCTTGGCGAGCCGTTCCTGGAGGTTCTCCTTCTGGAACAGGACACCGCGCTGCGCGTCGCGCGGGCGATAGGGGCCACGGGCGGGCGACGACTCCGGCACGGCAGGGGCCGGAGCAACCGCCGAACCAAGGTCGCGGAGCCGGAAACCGCGTGGAGAATCGGGGCGCCGAGTGGCGCCGCGGCGGTCGTGTCGGCGGACCTCGCTAGTAGTACAGCGTGCCGCCGAGGAAGGGCGACAGGTAGAGCTCGGTCTCGCCGAAGAACTTGTCCGCCGGGAAGACCGCGTTGATTTCCACGCCGAACTCGATGGCGAGGAACGGGCTCAGCTCGTAGGCCGCACCCACGAGGGCGTTGGCGCCGAGGTTGATCTCGCTGTCGCTGTCGCTGTCAGCGCAGGAGACCGCGTCACACGCAGGGAACTGCCAGATGTTGAGCTTCACGCCAGCGCCCACGAAGGGCACGAAGGCGCTCGCGTTCAGGAACGCGAACCGCGCCCCGACGCCGAGCCACACATTTGTGCGCGTCCCGTCGAGCCGCATCGCGTCGTTGGAAATCGGGTTGGCCATCACGCCGATGTTGCCCTCGAGGGTCAGACCGCCCGGGAACTCCCAGCCGATCCGCCCCTGGATCCCGATGCCCGGGCTGATCGAGCTCGTGTCGTCGGTGAGCCAGATCGGCACCACCAGGTGACCGCCGTACTCGATCCCGCGGCCCTCCTGGACGGGTTGCTCCTGGGGGGGTTGCTCGCCGGGCTGGGCCGCGTACTGCGGCTGGGCCGGCTGCTGCTCGTAGCCGACCTGCTGGGGCGGCGGCGGCGGCGGCGGCTGACCGTTGGGATCCTCGGCAAGGGCCGGGGAGGCGACCATCAGCACGAGGACGGGCACGATCCAAGCGGCATTGCGCATACGATTTTCCCTCCTAGAACGCTCTAGTCCACGATCCGGAAGCGGAGCTCTCGTCGTTCCCCGCCCCGTTGATACTCGATGAACAGGTCGCTGGCGACCCTCAACCCGTCCCAGACCCTCAGGAGCTGCTCCGGGCGCTCGATGGGCATGGCGTTGACGCGGAGCACGACATCACCCGGCCTCAGGTCGATCCGCGCCATCCGCTCGTCCTGCGGGTAGAGCGACACGAGGCGGAAGCCCACGAAGCGTCCCTCCTCGAGCACGGGCTCGGTCTCCACGCCCTGGAGGAAGCGGCCCACGCCGGCGTCGAGGACCACGAGCAGGTCAGCCCGGTCGATCTCGTCGGTGGGCTCAGCCGGGATGTGCTCCACAGGGGGCTGGGGCTCGGCCACCGGCGCCGGCTCCCGTGCCGCGGGCGGCGCCCCTCCGCAGGACCAACTCATCGATATCATCAAGAAAAGTGCCTTTGCCCGGGGCATGTCGCTCCACCGGACGGCGGGTTGGACGCGCGTCCGTGCCTTCGATTTACCCCGGCCTCACCCAGAAGCGGCAATTTTGCGTCAGGTGGGGTCCCCCCGGACCTCGCGGACCCGGGCCGCGATCTCCGCCGCCACCACCTCGACTGGACGGTTCGCATCGACGTGCGCGATGCGGTCCTCCGGAAAATAGGTCTCGATCCGGCTGTAGAAATTGGCGAGAGCACCCTGCAGGGCGTCGTCGTCGTAGAGTTCGCGGCCCGTGGTGCGCGTCAGGCGACGCTTGGCGGCGACAGCCGGTGGGAGGTCGAGCACGACCGTGAGGTCAGGCCGGCGGGCATGCCGGTTGAGCTCGAGGACCCACTTGATGGCATCCGCGCCTTCACCGCCCGATAGGGACTGGTAGGCCACGGACGAGGCGTCGTAGCGGTCGGAGATCACCGTCACCCCGTCCATCAGGTTGGGGATGATCTCGGCTTCGAGGTGATCGTGCCGGTCGGCCGCGAACAGGAGCGCCATGGTCGTCCAGCTCGGGGCGTGACCGCCGTGCATCCCCGGCACGACGACGCGGCCCGTCAGGATCTGCCGCAGCATCATGCCCACCGGACCATCGCTGGGCTCCCGCGTGGTGTGCACCGGCAGGCTGCGGCCGAGCAAGTACTCTGCGAGGCACTTGGTGTGCGTCGTCGTCCCCGCTCCATCCACGCCCTCGATGACGATGAAGTTCCCTTCGATCATGGGGCCGATGCTACCAGACTGTACCGGGTCCGGGCCGCAAGAGCATGCGCGGATCAGACCCCTGGACGAAGGCAGGCACGCCGGCCGACTTGGGCGACGATCCGGGCCATGGCTGCCCCGAAGTCGAGCTGACAGATGGACTGCACTACGGACCGGCCCGGGAGCTCCCGCGCCATCTCGACGATCCGGCGGGGAGGATAGGCTTCGCCCCGCCCAGCGACGGTGCAGCTCGGGACGAGCCGTCCGGTCCCGACATCGACGCGCTGCGCCATGCGCGGGTCAGCGAGGATCTCGTCGAATGAAGCGCTGTCCGGGCCCTCGAGCAGATCCACCGGCACCCCCGCGATGGCCGCGAAGAGCAGGAGATCCGGCTGCGAAGCCCGCAGCGCGGACACCCCGTCCACGTAGCGTCCGAGGGGCTGGAGGGCCGCGGGATGGGCGGCGCACCGCGACTCGAAGTCCTCCGGGTAGCGCGGGCTCGCCGGATCGTAGAGCGTCGGATCGGCTGCGGAGCAGTCGTCCTCGTCGGTCATGACGAGCAAGACCAGCAGCGAGTCGTCACGCACGAAACCGGCGTTGGCGCCGTCGGCATGCCCGACCGTGTCCATGAAGAAGCGGACCGGCGACGTCGATGGAGTCAGGGCCTTGAGGCCGGCTTCGAGCGTTTGCTCGAGCCCGCACCCGGCCGTCCCGGCCTGGGCCACGCACGCGAAGTCGGCGGCGATCGCGTCGGGATCGGTGATGCCGGGCCTTGCCGTTAGGAAGGCGGGGTATGTCGTCGCGCAGCCCGAAATCGACGTGTTGCCCTCCGTGCGGAGCCGCCCGTCATCACCGAGGACGGGCTCCAGACACGTCGGCACGTCGTAGCCGCCCGCGCCCATGTTGGTGGTGACGACCCCGAGGTGCAGGTCGCGGACGGCGTCCCAGTCGGGAACACCGTCTCGATCGCGGTCCGGCGGGCTCACCAGATCGCGCACGAGCACGGGAAGCTGCGCCGCGAGGCTCGCCTGCTCCTCGAGCATGGAGTTCGAGTTGTCGATGACCATCAGCAGATCGACCGACGCGGACGCCCCACAGGAACCGCCGCCGTCCGCGCCCGCATCGCGGGCCGGGGCGGCGTCCGGTTCCTCGAGGACGATGCGCTGCGTGCACGCGCACATCAGCGCGACGCAAGCAGTCATGACGAGACGCGGCAGCATCAGCCTCACTCGCAGTGGTCCCGGCTGCCGAGTCTGCACAGCGCCCGCCGGCACTCGATCGCGTGGGCGCCGTCGGGCGCTTCTTGCAGATAGCGCGTGTAGGTCGCCACGGCCGCCGCGCGATCGCCGATCCTGCGGTCGCGCAGCATGGCGAGCGCGAAGAGCGCGTTGAGCCCCGCGGCGCTGGCGCCACCGGTGTCGGCGGCCCTCCGGTACGCATCGGAGGCGGGCACATACTCGCCAGCCCCTTCGTAGGACTCGGCGATGAGGGTCCAGGCGCGCACGCGATCCGCCCGGCTGACGGGGGCCCTGGCGATCCCGTATAGGATGTGGCGGCTCTGCTCTCGCCGGCCCCGCCGCTGGAGCGTCTCGGCCAGATCGAAGCGCGCGTCCATGGAGAGCGGCTCGCCGGCCTCGTCCACGGGGGGCTGCGTCTCTGTCGCGGCCTCCGTCTCGACCGGAGCCCCGAGCTCCGCGGCGCTCTCGGCGGCCTCGCCTGCGCCTGCACCGGTCGCGGAAAGAGCCGAATGCGCCGAGGCAACCTCGTCCGAGATCCCGAGTTGGGAACCCTCGGCCGCGACCGCCGGATCCGCGTGGAGACGCACCGCCACCGCGACCGGCACGCGCGTCTGCGAGCCCGCGCGCACGAGCCGCGGCGCCGAACCAGCGGTCGGCACCACGCGCACGGTGCCTTCTTGCACGCTCACCGTGGTGGCGCGTGCGTCGTCGACCACGACGCGGAAGACCGTGCCGACCACTTCGACCCGGGCGGCCACGGTCTCGACCGTCATGGTCTGCTCGCCTCGGTGCTCGGGGTGGAACTCGATCTCCACGGCTCCGTGGGACAGACGAATGCGCACGTCCTGGGGCGAGATCCGGACGAAGCGGGCCTCCGACTCGGGGGTCACGTCCACACGGCTTCCGCCCAGGGTGACCTGCACCCGCTCGCCCCTCGCGGTGCTCACTTCGTCGCCCTCAGCGAGCGGACCGCGCTCGACGGTCTCCCCGTCTCGGAGCAGGTGCATGCTGGCAGCGAGGGACTCGGTGCCCTCCCCTTCGCTGCCCACCGTGACGGCGATGAGAACGCCAGCTGCCACCAGCACGGCCCCACCCCCGGCCAGCATCCAGGGACGTCGCGGGCCGCGGACAGCTGCCGGCTCCGAAACCGCGGCCGCCGATCGCGTCGCCTCGAGAAGGCTCTTCTCGATCCGCGCCCGCGTGATGTCGTCCAGCCGCGGGGGATCTCCCCGAAGCGCCTCGGCGATCCGGTCACTCTTGCTAAGCCCCATGCTCATCGTCCTCTCCAGTGCGTTCGGATTCGCCCACGACCGCGTCCAGACGCCTGCGCGCGGCCTTGAGGCGCGCGTGCAGGGTCGAGATGCCGGTCCCCGTCATCTCGGAAACTTCTTTGAGCGTGTGGCCCTCCACCTCGTGCAGCATGAACACGGCGCGCTGCTCGGCCGTGAGGACGTCGAGGGCGGCCTCGGCCTCGCTCCGGTTCGCGTGCGCGGTATCCGGTCTGGCGGGAGGTCGTCCCTGGCCGACCCAATCGCGGACGAGGCGAAAACGGCCACGGCGCCAGCGCGCCCGCGCAGCATCGAGGGCGCGGCGTGACGCGATGCTCACGAGCCAGGTCGATACCGCGGACCGCCCGTCGAACCCGCCCGCGCCGGCCATGGCCGCGAGGAAGGTCTGCTGGACGACGTCCTCTACGTCGGGGTCGGTCGGCCCGAGGATCCGCGCGGCTGTCCGATGGACCCTGGCGGCGTGCTCGCGGAAGAGACGACGGACGGCGGCCTCGTCACCGGCCGCGGCCCGGCCCAATACCTCCAGGTCCTCGATCTCGTCGGGGGCTGCGGCTATCTCGCGGAGGCTCATCCAGGCTCCCACGTCCTTTGTCGCCCGGAAGGGCACCTATTTCCAGCCGCCCTGCCACTTCCCGCGCTTGGGCACCGGCTCACGGCCGAAGCCTCACAGACGTCGCAAACCAGGGCGTCCATCGATCCTCGAGGAGCAGGCTCTCCCCAAACCTTATGAATTCCGCGCGGTTGATGGCAAGGTCCATCCCTGCCTCGAGGACGGCCTCGAAACGGGGGGCGAAGCGCCAGGCGAGCTCGAGGGTGCCTCGGACGGCGAGATTGGTCACGACCCGGGACACGTCCGTCCCCTCGAGGCTCGCGGATCCCACTCGCGTGGCGAGCCCGAAGGTGAGCCCGGGGACCACGTCCCCCAGGTCGAAGGGTCGAAGCTGCACGCGGACGCTGAAGTTGACCGTGCGGTAGCGCACGAGGACGTCGTCCGAGGCGCGGCGCGTGTCGCTGATCAGGTTGAGATCGCCCTCGAGCACGACGCAGTGCCGCGTGACGCACAGTCCGAAACCAGCGCCCGGGCCGAGGAGCAGCGCACCGCGGGTCGGCGAGTAGCCCAGCAGAACGCGGATGTGGATGGTGGGCTTGGCGAGGGGCACGATGGCGCGCCGCGGGCCGCCGATCTCGGCGGAGCGGGGTCCCACGATTCGCCAGCGCGTGCGCCACGTGCCCGCGTCGGTCGCCGCGCCCCGGGGCCGCTCGCCGGGCGAAGGGGCGTCGGTCGAAGCGTCGAGGAGCGCTTCGATCGCAAGCGCCACGGACCGAACCGCGGCGTCGCCCGTGTCGCGAGGCAGGTCGAGCTCGGTCGCATAGGCCACACCCTCATCCGCGGCGAGGACGATCGAGAGCCGCGCTTCGCTGACCGCGAGGGCGACGTGCCCCGACGGGACGGCCTCGTGGAGCCCGGGCGGCGGCGGGTCGCCGACGCTGACCTCGATGCCCAGGCGGCGCTCGAGCGTGCGGACCACGCGGCGGGCGAGGGGGGCGAGGGACGGCTCCGGGCGCAGGACCAGCACCGGCGGCTGCGCCCGCGCCGAGGAGGCGAGCAGCGCGGCTGCAATCAAGAGCGCCGTGGCCGGACCACGCACGACCACGACGCTAGCACTTGTGTCGGTCGCTCAGAACTTGTGGGTGAGGCCGAGCCGGAAATAGAGCTCCGTGTCCGCGGTCTCGATGCCGAAGATGTTCCCGTACACATCGCGGCCCGGTCCCGCGAGGTTGCCCTCGAGCAGACCCCAGATGTTCCAATGCCGGCTGAGCACGAGCTCGAGGCTGCCCCCGAGACGTATGCTGGCAGTGTTCTGCCGCCCGTCGCGCTCCGTCATGACTCCGGCCACGGGGGAGTGCGCGAGCACGTCCGAGTCTGCGCCGGTCCAATCGTAGCCGTCGGAGGCGAAGTCGAGCCCGAGCCAGAGGGTGAAGGCCGCCTGGTCGCGCTCGCGGGCACTGAAGTGGAGCGTCCCGAGGACCTCGGCGTTGAAGAAGACGCTGTTCACCGAGTGGCTCTCCGGATTCATCGTGGCGGCCCGCTCCGCATCCGTGGCATCACGGCTCGGCCCGATGCCGCCGCCGAAGCGAGCCTGGGCCGCGACCGATACCTGGCGTACCGGGCGCACGCCGATCTTGGCGCGACCCTCGAACTCCGTGAGCCGGCCGAAGGTCCGCATGCCGAAGCCGCCCTCGAGCCAATCGAAGATCCCGACGCCGAGGCGAACCTCCGCGATGTGGGGCCAGCCAAGAGATACGTCGATGATGGCCAGGTCGCTCGGCAGCGCCGCGGCCGCATGGGTGGCCGCGCCCTCGCGGCGCCGCTGTTCCTCGGCAGCCTGGGTGGCCCGCTCCTCCTGGGTGAGCTCCCCCTCGCGCACGAGCGCGATGTTGAAGCCCCGCGGCTCGGTCGAGGACACGAGGTTCACCTGCTCGACGTGGCTCGTGTAGCCCTCGGCGCGCACTTCGAGGCGGTGCTCGCCCACCGGGAACGCCCCCTCATAGGGCAGGGGACCGCGGGATTCGCCGTCGATGAACAGCTCGGCCCGGCTCACGTTGGCCTCGACCCGCACCGGCGTGCCGATGGGCCTGAGCTGGGCCGTGACCTCGCAGTCCTCGCTGTCGCCCGTCTCGCACGTGGTCCGGAACTCTTCGTGACCCTCGGCCGTGACCAGAATGGCGTGCGCACCCGCGGTGGGACCCTCGATGACGACGGGCGCCGGTCCGCGCTCCTCGCCGTCCACGGTCACCGTCGCGCCGCCCACGTTCGCGTTGACCACGATCCGCCCGACGCGCGTGCGGCGCTCGAGCCGCAGGGAAACCACGCGCTGCTGGCCCGGCTCGACGGTCACCGGCTGCTGCACGGTCTCGTAGCCATCGGCCGTCGCCTCGAGGATGTGCTCGCCCGGCGTCACGTTCTGCTGCGTGACCGGCGCCTGGCCGATCACCTCGCCATCGAGGGTGACCGCAGCGTTCGGGGCGTTGGCGATGACGCGCAGGCTCCCCGCGCGCGCGGGGGCCGGACGCATCGTCGGATTGACACTGAGGCGCTCGCCAGCGATCACGCGGATGGACTGCTGGAAGACGTCCATGCCGTCGGGTCGGATCTCGATCTGATGCTCGCCCGCGGTGATGCCTTCGATCACCGTGGGCGTGGCGCCCCGAGGCGTACCGTCGATGAAGATGGGCGCACCCGACACGTCACCCGCGATGAGGATGGATCCCGTCTGGGGCGCCTCCCGCTCGAGCATCACGGGCAGCGTGAGCACCTGACCGCCCGCGAGCTCGACCCACTGGGAGAACGTCACGTAGCCCTCCCTGCCGATCTGCACGAGGTGGCGGCCTGGCTGGACCGTTCCGCGGTAGGGGATGTTGCCCAGGGGCTGCCCGTCGACGCGCACGGACGCGTTCTCGGCCGCCGAGTTGCCCGCCGTGACCGAGATCGTGGACAGCGGGTTGAGAATGACGCGGAACGTCTCCCGACGGCGCCGGATGTTCACCTGCAGCTGGCCATCCTCGTGGTTGGCGAGGCGGAAGAAGAGCGTGTGGTTCCCGCGCGCGATGCGGACGTTGGTGAGGGGCGTCGTGCCGATGGGCGCCGTGCTCGCGGAGTCGACGTAGACGGTTGCGCCCGGCGGTGTCGACTCGACGTTCACCGGGATGGTCCCCGGCTGCGCCTCTGCTGCGGATGCGCCCGTCCACACGACGCAAGCCACCAGAAACGCCATTCCATTGCCGGCCAAGGTTCTCTTCACAGTGACCTCCCCTCAGGTGCTGGGGCTATGTAGGACGGGTCGGGGTTTTGTTCAAGGAACTCCGACCGGGGGGTTTCGAACCCGTTCGCCAGCGGGGGAACGGGACGCGACCCGGGTCCCGGCGATTCACCCGAGCCCGCGCTCGAGACGACGGTGAGGACGGTCCCGTGAAGTGGTAGCGTGTGCCCGTGACACCGGCTCGGCGGTCAGCCTTCGCCTTGCTTCTCGTCCTTTGGGCGCCGGGTTGCGGCCTGCTCTTCAGCGGGACGGACAGCCGGATACCGGTGCGGTCCGATCCCCCTGGCGCAGAGGTGTGGCTGGACGGAGCCCTGGCGGGCACGACGCCGCTCCGGCTCATGGTCGAGTCGGCGAGGGGTCACATCATCGAGGTGCGTCCCGGGCGAGGCGCGCCGCAGGTGTACCGCGTGGAGCCCAGAATCGAGCCCACGTACATCGTCCTCGATATCATCACGGCCGGGGTCGGCCTGGTGGTCGACGCGGTCTCGGGCGGCTGGTACGAGTCCTCGGTCACACGAGTGGAGTCGGCCGGCGTTCCGAGCGCGGCCGGTGCGGAGCCCGCGCAGGTGCCCCCGCCTGCCACGGGACCAGAGCCGCCCACGGGCGCGATGCCCCATCCCGGCGGACCGCTGGGCGAGCCGGTGACGGCCCCAGCCGGCTACGGGCCATGAGGCGTGGGGGACGGCCGCGGCACGAACCTTGAAACGTTGGGCCCCATGTGTGCCACATCGGGATTTTCCTCAGTGATGCTGGGTTGGTGGACGTGGCACAGCTGTGACATCCTCGTCAGTGTGAAGATCAGGAGGACTCGATGAGCAAGGCGATCTTGGGCGCAATAGTGATGACCGGCATGGGCGTGACGCTCGGAGCGACGCTCGCCCTCGTGCCTGGCCATGCCAGCGCCTGTGGCGGTTTCTTCTGTAACGGCGGCGGCGGCACTGGCCCCACGCCCGTCGTGCAGGCGGCCGAGCGGGTGATCTTCGAGAAGCGTCCCGACGGCACGGTGCGGACCTATGTGCAGATCCGCTACGACCAGCAGAACGGCGCGCCGATCGGCTTCTCGTGGATCATCCCCGTCACGGCCGTGCCGGAGGTGGGCATCGCCGACGTCGCCACCTTCGACGAGCTCGACCAAGCGACCAATCCCCAGTTCCGGTTCATCAACAACGGCGTCCCGGCGTCCAGTAGCGGCGGGGGCGGCATCGGTTGCGGCGCCTCCATGGACGCCTCGGCGAGGGGGAGCGCAGAGACTCCCGTGATGGACGTCGAAGGCGTCACGGTCTGGGAGACCTCCCGCGTGGGGGACTACGACACGGCGACGATCTCGGGCGACCGGGCGGAGGACCTGCTCGAGTGGCTGCGCATCAACGGATACGACATCCCGACGGAGGCCACGGCCATCGTCGGCGAGTACGTAGCCGAGGGACATCTCTTCGTCGCGTTCAAGTACGCGCCCATCATGCCGGGCAGCGGAACGCTCGACCCGATCGTCCTCACCTATCCCGGTGACAAGCCCTGTGTGCCGATCCGCATCACGGCCATCGCGTCCGCGCCCGTTCTCGACGTCATGGTCCTGGCCTTCGGCGACCGCCGCGCGGCTCCGGACGGAGCCTACATGTCGACCGAGCCGGACTACGACGCGGTGCGCCCCGACTTCTCCATGGGCAATGGCACGACCTACGCGGTCGAGGTGCTCCGGGCCATCGACGCCGCGGGCGGTAACGCCTTCGTGACCGAAGCCGCCATGCCGACCGCGCAGCTGACGGGTCTGAACGACGTCGAGGCGATGGCCCTCGCGGGCCGCAGTGCGTACGTCACGCGCTTCTACACTCGGTTCACGCCCGAGACGATGACCGTGGACCCGGAGTTCGTGTTCCCGGGCGGCGCCGATGTCGCGCGCATGCACGTCATCGACATCACGCCACGAACTGCGAGTGCGGCCGGCGCGAGCAGCCCGCTGCGCTACGCGGCCGGACCGGGCGTGCTCCTGACCGCCGCGCTGGTCCTCGCGTACCGGCGCAGCCGCCGCCGCTAACGGCCGCCGCCCCTATCGAGAGGTGTCCAGAAGTGGACACCTCTCACGGGCGAGCCGGTATCAGCGTCTGGCACCGCGAAAGCCGCGCCACCCCTCCGTCTGCGATCCGCGCGAGGACCGGCTCGAGGCGAGCGAACACCTCCCACGCCGAGAGGTCGACGCGCGCGGCGATGCCATCGACGACGCGCATCTCGAGGACCTCGTCGCGCGTCCCCTTCCATACGATGTCGGCCAGGGCCACGAAGAGGTCCTCGAGGGCGATGGCCTGCTTCCACTCGCAGTGCGTGCGGCAAACGCGCGCGATGGTCTCCGGCAGTCCGTGACGCAAGAGCATGAGCTCCCCTGCCGCGCAATGGCGCTCGCCGGGGGCGCCCAGCTCCTCCGGGAACTGGATCTTGCCGCAGTCGTGCAGGGCAGCGGCGATCAACATCTGGTCGCGGTCGAAGGGACAGCCGAGCTCGAGGCGCACCGCGGATGCGATGTCCTGCGCCACCTGCGCGACCATCTCGTGGTGGAGCACCAGGGTCTCCGAGGCCCCTAGCCGCCGGAGGAAGGCCAGGGCGTCGTCGACGGTGGCGAGCATGTCACGTGCAGCCTAGCCTGAGATGCGATCCACGCAACCCGCTCGGTCGGCGAGCCCCGATTGGGCGTGTGGGGCTTGCCGCGGCTCGACCGGCGTGCCGTGAGCGCCAAATCCAGGAAATCCAAGGGGCCCGGCCGCGAGGGACACCGCTTGCGGGCGGGGCCCGACCGCGACTATGCTCCCGGCCCGGCCGCTGGACCTGCCCGGCCCGCACGAGGATCCGTGTTCAAGATCAACGTAGACAACTCAAACGCGATCATCGACTTCTTCCTCGACGGGCTCATCTCCGCCGAGGAAATGGAGAAGTTCGTCGACGAGCTTCGGACGGCCACCCTTTCGCTATCGGGCCGCGAGATCCGCATCAAGGCCGACGTGCGAGCGTTCAAGCCCGCTTCCCAGCAGGTCGCCGAGATGATCCGGGGCGTGCAGGAGTTCGGCCTGCGGCACGGCGTCAAGCGGGTGGCAGAGATCGTCGAGAGCCAAACCGTGGCCCTCCAGCTCAATCGCGTCGCGAAGGAAAGCGGCACGGATAAGATCCTCCGCAGGTTCTGGGAGGACGATTCGGCCGTGGAGTGGCTCATCCACGGCGACGCGCCGAAGGGCGAGCGCAAGCCGAGCTGACGCCACGCGAGCTCAGACGGGGACGGCGCGCATGACGGACAGGAGCGCCACGCCCCGGAAGGTGAGGGAGAAGGCCGAGCTACGGCTGTCGACGGTGAAGCCGGAGGGCGCGGCCGCCTGAGGGACCAACCCGTCGACGCGCTGTGGTTGCCAGTCGGCCGCGTGGAGCCGCAGCAGCCAGCTCGCGCTTTCCTCGTGCCTCTCCGTGCGCTCCGAGCCCTCATGGCTGATGACGTTTCTCACCTCGGGCGCGAAGAACTCGTTCCAGACGAGCGAGGCATCGCCCGGGCTCAACAGCTGATGGAGGCTCCGGGAGACGGTGCGGTAGTGGCGATAGGCGTGCGGAAAGCGCAGGAGCACGTCGTCCTCATAGTGGTTGCTGTCGGGCTCGACGAGCACGAAGGCGCGCACGCGCGCACGGCGCAGCAGGCGCAGCACCCTCGCGCGACCCCCTTCCGGGTCATCGGTGGCGGGCACGTGATGCAGGGAGAACGCCGAATTGGCGATGACCGTGCCCGTGAGCCCGGCCGCTTCGAGCTGCCCGAGCTCGAGGTCTTCGGCGCGGCTCGCGATGCCGTGGAAGGTCGCCGGGATGCCGACCTCCTGGGCGGTACGCAGGACGTTGTGCTCGGCGAGCTCGAGCGCGCCGGTGCCCGTGTCGGACGAGGAGTCGGGCTCGACGCCGACGACGCGCACGGAGGTGAAGAGCCGACGCGCCGAGGGATTGCGAAGCAGAGCGCGGATCTGACCGCCACGGCCTATCCCGACGTCGATGATGGTGACCGGGCCCGGGGCCTCCATGGCGTCGAGCAGGGCTCGATTGCCGGCGGCGTAGGCGAAGGGGATGAGGGGCGTGCGCAGGCGCAGCAGCTCGAAGGCGCGCAGCTGGGCGCCCGGGGGACGAGCGTCGAGGTACAGGTTGCCACCTGCGGAGCCGGCCTGCCGCGCACGCGCCAGGATAGACTCGGCGAAGGTCCTGACCGCGAGGGCGCCCTGGCCATCGTCCTCGTCGGGCATGGAGCGAACGAGAAACTCGGAGTGAGCCTCGGCCGACGCGGGGTCGCCGACCCTGAGGGCGCACAGCGAGGCCCAGAGTCTCTCGACGCGGCTGGCCTCATCGAGGTCGAGGTCGTCGAACAGGGACCGAAACCCGGGCGTGCGCGCAAAGAATTGCGACTTCTCAGCCAGAAATGCGCGCAGATCCGCGCCGCCGGTCGATCCCAGGTTCATGGGTGGAGGTGGCTTCGTCGAGATCATCGCTGCGGATCGGTGCGGGACAGGTTGGGGACCGGTGCTCGGCGCCAGCGTCGGCTCGCCGGCGCAAGGGTACCACGAGGGGACCGCGGCCCGCGATCAGAGCTCGTCACAGCGTCAGCTGCCAGAGCTCGTAGAGCCGTCCGGGCTCGTTGGTCATGATGCCATCGACCCCGCGCCACAGGAGCAGCCCGAGCTGCATCTCCCGGTCGAAGGTCCATGCCGTGACCGAGTCGATGCGACCCTTCTTGCGCGCATCGACCAGACTGTCGATCTCGTCCATGTAGCCGCTCTCGGTGCGCGTCGCGGTGAGCCCCGTGCTCACGTCCAACAGCCCGAGCTCCTCGGCCCCCCGCAGGGCACCCGCGGCCTCGAAGTCCCAAAGCACACGGAACGTCGGGTCGCCCAGCCCTGCCACGCGATCGCGCATGGCCGTCACGACGTCGCGGTGGGGGCTCATGAAGAAGACGGTCGCTGGCGACCCGCGACCGGCCGCGAGCCGATCCCGAACGGCGTCGACGATCAGCACGGCCCGCGCACCTTGGGAGGGCGCGACCTTGATGTCGAGGTAGATGGCGCGCGCGGCCCGCTCCGATTCGAGCCAACTCGTGAGATCGTCGAGCATCGCGATCGGAGCGTCGGGGTCGGGAGATGATCCGCCTCGAGAGTAGCCGTAGCTCGCGAGGAAGTCGGTCGCTGCGAGCTCGTCCACCGGGCGATGGAGCGGCGAGCCGCTCGGAGGCACGATGGGCACGTAGAGCAATCCCTCGAGGCCGGCCTGGCGCGCAAGCGCCACGGGATCGTCCGGATCACGGTCGTGCCAGACCACGACCTGGAGATCCTGCGTGATGCACAGATCCACCTCGACCGCGTTGGCGCCCTGCTCGATGGCCGCCACGAGCGAGTCGATCGTGTTCTCGGCTTCCACGTTGGGCGCGCCGCGGTGGCCGATGACGAGGAAGTCGGGGTTCTTGCGCAGCTTGCCCTCGGAAGGGAGACACCCGGCGATGCACACGCAAAGGGCGAACAGCCCCAAGCAGCCCGCCCCATGCGCGCGCGACCATGCGGTCACGGCATCCATGTGATCTCCGCGAGCAGGGTGAGTCGGGGCAGGTCGCCCAGTCCGAGGATCGCCTCGATGCCCACGGGCCCGAAGCCCACGCCGAGCCCCGCTTCTGGCCCGACAGTGGTGCTGTCGCAGTCGATCCCCGTCTTCTGGCAGAACTCGGCGAAGTCGCCGCGCGGCTCGAAGACGAAGATCGACAGCCCAGCCAGCGGGTAGAAGCGCCAGCTCCCGACGGCGAGCACGGCCGCGATGTGAAGCGCGGGACGCACGCTCACGTACTCCGAGCCGAGCCCGACGAGGACCGAGACGTTCATCTCGAGGAAAGGCACGAAGAGCTGGCGCACGGCGAGATGGAGTCCTGCCACGAGCTGATCGCTGTTGAGGGAGACGCCACCCCGCAGCCCGATCCCGAGGAAGGGGCCGGCGGGCTCCGGGGGCTCGGGCTCGATGACAGGCGCCTGGGGCGCGTCGTCGACGGACACCCGCGAGGGAAGTGCGTCGACGGGAATGGGCTCGCCTTCGCGCGGCCCGGGCGGCGCGCCGACGTTCTCGTCGGTTGCGGTCGGCGCGTCGGTCGGCTCCGCGACGGGGAGCGAGTCCTGGGCCTCGGCGCGGTCCATGCACACGAGCAGGCACAGGGACAACAAGCACGGTGCAGCGCGCGCCACGGAGACAAGGATAGCAGGGGCGCGATGGGCCGCCCGCCGCGGCGTGCGCCGGGCCAGTCAGCGGCGCGGCCGGATGCCGCCGCGTAGACCTGCCACGAGCAGCGCGAGCAGGAAGCCCGCGACGGCTGCGGCCGTCGCCTGCTGCGTGGGCTCGGCGAGCACCCGGGCGGTGGGGGCGCTCCAGGCGAGCCAGCCACCGGTCGCCGCGAGCCCGGCCGCGACCAGCGCCCACAGAACTGCGGCAGGGCGGTAGAGAAGGAACGCGGGCATGGCACCCAGCAGCGTGACGACGAGGGGCAGCACGAGCTCCACGCGCGCCCCGAGGAGGGGCAGCCCCCGTTCGGCACCCATCGCGCGGGCCCCTTCGGTGGCGAGCAGCCCCGCGACGCCGGCCACGGCCAGCAGGACCGACGCGATGGCCGCCGCGCCGATCCCGGCACCGACCGTCAGCGACTGGGCCGGCGCGGGCTCCGACTCGGGCCCCTCCCGAGCGCCCGCCGCACGGCGAAGCTCGGTTCGCGCGATTCCGATGTCCCGTTCCTGTTGGTCTCTTTCCCGCTCGGCGGTCTGGAGCATCTCGACACTCCGACGCTCGAGGGCCTCGTCTTCGCGGCGCTTCTGCTCGCGCAGGAAGCGTCCGTAGCCGAGGGCCTTGGCGCGCCGCAGGTGGAGCAGGCGGTCCTTCTTGGGCACCGTCTCGTCGGCGAGCAGCAGGTTGACCTCGCGCACGCAACCGAGCTCGGCCATGGCCAGCCCGTGCTCTCGGGTTCCCGGCTCCTGCTCGATCCCCGCGGCCCGAGCCGCGCTGCGGTACCAGACGCTGGCCTTCTCCAGATCAACTTCGTAGTGCAGCCCGATCTCGTAGAGGTTCCCGAGGTACACGCGCGCCTCGACGTGGCCCGCGTCAGCCGCCAACCTGAGGTGCCGCGTGGCCTCGCTCGTGTCGCCATCGCCGGAGAGCAGGAAGACCGCGATGCCGTAGTCGCCCTCCGGGCTGCCGAGATCTGCGGCCGCCTGGTAGCAGCGCAGGGCTCTGTCCGGATCGCGCTCCACGTCCGCCGTGCCGGCGATAAGCGCGAGAGAGAGATCGAGCAGCCCGTCGACGTTCCGCTCGGCCACGAGGTCGGCGACGGCGGTGTCCTGCGCCGGCTCTGGGGCGGCGCCCTCGACGCGGTCCTCGGCTCCCGCATCGGCCTCGACGCGGTCCTCGGCTCCCTGTTCGGGCTCGGTGCTCATGGGTTGGGGCGATTATAGGCTGATCGCGGCGGCGTCACGCGCGGGGCACGTCCACGGCCTCCACCTGCCTGAGAACGGAAGCAAGCTGCTGCACCCGCGGGTCGTCCGCGGCGGCGGCGATGTTGGCCCCAGCGTTCTTGAGATACAACCCGGGCAGGTTCTCGCAGTACGCGGCGAAGCACCGGCTCCCCGCGAACACGAGCTCGATGCGCATCGCGGCCTCCTCGGGCGCTTCGTCGTCGAATTCGACGTCGCCCCAGTCGATCTCGCCGTTCTCCTGGCCCTCGCCGTTGGCCGTCTCGGAGTAGCTCAGCCGCACCGGGAGCTCCGGCGTCTCCCGGAACGAAGGTGCGAAGAGCTGCACCATGGAGTCGCACACTGTGACCTGCAGGATGCTCGCGATGAGGGTGTGGTCCATGCGGGTGCGCGAGAAGTACGGGAAGATCGCCTTGCCGAGTACCGGAAGCACCTGCCGTGAGGTACACACCTCGCGCACGAACCGCTCGACGTGCGCGGCGGGCAATCCCATTTCGGACTCGGCGAAGCGCTCCGACGCGGTCTGGACCCACCACTTGAGCATGTGGACCAGGACCTTCTTGACCTTGTCGCTCGCCTTGATCGACATGGGCGCGACGGTTCCGTGGATGTTCCTGAGCGCCTGCTCCACGTCCTCGACGGGCGGTGTGAGCCGGTTGACGAGCTCCCCGAACACGGCGCCGCTGTACTGGCGGCCCATCTCGCGCTTCAAGGAATCGATGAAGTGCTGCGCGTTCTCCTGCACGCGCCGCCGTTCCTCCGCTTCGTCCTGCGAGGGCGTCATCGATCGCAGCATGTCGAGGAGCTCGGCGCGGATGGAGCGCCCCTCGGCCAGGAGCTCCCGGCGCTTGATGTCCTCGGCGAGCTTGGTCCGTAGGTGACTCGCGAGCAGCGGGACGCCGCTTCGGGGCAGGCCGCGCTCGTCCTGACCTTCGACGGCGGCCCACTTGTCGCCGTGCTGGGCGATGAATCGCTGGACTGCCACGGACTGGACGTAACCGTCCCTCACGGCCGCGTAGTCGGTTTCGTCCGGCGACAGCGCCTGCATCTGGTCGGCGTACGGATTGCGAATCCAGAACATGTTGGAGAACGCTCGGGACTTGGCGCCCCAGTTCAAGATCCAGCTGCCCTGGCTCCGGGCCCAGAACTCCACACAGGCCTCGCGCACCCGCGAGTCCCAGCGGTCCTTGGCGTTGTCGCTCCGGAGCGCGCCGAGGCTCATGTCGAACTTGGTCAGGGCGACGAAGAGACTCGGGCGGTCGATCTCCTCCTGGTCGTTCGGCGTCGGTGAGCCGTGGCGGATCTGGAGCCAGCGCTCGACCTGGCTCTGGAGCTGAATCGCCTCGGGCTTGGTCGGTCCGGGCGAGCACAGCACGAGGGCCGTGATTTCACGGTCGAGGGAGAACTGCTCGAACAGGAACGTGAGCTTGCCGCGCTTGTAGACCTCGATGGCATGCTCGAGGCGACCCGTGTTGAGCTCGTCCTGTCCGAAACCGTTGATGCCGCGCAGCGCGCGACCGCCGGGGAAGTCCAGCAGGTCGGTGTTCTCGAAGACGGAGCCGGGCACGGGACGCAAGGGCAGCCGCACCTCCGCGATGAGCGCGCTCAGGACGCCCGGTTCGACACCGATCTCGCGACCCGAGGTGGGCTCGTAGACCTGGACCGTGCGCGGGTCCGATCCCAGCGCGTTCAGGCACGCGGCATCGATCACGCTGGGCTTGTCGCTCGAGGCGCGGACGTGCTCGAGCCCCACCTCGACGGCCTCGGCGTGGCCAAGCCGCTCGAGACCCTCGACGAGCCGGCGCGCGAGATCATCGAGGTCCTTCGAGTAGCCGTCGCCGCCCCACAACAGCGAGTAGATCAGGACCCAGCCGCCGACCGTTCTGATGCCGTTCTTCCACGCCTCGCCGCGGAGCTCCGGGTGCTGCCTGAGCTCGTTCAAGTAGGGATGGCGGCTCTGGTACTTCTTGAGGAGATTGAGCCACGCCGTCTCCCACGCCAAAGCGTACACCGGCGAGGCCGGCGGACCGGCCTGCAGGCGTGCGTCGCGCAAGCATCGCTCGACGCGCTCGGGATCGACGGAGGGAGAAGTGCACTCGGCGAGGAAACCCGTGGCGAGCGACTCGAGCACGACCTCGAGGGTCATGAGCCGGCAGTGGAAGTCGCCTCGCTGGAGCGGCGCCGGGAGAGCTCTCGTCGAGAAGCGTGTGACCACACCCGTGGACTCCACTCCCTTGGCCGGGTTGATCTCCTCGAGGAAGTCGAGCTCACCCGTGCGGGTGAGCACCTTGAGCGTGCCCAGCTCATGGCTGAGCAGCGCGCCGACGAGGAACGACTTGCCGGCCTGCGAGGGTCCGAAGAACCCGAGGCACTGGGGGCGTCCCCAAGCGCGCGCGAGCTTGCGCATGCGGAGCGACAGCGAGCGAAGCATCGTGAGCTCGGCCACAGGCTCGGCCGCGTTCTCGCTTGCCCTCAAGGCATTGGCGATGGCCTGGTCCAGGGTTTCGATGGCGTCCTTCACCGCGCTCCGTCCTCCGTCGTCTGAGAGCCCCGAACGATCCAACGTCTAGTGTTCATGCCAGCGACCGTCGCCACCCTGCCACTGGACGCGCAAGCCGTCGAAGCGACGGCCAGGGCGCAGGTAGACGTGCAGCGTATCGTCCAGCATCTCGGCCCAGAACACGTCCTGCTGGCCCGCGACGATTCGCCAGCGCCGCGCGTCGGGGTGGGAGTGCGCACGGTGAGGATAGCCCGGGCCGCCGCCGCCGAAGACCACGTCCCGGCCGCCGCCGCCGGTCCCGTCGAACACCATGATCGGCTCTCCGCCGCCGCCGCCACCGCCGCCACCGCCACCGCCACCACCACCGCCGCCACCGCCGCCACCGGCGTCGCCACCGGCGTCGCCACCGCTGGCCGCATCGCCGCCGCCGTCAGCCGTGGCCGCCCCGTCACCCGCGATGGCCCCGTCGAGCTTGCCCGCGAGCGCCCCATCGCCCGTCACGGCTCCGTCGGCCATCCCCCCGTCGGGCTTGTCGGGGAGGAGGATGTTGCCGTCGGGCAGGAGGATGGCGCCGCCCTCGAGGATCACGGACCCGTCCGGGAGGGCGAGCGCGGAGTCCCCCGCTCCGTCCGTCCCGGTCCCGCCGCAGTCGCGCACCAGCCAGAACAGGAGCGCGAGCACGGCCAGAATCCCGACGGCCACCAGCAGCCAGATCCACCACGGCCGCCCCTCGCCGTCCTCGCCTTGCTCGTCCTTCTTGCTTTGCTCGGCCTTCTTCGCCTGCTCGGCGTCGCCGCCCGTCGCTGCCGCCGCGGCGTCGTCGGCCCCGGGTCCGCGGCCCGCACCCGCGATGCCTTCTCGCTCGAAGAGGAGCCCGAAGTCCTCATAGCCGAAGAGGAAGTCGCGCTCCTGGGTGATCGAGCGCGGCGAGGCGCCCCAGTTGATCACGAAGAGTCGCTTCTGGGCGCCCGAGTAGAAGTAGCTGCCGGCGCCCTCGCCATCGAGCGCGGGCACGGTGAAGGCCTCCCGGTACTCGTGGTAGCCCGACGTGGGTTGGGCCAGCACGTCCGCCACGCGCTGCAGACAGTCGAAGAACTCTCCGATCGCGGCCGTGACGTCGTCGGCGTGCCGGCGACGCGCTTCGCTCAGCGGGATGAGCCCGGTGAGGTCCCAGCTCACCTTGGTGGGAAGGCTCTCGCTGCCCTCGGTCTGGGGAACCAGGAGCCGTCCATCGAAGAACTTCGGCTCGTTCAGGTCGTTGGCGAGCTTCCAGATGGACACGCCCGCCACGAGATTGGGCAGCCAGCTCTCGGGTTTTCCATCGGTGGTCATGTCAGGTCCTCACCAGCGCCTTGAAGCGGACCATGTTGTTGCTTCTCACGCGGCACAGGAACGTCACCGGCGCGCGCAGGCCCTTTGCGGTACCGTCCGCGTCGGGCACACGCTCGTGCGCCGCCGAGTCGAACACGGCCATGTGGTCCACGGCCTCGAAGCGCACGCGCTCGAGCTCGGTGCTCATCAGCTTGGCGAGCAGGGGTGACACGCGGGGCACTTCCTCGGGTTCGAGGTTTTCGGCCGCGAAGCGGTAGTACAGCCGACTGACCTCGAGACCGAGGCGAATCTTGGCCTCCTCGTCCATGTCCACCCGGAAGAAGAAGCTGAGGCCGTTGGCGAGGGCGAAGCCGCCGTCGTCCTCGAGGTGCCCGCCCAAGGTGCCAAAGAGGACGCGCAGCGGAAAGGAGTCGTCGTCGGGCCGGGCACCGAGGATCGCCTCGTCGAGCAGATCCTCGAGGACGAGCTTGCCGAGGAGCACGTGCGGCACGGCCCCGGACCCGGCTCCTGCGGTCGCCGCCGCCGCCCCATCCTGCGCCCCCTCCTCTAGGTCGAGGTCACCGTCGTCCGCCCCGGACGAGGTAGGGGGATGGCTCAGCCTCCGCCGCAGCTCCTCCTCGAGCCGGACCGGGTCCAGGCTGGCCGCGAGTGCGTCGAGGAGCTCGGACAACAGCTCCCTTCCCCCCGCCCCGGTCATCCGGCCTCCTCCCCGCCCTCCTGCAAGTACGGCGCACGCACGTCGAAGACCCCGGTGTCGAGCCAGTACCGGTCAGCCGTGATCGTCTTGAGGCTCAACACGAAGTCGTCAGTCTCGAACGAGTAGGCGTTGCGCTGGGACGACACCTCGGCGATCTCGATGCGGTCGCCCTCGATGTGCCGGAAGCGCAAGCTGACGCGATCCTCGAGCAGCGCCTTCTCCACGTCTGCGTTGGCCGGCCTCACCTCGAAGAGCGGTGAGCCGTCCATCTCCTGCGAGTCGACGTTGCGGAAGCCGATGATCATGCCCCCCGTGTAGGCGAAGGGCGGGCTCACGGAGTCCTTACGGAACAGCTCGTTCGGGCGCGCGATGTGGGGCTCCGCGGCCTGATAGAGCCCGTAGATCGGTTTCTGCTCGAGCTCCCCCATCTCGTCGAGCATCAGACCGGGGAGGCGGTTGCGGCTCGCCAGGTGCAAGATGGTGGCGCCAGCGGCGACGGTCGACTTCGGGTCCTTGATCAGACCGTGGCGCCGCCAGCTGGCTGGATACCAGTCGCCGACCCGATAGGTCGACATCGTCTTGATGCGGGGCGGCGAGACCGGCATCTCCGCGACGAGCAGCTCGCGGACGCGTTTCAGGGCCGAGGTGCGCCCCGCGAGGATCAGCAGATCCACGTCGAACTGCGCCAGGATGTCCGAGTAGCGGCGCAGCGGCTCGCGCAGGACTCGATCCACGGACGCCTCGATCTCGTCGATGTCGAAGCGGAAGAAGAGGTTGTTGAGGCCGGGGAACCCGGGAATGGTGCGACCGAGGAACTGGTCCGCCTCCGCGAGCACGCGCGGGGACCACTCCGTGATACCGAAGAGGCTGAAGATCTCGGCGACGGAGTAGAGCTTCTCGGGGTAGTGGTCGGGGATGTGGAAGCCCTCGCCGAGGGCCCAGTAGCAGCGGGCCAGGGGGAGCCAGAAGTAGGGGACGAGCTTGGCCTTGAGCGTCCTGAAGCTGGCGCCGTGACCGCCGCCGCCCTCGCCGAAGAGTTGGGCCAGTTGCACGCGCGCATGCTGCGAGGGGAGCTGGTGCATGATCTGGTCGAGGACGATGTCCTCGACGATTGCGCGGCACACGTCGTCGCCTGCGATGGAGACGCCGTCCTGGAAGAGCTTGCGCACGGACAGGGCCGTGCCGGTCCCCGGCAGCTTGTCCCGGTACTCGGCGATCATGACGTCCGAGGTGCCGCCGCCGATGTCCAGGGAGGCGAGCCGCAGGCACTGGCCGTCGCGCCCGTAGACTCCCACGAGCTCCTCCATGCTACCGGAGAAGGTGTGAACCGCCTCCTGGAAGAGGAAGACCATCTGCGACGCGAGCGCCTCGTCGAACATCAGGAAGCTCTCGTAGCGGCCCGTGGCCGCGTCGAAGTTGGGCCGGTGCTCGGGCCGGA
>Ga0214473_10002206_pt1 | contig 24219 bp, 26 predicted proteins | sample RVTome_7_FD_203509 | JGI IMG/M metagenome (GOLD analysis project Ga0214473, IMG submission 203509) | Soil microbial communities from uranium-contaminated site in the Upper Colorado River Basin, Wyoming, United States - RVT98D197 | ecosystem: Environmental > Terrestrial > Soil > Contaminated >... | reverse complement strand
ATGTTCTCGATCTTTCCGGTCGAGAGATTATCCACCACCAGCACCTCGTCCCCCCGCTTGAGCAGGGCGTCTACCAGATGCGAGCCGATGTACCCGGCGCCGCCTGTTACCAGGATACGTGCCATTGAGTCTCCCTTCGAGAGTCTCTTCGACAATTCAGGCGGTACGATGTGGAAAGGGCTTACGCTACTTCCGCGGAGCGCTCTTCAACCGCTGCGCCCGTTGCGATCTACGCTCCCAGCCCCCTCGGAGCGAGATCCACACGGACAGGCAGATGAGCTGCAAGTCAAGGCAGAGGCTTTGCCGGCAAACGTACAGGGCATCGTAGCGGAACTTGTTCCGCCGCCTGACATCCCGGGGAGCGTAAATCTGTGCGAGGCCAGTCAGCCCGGGCCTCACGCGGCTGCGCACGTCAAAGTTGGGAATCGCGTCGTCGGGTAGATCCGGGGTGGCGTCGTGGAGCTGCCGCTCGTTGATCGGCAGGGAGCGCGGGCCGACGAAACTCATATCTCCCTTCAAGATGTTCAAGACCTGCGGGAGTTCGTCCAGGGCCGTCTTTCGCATGAGCCGGCCGACCCGCGTGATCCGCGGGTCGTTTTCCTTCGCCTGGATCGACCCCCACACGGCATCCGAGTTCGTTACCATGGATCGGAACTTCAAGGCTCGAAACCTCGTCCCACCCTTCCCCCACCGATCCTGTAGGTAGAAGACCGCCCCTCCGTCCTCGAGCTTGATTGCAATCATCAACAGAATCCACACTGGCGCAGACAGTAGAAGTATCAAGCCTCCGCAGCTGAGATCGAGGATTCTCTTGGCAAGGCCATGCCATGCGGCTCCCACCGCCTGGTCTTGGAGGGCAGGACGCTGGATGGCAGAAAAAGGAGTAGTTCTCTGGCAAGTGACTCGGAGCTCAACCATGAATCTCCTCCCCCGATTATCCAATCCTCTCCCGCCACATCCGAAACTCCCGGGTAAACCCCTCACTCATTGTTCAGCCTCCCCCATTATCGGGACTTGTGGCGCGATCGTCCGGCGGACGGGGAACGGAGCCATCACCTCCGCCTACGCATACGAGCATGCGCGAGAAGCATTCCAAGACGGAGCCACCCACCGCCGACCACTATTGGGTCGGTGAGGAAGGTCTTTCGAATGTGCTTCCTGTACAGACGGAGCATGCTGTGGTGCTTTTCGATCAGGATCCGGTAGGGCAAGTGCTCTGCGCTCTTCCCCGAAAGATGCACCACCGACGTCTCCGGAAGATACATTACTTTCCATCCAATCTTGTGAGCCCGCCAGCAATAGTCAATATCCTCACAGAAGAAGAAGAATCCTCCATCAAATGGCCCGACGCTTTCAACGACCGCATGGCGGAAGAGCATTGCACACCCGGACACCCAATCGACGGTCCGTGGGCTCACCGAGTCCTCATCGAGGTAAAGATACGACCGAGAGAAACGATTCCCCTTGAAAAGCTTGCCCAGGAGCGAGTGTCGGTTGAAAAATGCGGTGGCCAACGTGGGGAACTGGCGGCAGGAGCGCTGAACCGTGTGACGCTCGCGGTCGTCGAACACCCGTGGACCGAGGATTCCCACCTCCGGATGCTCCTCGGCGAACGAGACCATCTTCGGAATGGCACTAGGCATGACGACGGAATCCGGATTGACGAGAAAGAAGAACCGGGCGTCCGGGCACTCTCCGATGCCCCGGTTCACGCCCGCGGCGAATCCCACGTTTTGGGGCAAGGTTACCAGGGTGACGTCGGAGAAACGTTCGCGGACCAACTGCGGAGTGCCATCGCTCGACGCGTTGTCCACGACGATGACGCGGATCTTCCCCTGACCCTCCCGCAAGGAATCGAGGCACGCGGCGATGTGCTCCCGCGACTGGAACGACACGATGATGACAGCGACGTCGGCGCTCATGCGCCGTGTGACCGGGCCGTCGGCACCCGCCGTCGGGACCACCACCACTCGACCAACCTCTTCAGCGCGGAATGACTGCTCGGGCCCAACGTCAAGAGTGCGATGAACTTGAGTATCGAATATGCCGTCAGCGCGCTGACCGTCATAAAGCCCAGGCGCCCGGATCTCCACAATTGCCAGTAATTCTTGGTGTCTCCATGCCTCATTCTCAGGAGATGGCGCGAGGCACCGCTCTTCCCCAGCCGCTTGAACACGTACGCCAGTTCAACCTCGAGCATGGCGATCCTGTAGCCATCGAGCCCTAATTGCATTAGCAGGAGAAAATCCTCCGTATACCTTCTTGACGGATCAAACCGGTATTCAAGATTTCGCCTGAGCATAAAGGATGGCGTCACGAAGGGATTGGAAACCAGTAGTTGGCGTCTCGACACATAGCGTACGGCAAAATCGCTATCCACCTTGGAAACGGTCACCCGCGCACCCGGATCCACCATCACGCATTTATGACCACTCACGGGAGTCTCCGGATTATTATGCATCCATAAATACTGGAGCGCGATTTTCTCGGGATGCCACGCATCGTCGGCATCCAGAAACGCTACATAATCATGTAAGGCCGCGTCCCAGGCGACGTTACGAGCCATGGAAACGCCGCGGTTTCGCTCCAGCGGAATAACCTTGATCCAGCCTTCGCCATAGGCGCCTTGGATCTGCAATAGTTTCTCCAGGGTGTTGTCCTCACTCCCGTCATCGACCAGGATAACTTCCGCCGGTCGAAGGGTTTGCGCTGCGACCGAATCGATTGCCCGCGCCACTGTGTCGGAGCAGCGATAGCAGGGAATGATTGCCGTAACGGATGCTTCCACGGCCCTCAGTGGCGATCTCGCTGTAACGTCGTTCAGCATCCCATCAAGACGAACGCGCCGGCGATCCCACACCGCCCTGCGAGAACGTAGCGGACATCGCCAGTTGCCGTGACGCTCTTGTGATCTGAATGAGCGCCAAGCCCAGACCAAACATCACCCACAGATGCGCATCCTGGACGATACCCACCAGGGTGATGCGCTGAACCGAGTCCGCGACCATCGCGAATAGGATAGCCCAGGCATATATCCGCTCCTCCCACCCTGTCCTCCGCGCTCTCGTTATCTTCAGCACCTTCCAGAGAATGGTTCCCAGGAAAAGCAAGTAGAGTATGGTCCCTAGAATTCCCACTTCGGCCAGCAGCCTCCAATACAGGCCAACCTCACCCCCCACGCCCATCTGAGTCACGCCCTCAAGTTTCCCGCTGTAAAATTGGATATTACCAAAGCCTACTCCCAGCCACGGATACTCGAGAATCAACGGCAGATACAGAAAGAATTGGCTCGAACCACCCCGCCCCTTGAGTTCCTGGGTTTCCTCCACCCGACTCCTGACGTACTCAACCACCGTGGAAAACTCCATGCCCGGGAGCACGATCGGTATCACCGCATAAGCGATCAACAGGACAAAGGCGAAACTTGCTGCCAGCCAGCCGAAATAGGATGCGACGAATTTCGATTTCCTCAGGCTCGCTAAAATGGCCAGTCCCCCCACCAACGCGCCCACCGCGGCCCCGCGGGAATTCGTTACCAGGAACACAAGGATTCCGACCGCCAACAATGCACCACGACCCACGCGTCCTCGGGGGGTCCTAGCAGTGGCCAGATTCGCGGCCAGCAACGGCAGGCCGAAAAGCATAAAATTAGCAAAGTTCAACGGCTCGACGAATGTGGATCGGGGTCTCGGGATGTCGAATCGTCCGATGCCATGTGACAGAACGCGGTAGCCGTAACTGTAATCGGAGTTCTGGGCGTTGTTGATGTCGATGTACTGAATCCCCAGCGGACTCGCGAGAAAGCCGTAGAGCCCGTACGCGACGACTATGGTCGTCCCAGCGGCGATCAAGCCTGCGGCCTGCCGGAATCTGGCCTGCGTTCGGCAAAACAACACCGTCATATACATGATGGCAACCATGCCGAACAACTGAAAGGATTGGATGATGGAGCGAATCCTCAATCCCCGAATCCCGGAGATTTTCCAGTAGTCTACCGAAGGGGCGCTTACGGTCATGATCGTCGAGGCCACCGCGATGACAACGAAGCCCGCCAGGTAGATGAATTCCGGAGAACTTGAAATCCGGCGGATCTTTCCCAAATATATGCCGAACGCCAGTGCCAGGGCACCGAAGATGTGGCTCAGTCGCACCGTCAGACCCATCTCAATTACAAACGCCGCCTGAAATGGCAGACAGAAAAACGCGAGCGATATCAGCTTCTCAAAGGTGTTCGAAGACACCGTGTAAAGAACAAAGCCTATCGCTCCCAACAGGATCGCCAGATATAGGCCATTCCACTGGTCTCGGACTATGAAAACCGACGTTTCGATGCCCAGAAGCACCAGTAGCACCGCGTAGCCCATTCGTCGGATGGTGGCCGGGCCGCCCCTCCGCCCGGCGATCTCGACCAATGCGGATTTCATTTCAGGATGCCCCCCAACTGCTCTAACCGGCCCCTCATCACCGAGAGAAGCCCGGCGATGTTCCCGCGGGCGCGGTCGAACAGGCCCTGCTCGGTCCCGACGACGGCCTTTCCGCCATTCACCAAGAGTTGTCCCAGGAAAGCCCAGAAACAGAGCGCGGGGGAGAGCTCCGGGTGTTTCCTGACGAAGTATAGTCGGTTAATGACCTGCCACTTCCCGAGGATGAAATTCCTGTCCCTTCTTATCGGCGGACTGAGATGTTCCACCCGAGCGTCGGCTACAACGGCCAGTTTGTATTTGCGCGAAATCCCGTAGCTGTAATCTACGTCCTCAAGATAGCCCGTACCTTTGAACCACTCATCGTAAGGGAACTCTGTTATGACGCGGCGTCGCCAGATCGTCGCGCCTCCGAACAGCCAATCGACGTACAGGGTCTCATCGACGGGGCAGATCGTCGTGTTGTAACCGGACCGGAGGATGGCGCCCCGCCTCCAACCATCCATCCAGAAAAACTGCTTCAGCCACGTGCCGTACGGTCCCTGCTCGTTGGTGATGTTGAACGCCGCCCCCCCGACGTCGTCTCCCGCGCGTTCCCAGAACTCGAGCATCCGCTCCAGCGCTCCGCTCTCGAGGACGAGGTCATCATCCAGGTAACCAGCCAGGGTAATGTCCTCCCGGAGCCGCTCCATCCCGGCGTTCCGCTGCCGCGACAGCGAGGGGGGGTACACACGGACGTACTCGAGCGGGAGGCCGGGGATCTCCTGAAGGATATCCTCGACAGTTCGGTCCCCCCCATCCACCACCACGACCTGATCGGGACGGACAGCCTCCCCCTCGACGCTCCGGAGCATGCGCCGCAGATCCCCGGGCCGATCCTTGGTGGGGACGACGAACGCAATGCTGTGCCGGAATCGAGACATACGTTCACTCGGCTGTGGCCGGAGCCGCGCTGTCAACCACGATCACCTGGCTCACCTCGATCCCCCGACCGCGGCTGCGAGTTGGGCCGGCCAGCCCGCCTCCCCGAGGAGGCGGAGCCGCTCGAGAGCCTCCCGCAGGCCGGGCATCGGGTGGCCGAGTCGCACCGCAGCCTTGTCCGACGCGAGGGAAAGGTCCTGGGGGCGCGGCGCCCGCAGTGGCTTGGCCTTCATCTCAACGGGCCGGATGGAATCCGGCGCGCAGTCGAAGGCCTCGGCGAGCTGGAGCGCGAACTCATACTTAGACACCCGGTCACGCCCCCCGACGTGGTAGACGCCCTCGGCTCCCGCGTCGAGCAGCGCGAGAACGAGCGCCACTAGGTCGTTGGCAAGGATCGGCGTGAAGTGCGAATCGGTGAACATCGTCAACTCCCGGCGCCGGCGCAGGCCCTCGAGCACCCAGTCGCTAAAGGACGACCGGATCGGGCTCCCCCATCCGAAGAAGTTGGTCCGGACGATGAGCGCCGAGGGACACGCCGCAGCCACTGCCACCTCGGCGGCGTGCTTCGTCCGGGCGTACTCGTTCAGCGGGGCGACGGGCTCAGTCTCGGTCCGCATTGGCTTCGTGCCATCGAACAGGTGGTCGGTCGAGATGTGCACCAGACGCGCGCCGCACTCGGTGGCCAGGCGAGCGACGTTCTCCGCGATCTGGACATTCTGCACGAAAGCGGCCTCCGGATCGTTCTCACACCGGTCGACGTCCGTGAGAGCGGCCGTATGCACGATGAGGTCCGGCCGGACTGCTGTGATCACCCGGCGTGCCGTCCCCAGATCCGCGAGGTCTACTGGCACGGCGTCAACGCCTGGGATCGTCACGGAATGGCGATGCCAGCAGCCGTGCACCCGATGCTTTCCCCTAAGCTCAAACGCGGTATTCAGCCCGAGAAGACCGCTGACACCGCTCACGAGGACCCTCATCGCACCAACCGACCTACCACTCCCGCACCCACACTTCGTTCGGGCTCGCGCCCGACGGATCGTGCCACTGCCGGCGCAGGCCGGCCGCCTCCAGCAGCCGGGCGCACGCAGCACGCTCAGACCCGCCGTCCGGCATCTCGATCAGCGCGGTCCGGAACTCCGGCGCGCTCAGGGTGCGGCGTCCTCCCTCCAGAACCTCGCGCTCGGTGCCATCGACGTCAATCTTGATACAGTTCGGCCACAGGCCCGTCTGCTCGCAGAACCCGTCCAGCGGAAGGCTCACCACTCCCTCGCGCCACACGACAGGACGTCGCGCCCGGGTCACCGTCAGCACCTCGTCGGAGACGGTGTGGAGCGCGGCCCCCGGCAGCAGCTCATGGATGTTCAGGTAGCTGATCCCGGCTCGGCTCCCTAGCGCGATTGAGAACACCGTCACCCGGTCCTGCAGACGGTTACACACGATGTTGTCGCGCAGCAGATGCAGGTTCGCGTACTCCGGCTCGAACGCAATGATTCGCGCCTTCGGGTGCCGGCACGCCGCGTAGACCGTGTAAACGCCAATGTTCGCGCCGACGTCGAAGAGCGTATCGCCGTCGCGCATGCGCGCGTCGATCCAGTCGTGCGTCTCCGGCTCCTTCGTGTTATAGGTGCGCCACCGGTAGTGTGTGATCCAGTTGTCACACTGCAGGGTGAAGGTCAGTCCGCGCGATAGCACTTTCCGCCGCGGTGCGACTGCTTGGAGCACCGCGTGCCGGATGTGCCACGACCAGAATCTCCCTCGGGTGAGCAGCCGTGACGCCAACGATGCCATCGTTCACCGCCGGGAATAGAAGTCGCGATCCCCGCGACCCCAGTCACGGGAGTACCCGTGCAGCCATGCCAGGATTCCGAGCGCATCGCCACGCCGACGCCAGACCCCTCTGAGTCCGCCCAGCCGGCTTCGCCGGCGCACGTACCGAGCGACCTGCCCGGCATCGAGCACCGCCGCTATCTGCGGGGCGTCCACCAGCTCGAGCGCGAAGTCATGCAAATCGTAGAGACTGGCGATTAGTACGAGGGCCTCGGCCTGCCGGGCGTCCTTGATGGCAGGGCTCCGTGGGGTCTGCGCGAGCGGGTCGCGGAGATACAGTGCGTCGCCAAAGACCAGCTGACCCGCGCTCCGCTCAGGATCGGCCTGGTAGCCCCGCCGTACCCAGTGCAGCCGGCGCAGCTTGAACAAGCTGAATCCGCACTCGGCGAGGAGCCCGTCGACGTCCCTGAAAGCCGACTGCGATTCGTACAATGGAGCGAATCCGACCTCCACCTCCACCCCAACGATCTCTTCCTGAAGGGTCCGGCGCGCCCCTCGCACGACGTCCAGCTCGAACCCTTGGGTGTCGATCTTCAGGAATCCGAGATACGGCGGCAACCGCGTCCCGAGATCGCTCCGGAGGCTGTCGAGTGACCTGACAGGAACGCTGCGCGTCGCGACCACGTCGAATCGTTCCGCGTGCAGAAAGCGATCGAGGAACGCGCGGTTCGGCCGATGAAACGAGCTCGTGCCGCGCGAGCGGCAGAGATGCAGCGTCCTTCGCTCCTCGGTCGCCCCGAGCGCGAACGGTAGATGAACAGCCGACCGCACCCCGGTCCGCGCGGCCACCGCATTGAGCCGCTGGCATTCTTCCCCGTCGGGCTCGAAGCCGACCAGGTCGACGAGGGGCCCAATCTCGGACACGATCGGGTGACCCTCGCCCCGGGATCCGACATCGACGACCCCGAGCCCACTCTCCTGCAGCGCCCGAAATGCCTCGAGCGTCACGACGTCACCAGGCGCCGCCGGGGCCGCGAGTCGGGCTCGGCAGCACTCGATGGTTGAAGCTCCCCGATCAACGAGGCCTCGTCCAGGGGCCCGAGAATCGAAGTGGCGAACTCCCGCTGGACGCGAACAGCTTGGTCGTACCCCTCGTCGTCCAGGGCGCGCGCCCGGACCAGCGCCTCGGCCAACTCCTCCGCCGTCGCGCAACGGGCGAAGCACCCGGCATGTCCCAGCAGAGGATCGGCCTCGAAGACGTCGTGCAGCGCCACGTAGATAGCCAGGCGCCCAGCGAGCATGGCCTCGACGCCGGCCGTCGTTGAGCTGAACAGCGCAACGTCGCACCATTCCAGTTGCTCCAGCAGCGTGCCGGCGCGGACCTTGATGCGATCGGAGAGCCCGGACAGGCGCCGGATCCCCCGCTCCTGGGCCTCGAACCAGCCCGCGCTGTTCCGTCGGATGACCACGTCATCGTGAGCGAAGAGATCGGGGCGGCGCTGAATGAGGTTCGCGAGGATCGACAGCTCGAAGCCGTGGCCGGTCAGCATGAGGACTTGGAGCGCCCTCCGGCGGTCCGCGTGGTTCCGTTGCCTCGTCATCGGCCCGCGGTAGCGATGGGATCCGATCGCCACCACCCGGGTCGCCGGCTTCCTTCCCCAGCCGACCATAAACTCACGCTCCAGCCGACCGGCTGTGAGGACTCGGTCCGGTTGTGGTGGGCGGGGAGCGCCGTCCGGGCGCAAACGCAGGGCCAGGTGAGCCTTGGTATGAGCCGGGTGAGCATAGGCGAGCGTTCGCACCGGAGTCGGCACCTCGGCACAGGCCCGCAGGAGCGCCCGATCGATCCCCTTCTCCTCATAGGGGTAGATCACCGTGTGGACGCCGGACGACGCGAGGAGACGCCGCAGGACGCGGTACACCGCCAGCTCAACGGTCGGCGGCTGACGCAGCACCTCGCTGGCCACGTAGGCTTCGGCAAACAGCCGACTGCGATAACCGTCGAGCTGAACCGGCGGCACGTCGTTCTGCACCCCGGCGAGCGCGACCCAGTTCCGCACGCAGGTCGCGAGCACCCACAGCACGTCTGAAAGCTTCACGTGATCGAAGAGGAAGAAGGCGGGGTGGCGGCCCGCCTGCAAGGCCCGTCGCGCCTCCGCGAGCTCGGCATCCCCGTCTAGCAAGTACGTCACCAGAACCGCGCCCGGCATCCGGGCTTGCGCGGCATCGATCATGGTGCCAAAGTAATGGTCGCCGACATCTTGCAGCGCCCGGACCTGGACGACGTGCGAATAGAACAGCACTCGGCCGGTCGGTATCGCAGGCCGTTGCGGAAGGTGGGCCATCACGAGAGGAATCAGCTGCGCGCCGAGGGTCTTGATTCCGGCGAGCAGCGCGCGGGCCCGCCCCGGGCGCCCGCTTCGCGGTCGAGGCGCGGGCAGGGTCGCGCCCTCGAACTCCTGGAGATAGCAGCGGACCTCCGACGGACACCCCACCACATGGACGGATCCGGCTTCGCGGTGGGCATCACACCATCTGCGCAGAGCCGCGGCGAAGAACAGCGGCTTCAGCACGGCCGCCTGGGCCCAGAGGTTTGGCCGCGACGCACGGGTGCACCACCACCACGCGGACCGAACCTCCCCGCGGCCACACAGCACTGAGTGCCAGTCATCGAAGTCATCGAGCCAGCGGTCCTGGTTGGCCGCGATCACCTGGCGGACGTCGCACTGCTGCCACCCGGCAAGGTCAGTCGAAACGTGGTCATAGTGAGCATAGCACCCACCCGGCCCCTCGAAGGGCAGCCGATCGACGAAAATGAAGTCGGTCACCGCGCGGCCGCCAGGCTCAGCCGTTTGCGGCCCGGATGACGAACTGCGAGGCGCACGACCGCAGCGCTGCCGCCGCCGCTTCGCCGAGAAAGATCATGTCGACACCGAGCACGAGGAACGTATAGCCGTCCTGCACCGCCGTCTGCACCGCCGACGAGCTCGGATGAACGACGTGCAAGCCGCAGGCGATCCCCGCTGCGCGGGCGGCGTCGCGCACACGCGCCTGGGCGGCCCGCACGTCGGGATGGTCGAGCTGGCCGATCCGACCCAGTGAAGCGGAGAGATCGTAGGGACCGATGAAGAGCCCATCGATGCCGGGAGTCTCGGCGATCGCCTTGACGTCGCCAACACCCGCACGGCTCTCGATCATGGCAATGACGACCAGGCTCTCTGCGAGGCCGGCCCGGTACTCCTCCAGCCCGCTCCCGTACCGCTGGGCGCGCGCCAACCCGACACCGCGCTTGCCCTGCGGCGGATAGTAGGCGGCGTCGACCGCACGCCGCGCCTCGGCCGCCGACTCGACGGTGGGGACGATGATCCCGGCGGCGCCGGCGTCGAGGACGCGCTTGGCGAAGACGGGGTCGTTGGCCGGTAGCCGACAGAGAGCCGGCAGCCCGGCCAGGTCGACGACCCGGATGAGGCGGGAGGCGTCGGCGACGTCAATAGGGGCGTGCTCCATGTCGATGACGAGCCACTCGAACCCGGCGCGCGCCATGACCTCCGCTGGGGCCTCCGCCGGGAACGCCAGCCAGGATCCGATCGTCGCCTCGCGCTTGCGGAGGGCCTCTTTCAGCCGGGTTTTCATCGAAACGTTTCCCTCCTTTCCTCCGCCGGGTCGGGAAACACGAGGTAGCCGTTGCTCGCTTCGACGGTCATGGTCCACGCCGCCCCGGTCAGGCTGAATCGAGTCGCCCCCCCGGCCGCGGAGACGAGCGCCAGCCCCGCGCCGACGTCCCACAGTGAGATGTGGTGCTCGCGATAGGCGTCGGCCCGGCCGCAGGCGACATATGCCAGGGACAGGGCCGCCGATCCCAGCAGCCGCACCTTCTTGTACGCCTGCACGCCGGCGACGAAGGCCAGCAGCGCCTCCGTGGCGTAGTCGGCCTTCGCCGGGAATCCCGTACACAGGATGGCGTCCCGCGGCTCGCGCACGTCGCTCACGCGCACGCGCGTCCCGTTCAGCCACGCCCCGCTCCCCACCAGGCCGGTGAAGCGCTCGGCGTGAGCCACATCGTGAATGACGCCGAGCACCGGCGTCATGCCCTGCCACAACGCGATCGAAATGCAGGAGAACGGGATGTCACGGGAGAAATTCAGGCTCCCGTCCAGCGGATCCACGATCCACCAATACCCGTCACCACCGTCGAGATCGGGCGGCTCGCTCTCCTCGGAGAGGACGGGCAGAGCCGAGCGTTGCCGAAGCTGACCACGGATCAGGCGGTCCAGCATGTAATCGGCCTCGATCTTGATGTCCTTGTCCGGGCTGAGGCAAACCTTCCGCCCGCGCACCCGCTCGGCGAGGAGATGCCCTGCTGCCCCCTGCGCCACATCGGCGGCGAGATCGAGGTACTCGAGCAGGTCGTCCATCGGGTCGAGCGCCGCCCCGCGCTCTGGGGTACCCCGCGTCAGTCGACGCGCTCCCGGTACTGAAGCCACGCGGCGAGGAGGTGATTGACCATGAGGTGGATGTCCTCGACGGGGCCGTACTCGCCCTTACGCGTCCGCACGTGTAGCGCGACATCGCACAGCGTCAGCAGCTCTCCGCCGTCGAACCCCACCAGCCCGATCACTCGTCCGCCGCCCTCCTTCACCTACCGCGCCGCCGCCACCACGTTGGGCGAATTTCCGCTCGCCGAGATGACGATCAGCTTGTCCCCGCGACGGTAGTGTGTCGCCAGTTGGCCCACGAACACGTCGCTGTAGCTCCGGTCGTTTGCAATGGCCGTCAGCGCAGAAGCGTTATCGGTGAGCGACAGCACCCGCAAGCCCACCGCCCCTTTGCCCGCGAGCCCTCCAACGCCGAAGTCGACCGCCATGTGCGATGCGATCGAGGCCGATCCACCGTTGCCGGCGATAGACACGGTTTGCTCGTGAAGTCGCGCTGTCTCCAGCTCGTCAAAAAAGGCCGCAATCGCCGCCATCTCGTGTTCAGCCAGCAATGCGGACACGTACCTGAAATATGCAGCCGCGAATTGCCTGGCATCCCTTGCGTCCCGTACGAGGGCTATCTTGATCGAGCCTCAATGCAGCCGATCCGGGCTTGTTAGCGCGTCACGGAGGACGCGAAGCAGCTTGGCCACCTGCACCCCGGTGTGCAACTGGTGGTCGTACGATACGCCGAGGACGGCCGGGCGCTGCTCGAGGTCATCCCGCAGCGGAGCGGAATGAGCCAGCATGATGCTCGTTCCCGGGAAGAGAATCGGCTGGTGTCGAGTGACCCCGAACGCGGCCAGGCTGGTGAACCCGACGGTAGCGCCGACCAGGTCGGCTACATCACGCTTCTTGAACATTCTCTTCTGCAAGTCGAACAGACGCCGAATGAAGCCGTCCCGGTCGAGGCTGCCGGCGTCGTGCAGCACGGGCATGAAAAGCCCTTCCCGGGTCTCGACCGCGAAAGCCAGGTGAATCGCCTTGTATTGGACGATCTTGTCACCAATGAGTGCCGTGTTGAATGCCGGGAAGCGCGCAAGGCAGCGGATGAACGCGAACGCGACGAGTGCCAGCTCGTGATCGATCAGCGGGGACGTCCCCCACTGCGCGTGGACAAAGCGCGCCAACGGCGCCGTATCCACCAGCATTTCCAGGTACGCGGGCACGGTCGTTCGAGCCGCTTTCCGGACCGTCTGCATCATCCGCTCCTGAACGGGTCCGAGCTCGATCTGGGCCCCGTCGACTTCATCGGCAGGATCGACAAAGGCGGTGTCGCGGGCGCGCGCCATGGCATAGACATCGGCGACGGTGATCTTGCCAGAACGTCCCGTCAGGTCGGCGTCCGTAAGACCCAGCCGCCGCGCGATGACGCGCGCCTTGCCGGTCAGCCCGAGCGCGTTATCGCTCGCTACTCTTTCGATCTCGGTCTCGGGAATCGCCTCGTCCATGGAATCGGCGATGATCAGCAGCGTTTGGCCGACCAGCACATCCTCTCCCTCGGAGACGTACAGGGCGCGGATCACGCCATCGCGCGGCGATGTGATGGAAACAATAGCTTTGTAAGTCTCCAGCGTCATTAGCTCGTCCCCGGCCTTGACCGGCTGCCCGGGTGCGATGGGAACGTCGGCAGCCTTTGCGACATCCTCGTTCGCATTGATGCGCGGGACTTCGATCCGGCTGATCACGCTGGCGGCCTCACCTGAAGCTCTCGTAGGCCGCCAGCGCCTTTCGGGCCAGGGCCTCCGCTGTCGGCAGAACGGCGTCCTCGAACTCCCTCGCCGCTGGGATCGGATATCTGCCCGCGCCGGCCCGACACACCTTACTGTGCGGACTGATTAACCTTTCCTCGACGAGAAATGCGACGACTTCCGCCCCAAAACCAAACGCCTGCGGACCTTCCTCGGCGACAAGGATCACTTCGGACTCGCGGATGGATCGTCCGAGCGCGCGACCAGGTAGCGGCGACAACAACGTCGGCACCACGATGTCGACACTCATCTCTTCGACAGCTAGGATTTCCGCCGCGGCCTCTGCAATCGGCACCATCCCACCATACGCGACGAAGGTCACGTCCGGCCTTTCCACCGGAGCGCGCCGAGCGACGATCGGAAACAGCGCCTCCACAGTATCCGGCTCGCCGTTATCGACGATCCCGTATCCCGTGCTGTCCTGGGAATACGCGTACAGGGGCTTGTACTCGACGAAGACGGTAGGGTACGGCCACTCCATGACCGCCCGTCGCAGGCACTCCCCCGCGTCGACCCGATGGCTGGGCGCGAGGACAGTGAGTCCCGGCACCCCCATCAACATGCTCTCGAGGCTCTGTGAGTGCGTGGGGCCGTACCCGCGCCGACCACCGGAAGGCATCCGCACGGTAATCGGAAGCGCTATCTCCCGCCCGTAGATCCAGGGTATCTTCGCCGCCTGGTTCACCAACTGGTCCGCAGCAAGCAGGATGAAGTCTCCGAACATCACCTCGACAATCACCCGCGCATCGTGCAATGCGGCGCCGATCCCCGTCCCCACCATCCCGGCCTCACTGATCGAGGCGCGGAAGACCCGGTCCCCGAATGCCGTCGTCAGCCCTCTTGTGACCTTGAACGCACCACCGTACGGATCGTGAAGGTCCTGCCCAATGAGGAGCACGCGCTCGTCCCGCGCCATCATGTCGTGCAACGCGAGATTCAGCGATTCGGCCACACGGAGCGTCCGCTTCGCCAGGATTCCTTCCGGATTGTCGGTGCGTTGCCCGAGAGACAACTTGACAGCGTAGGGCGCGAGATGGAACGTGCCCGTCCTACGAGTCTCCGCCGCCGCCACGAATTCGTCGATCGCAGCCTGGCAACGACACTCGATGGCCGCCACCGCATCCCTCGTTAGTTCGCTTCGCAATCGAGCCAGCGGGTCACTGGCGCGGAGGGCCGCCATCCGCTCGGGAGGACGATCATCGTCGCCCTTGGAATGGGGTCCGAGGCGCTCGACTCGACACACTAGCAGGCCCGCCTGCCTACTCTCCCGCACCGTCCGGATCGCCTCCCGGGCTCGCGAGACGGCCAGGACCAGATCAACTCGGTCAACCTCATAGGTGGACATTCCAAGGGCCCGGCCCCGGGCGGCGATATCCCCCGCCAGCACCCAATCCTTGGGAGTCGTTTGCGCAATTCCATTGTCGAGCACGACAAACAGTGTGGGAGCCCGCCAGATCGAAGCCAGGTTGAGAGCCTCGTAGAACATGCCGCTGCCGACGGTGCCGTCGCCAAGGAACGCAACGGAGATCCCGCCGCTGCCGCTCCGCTGCTTCATCAATGCGGTACCGACCGCGGCTCCCAGAAGGCCGCCCTGCACGCCGGTTGAGTAGAATCCTGCACAGGCCATGTGCTGGCTGCCCCCACGCCCGCCGCAAATGCCGTCCGGTCTTCCCATGATCTCAGCGAAGACAGCCGCGGGGTCTGCGCCCCACGCCAGTAACTGGCCGTGATTGCGATGATTCGCAAAGACGCCGTCCCGCTCCGGGTCAAGCTGCCACACCACGCCGACATCGTGCGCTTCCTGTCCGATGCAGGTGTGCGTCGTCCCGCTCAACTTTCCCTGGCCGAACATCTCCAAGAGCTTACGCTCGAAGGACCGGATGAAGAATGCCATGGCGTAGAGTGCGATCGAATTCTCCACGTCCGGCGCGCACGAGCAGCCCGGCGGCACTAGCTGGGCCAGCACCTCGGCCCGGCGATCTCGTGGCTTCGTGTCCGCCATCACAGATCCCACGCGGGGGGCACGACTTCGATCACCGGAAGGTTTATCCGTCGCGTCTTCCATTCCGCCTGGAGCAGGCCGAACAACAGAAAGTCAACGTACCGCCCACCGAACATGACGCGCTCCCGGAATGCCCCTTCCTTGACGAAGCCCAGATTCGCTAGTAACGCGACCCCCGACAGGTGGTTTGCGTAGGTCACGGCCTCGACCCGGTGAAAGCCCCGCCGCAACAGCAAGTAGTCCAAGGCCCCGGACAGCGCGAACTTCGCCAGCGGCGTCCGCTGGAAGCGAAGATCGCCCACGACGTTCGACACGGTGGCGTAACGGTATATCAGGTTCACCTCGGAGCACGTTACGTTCCCCACGTGCACGCCGTCGTAGAGCACTCCCCAATGGTACCGCTGCTCGTCGAGGCATCGCTGGACGAATCGGCGTGTGCTCTCGAGCGTGTGGGGACAGAGGTGACGTGCCTCTAACCAGGCGTTCACCTTGGGATCGTTCAGCCAGCTCACGTACTCCGGGGTGACATGGTCGGGAAGAAGTTGCTGCAGGCAAATCTTTCCCGGCTCGACATCCGGTCGCCGAGCGGGGCCGCGACCGCTCATGCCGTTTTTCGAGCCGTGACATATGCGGTAATCGCACAGATCGACCCCAGATTCTCGATGGTAACCTCTTCATCGGGAATCTCGATTCCGAATCGTTCCTCCAGCCAGACGATGAGTTCTATCACGCCGGGCGAATCCAGGATTCCAAGCTCGATGATGACATCGTTGTCGGTGTACTCGGGCGCCGACGGCACGAACCCGTCTTTCAGCTCGTCCACTTTGGCGCGAATCTGCTGGGCGACGGCGTCACATGCGTGGTTCACAGCCGTCACTTGTCCGCGGCCCGGCGCGACGACCCACGGATTCCCGAGATCCGGTCGGGGCTGTCCGGATCCTCGTTCCCCATATGGCTCGCCACTCGGGGTCCGCCGAGTACACGCGGTACACGAGCCTCATCGTCTCCAGCGCGTCCCAACTGGCGCCGGACGCCAGCGGCGTCCCCCCCACCGCCGCCCGGGCGAATTCCCACACCTCGTCGCGCCACGAGTTGTCCTCGAGATACGTGATGACCTTCTCCCGGTCGGTTCCCGTCACCGATTTCGGCCGCCTCCGCACGATCAGCCGCTCCTGCTCGTAACTCTTCGAGCTGGAGAGGATGCCCTGCAGCTCGACGTACCCCTCGGTCAGCGCCATCTCCAGCGAGAACCGGTGCTGCCACTGGGTGGCGGTCGAATGGAGGATGGCCGTGCGCCCGGTGGGCGACCGCATCAGCGCGTAGGCGTTATCCTCGACGTCGTGCTTCCAGTAGCTGCTCGACACGTAGCTCTTGACCCCGGTGAACTCGCCGCCGAACAGGCGGACCAGGTTCACCATGTGGAGCCCCTGATCGAGCAGGATCCCACCCCCGGCATACGCCCGCTCCGCGTCCACAGGAGAATTGACAGTTGGTACGATGACGCCATGAGCCCCCGCATCCATGAGCCGTTTGGCCAGGGCCGGATCATTCGCCGACAGGCAAACCAGGGGCAGGCAACCCGACAACCCGATCACCTGGATGAGGTGCTGAACAGTCTAAATCCCGATCACGCTGTGTTCCAAATCGATTCCGTGCCAGTCGAACCCGGCTTGAGCCATCACATCGGAAATGCTGGGATCGCCGAATTGGAGCCAGTTCCCGAAGGCTGGCCTTCCCGCATGCAGAGCCGCGCGGAGCGTGCTCTTCACCGTTGATCTCCTTCCGGGATGCGGGGCGGCGGGACGGAGGCCTGCAGTCTGGCCCGGATGTAGCCCGTCACGAGGTGGTCGACGATCAGATGAATGTCCTCGACCGGGCCATATTCTCCCTTCGGGGTTTCCACATGGATGCAGAGATGGCAGAGGCTCTTCATTTGACCGCCATCGAATCCCAGGAGGCCAACGGTGGTCCCGCCGTGGGCATTGGCATACTCGATGGCCCGAAGGACATTGGGGGACTTTCCGCTGGCCGAAATTGCGACCAGGACATCCCCCGGCTGGAAGAGCCCTTCGAGTTGTCCGACGAAGACTTCGGAATATCCCCTGTCGTTCCCGAGCGCGCTGAAGGCCGCCATGTTGTCGGTGAGGCTCAGGGTGCGGAACAGTGGCCCGCCCGGGACCCGGGTCCCCTGACCGAGATCTGTCGCCCAATGGGAGGCGGTGGCGGCGCTCCCCCCGTTTCCCACGAGGAAAACTGTGCGGCCAGCCTGCCGGGCGGCCATCAGAACCTCGACGAACTTCCCCAGCGCCGAGAAATCCAGGGCGGCCAGCAACTGGTTCAGGTACGCGACGTAGCGGCGACCGTATCCGCCGACGGATTGGATTTCAGCAAGCATCTGCTCTAGATTACTCATGGAGGACCCCGCTCGATTTGGCAGGTTATCCCGGGCCGCGGAAGAGCATGTAACTTCCCACGTTCGACGCGCCCGGATTCGTCGGCGCTACTTGACGGGGAAAGTGCTGAAGGAGCCGGTGCGGTGCCATCCACGCCGCAAAGGTCCCGACGCCGCGCCCTTGGCTCAAGAACCGCGATCCGTTCTGCGGGTCCCCGACGAGGCTGGCCGGATCGGTCTTTTCCACCAGTAGCACATGGTCCTCCGGGCGTACGATTCGTTTCACCTGCTCCAACACCGTCCGCGCAGCGTCATCGGTCATGTGCTGGAGCACAGTGAAGGTCATCGCCAGGTCGCAGCTCTTGCTCTCAAGGCGAATCGCCTTGAGATCCGGGCAGTGGATGAAGGTGATTCCGGCAGGGGGGTCCGCGCCAACTCGACCATGGCGGCTTCGCGTTCCAGGCCGAGGACATGCTCGCACAACTCGGCAAGAACCATCGTCACGCGTCCGTATCCGCACCCGACCTCGATGCCCATCTCCACACGACGGCCCCGACGGCGGACCCGGCCTCCCAGGCCCGTTTGCGCCATCAGCTGGCTCCTCCTTTCCGCGCGACGAGCCGAACGTGAGAGCTGAGCAGTGCTTCCTGAAGAAATTCTTGAAACGCTCGGTGGACATATTCCTCCCTTCGCCGGATCAGCTCGTCCACGAAGGGGGGCAGTGGAATGTTTGGGTTCTCCGCAACGGCGTGAACCACGATCTCGGTGTCGAGCTGACCCGGCGTGCTCAGTTCGACCACGTGAAAGTCATGACGAGACAGCAGTTGGCGAATTCCCTCCAGGGAAAGCAAGTTCAGATGCGTGGGCGGTAGGATGTTCTTCGAGTGCTCGCGGAGTACCTGGAGATCGAAACCACTCCACGTTACGCTGGTCAAGAAGAGGAGGCCGCCGTCTTGGAGGAGCCTGGCCGCGGCCCGAATCAAGCCCTCCGGATCGACGTCCCGCTCCAGGCATTCCAGGGCTGTCACCGCTGTGGCGGAGATCCCGGAGGCCAACAATCGGTCCAAGTCCTGCTCCACGGAGAACGCCGGATCACCCGAGATCGCGGACGACTCGAGCAAGGGAGCCAGGCTGATGACTCTGCCGAATGTCTCGGACCGGGCAATGCTCCTCAGAAAACGAGGATACTTGCTGTAGAGGTCGATGAGAACCGCCTTCTCCCTCCGTGTGTCGCCCACGCCTGCTTCAACCCAGGCGACGCGGGGGGAGAAGATGCTCTGGTCCCTCTCGCGCGCCGTCTCCACCTCGACCGTCGATTGCCAGAATCGAACAGCCCGAGAGGCTAGCATAAATTCCTTCAGACTGGAGGCCGTCGGCCGGGGCGAGACGAAGACCGATCCGCACGCAACGCAGGCAACGTAGGTGAAAGTGAGCTTGCTGAACGCGCTCCGCCGCTCCTGACCACCGCAGCCAGGACAGGATGCCACAACGAACTGACAACGATCACGAAAAAGGTTCGAGATATCCTCGGCAAGGAACGCAATGTATTCATCAAAGAGGGCGGGAGGGCGTACCGCAAGCTCGCGGAGACCATTGGACACGATCACCTGCTTCATGTGGAGCCTCCTGGCTCTCGAGCTTTTTCCACTTGGAGGCGCCCCCACCAGGTTTCGTCAGCCTGGTAGATGCGGTACACAAGCTCCATGACGCGATGGGCATCCTCAGACGTCCCCACGGTCACGGGGCGGTCTCCCAGGATACAGTCGGCGAATTCGGCTATCTCTCTAGACCACGACCGATCCTCATCAAAATAGGCGATCTCTTCCCGGGGCTTTCCGAAGAGATAGCCGTCCCCGCCAAACTGCCGCCGCGCGATGATCAGGGTCTCCCGCCCGTAGCTTCGGGTGCTGGATAGGATGCCGTTTACGGCAAGATATCCCTCTGACAAGAAGATCTCCATGGAGAATAGGTGTTTCCACTGGGTGGCCGACGAGTGAAGCATGGCCACCTGACCCTCCTTGTTCCTCAGAAGGGCGAAGGCGTTGTCTTCGACTCCGATCTTCCAGTAACTGTTGTTTACAAAGCTCTTGACCTCGTCAAAGTCCCCGCAGAAGGCGCGAAACAGGTCCAGCATATGGATCCCCTGATCCAGGAGGATTCCCCCTCCGGCGATCTCGCGTTTGCTTCGCCAGTTCTCCTCAAAGCCCACACCGCCGGACTTCCCATACACCCCGCGAATCCAAAGTAACCGGCCCAATCCCCCACTTCGGACCAGTGACAGCGCCTCTCGCACCGCATCATGGTATCGGTGATTGAAACCAAATTTCAGCTTCTGCGCCGGGTGCCGGGCTTCGGCCGCTCGGATCTTCTGAACATCAGAGAGATCACGGCCGGGGGGCTTTTCACAAAACACGTGACAGCCGGCGTCCAGCGCCGCCACCACAATGTCGGCCGTTGCGGCATTCGGCGTGCAGACGAATACCGCATCGACTCTCTGCCGGAGGAGGGAGTCTGCACACTCGTGGAATGAACATCCGGCCGGGAGGTCTTGCCCGGCCGGGGTAGGATCGGCCACCGACACCAGTTCCATGCCCGGATGGTGTGCGACCACCTCAGCTCGCAACCGTCCAATCTTGCCGAAGCCGACGATACCTACGCGGATCCGCTCCACCCAATGACCCTCGATCGGGTGCGACTCTACCGCTTCACCAAGCCGAACAGCTCCGCGGCTAGCTCATCACTCGCCATGCGACTCTCGGCAACCCGCAGGTCCTCTGGCGTATCCACCCCGAAGGATTCGTAGGGGCTCACCACCAGCTTGACACGATACCCGTGCTCGATCGCCCGCAACATGTCCACGGACTCCGCTTGCTCCAGCGGAGTCGGAGAGAGTCGTCCGAAGGTCTCAAGGAAGTCCTTACGAAAGGCGACCATGCCGAGCTGGCGCAAGACCCGCATCCGGCCCCACTGCTTCGTCGTCGGGATCGGCTGCCGCGACATGTAGAGGGCATTCCCCAGTTGGTCACACACCGCCTTAATCTGGTTAGGATTTCGGAAGTCGGCTTCATCTGTGATGATGTTGCACAGGTTTACGCAGGGGACATCCGGGTCAGGCAGGGTCGCCTCGCAGAGCTGGGTAATCGCATTCGGATGGATCAGCGGCTCGTCCCCCTGGATGTTCACCACGATGTCCGCCTCAACGGACCGGGCTGCCTCAGCCACCCGGTCAGTGCAGCGGACGTGGGTATCTGCCGTCATGATTGCCCGTCCCCCAAAGCCGTGGACGGCGTCGTAGATCTCCCGGTCGCAAGTTGCCAGATGCACCTCGGCCAGATGCGGACAGCGCTCTACTCGTCGATACACATGCTCGATCATCGGCCGACCAGCCAAAAGCGCCAGGGGTTTGCCTGGGAACCGTAAAGCAGCCATCCGAGCCGGGATGATGCCGACCATTCGCATAGGTTGTGACCTCCTTCCTTCGCTGGCCGAAGGGGTCAAGTTGCCCCGAGCGGCGCCAGATGAGCCAACCGATGCAGCGTGACGCCGTCGAAGTGATTCACGAACGGCACCCGGATGCCGAGCACGCGGGGGCCGGCCGGCAGGGTGTAGGGCGCCAGGAAATGCGTATAGTACGGGCAGACGCCGTCCAGGAATATCTCGTCCTCGGGCTGCCATGGGTACTCCGCGAAGCACGAGACCTCCCCTCCCGGGAGCTCCTTGCGCGAGCGACTCACGCAGTAGAAGCGGGACTCCGGCCCGCTCCGGCGGCGCAGAAACGCGAAATAGGCCGCGATCGTGAACGCGTTCATCTCCTGCATGCACGCGATGCCGACCGCGCAGTCGATCGGCCCTGGAACGCTCTCGACGGCCGGGGGAACGACGAAGCAGACTTTCGACTCCGCAGGGGTGTCCCCCCCGGGCTGGAGCACGGCCATCGAGGCGCCCGGCTCGGCTCGCGTGTGGGTGCACGCCTGGAACACGAGCGTCTTGGGAATGTCGATGCAGTAGACGCTCGATTCAGGACGCATCCGGCGAACCAGGGCGCTCAGGAAGCCGTATCCATCGCCGAAGAACGCGAACCTCCGCGGTGACAACCCCTGCGCGTCCCAGTGGTCGGTGAGGAGCGCCAGCGCCACCGCCTGACGCCAGATGTCAAAGGTCAGCCCGAAGCCCAGTTGTCGGGCGAGCCGCCGGGCGACCGCCCAGACGCTCCGGCAGCTCGACAGCCGGGAGGTCACCCGGCGATACGAGAGCCGCTCCAAGGCCCGGAGCGGGGCCAGCGCCGACGACAGCGTCACCGTGCCGAACGCCGAACCGTGCAGCGCAAGCCCGCTTCCCTCGCGCTCGAGCCGCGTCTGGCGGCCGTAGTGCTTCCAGTACGAGCTGGTGTAGCCCTCGGGAAACGGATCGGTGTCGACGATCCTGAGCAGATCCTCCACGACCGGGGCCGGCGTCTCGGGCGCTAACTTCATCGGGTCGCTCAGGTGGCCACTCCTGGGCTCAGCCGTCGCCCCGGGCGGCGACGTGGCCGGCGTCCCGCGGTGAAGGGACGATGCGGCCCGCCTCGAGGTGGTACAAAGCATCGACATCCGTCACCAGGGAGGTCCGGTGGCTCACCACGACGATCGTCACCTGGCCCCGGAGGGCGGCGAGGGTCGAGCGGATCGCGCTTTCGCTCTCGGCGTCCAGCGCCGAGCTGGGCTCGTCGAGCAGCAGGATGTCGGGACGGCGCAGCAGGGCGCGCGCCAGCGCCAGCCGCTGACGCTGGCCGCCCGAGAGGCGCAGCCCCTGGTCGCCCATACTCGTCTCGAGCCCGTGGGGGCTCGCGCGCACGAACTCCTCCGCGTGCGCGGCCGCTAGCGCGGCCCAAATCTCGTCCTCGGTCGCCTCGGGCGCAGCCAGACGGAGGTTGGCGGCGATCGTGTCGTGGAAAAACACGCTGTCCTGGGGCACGATCCCCACGCGCCGGCGGTACGTCACGAGATCGAGCTCCGTGAGCGGCACGCCGTCCACGCGCACGACGCCGCTCGCCGGCGCCAGGACGCCGGCGAGGACGTCCAGCAGCGTGGTCTTGCCGCCGCCCGAGCGACCGACCAGGGCCACCGTGGTCCGCGCCCGGATGGTGAGGTCGATCCCCTTGAGAATCGTCCGCTCGCCATGGCACACGACCACGCCCTTCAGCTCGATCGCGTCCGCCAGCGCGCTGAACGGCCGCTGGCCGTGACGCTCGCGCGCGTCGTCCAGAAGCTTGAGCATGTCGGACACCGACTCGTAGGCGGGCAGCACGCCCGCGATCCGCTGGAGCATCTCCTGCAGCAGCACGAGCCGGGGCGTGACGCGGTAGAAGATGAGCACCAGGAGCATGATCTCGCCAGCGGGAACGCGGACGACGCCGAGCGACAGGTAGATCATCGTGACAATCAGAAGCAGCCCCAGCGGCTCCACCGACGTCCGGACGAGGATGGTGTTGCCCGCATTGCGCCGGACGTAGCGGCCGACGGCGGCCGCGGTCGCCTCGAAGGTCGCCCGGCTCCAGGCGCCCGCGCCGAGGGCGCGGATCAGCTTGGCGGCGGCGACGTGCTCGTTGAGTACCTCCTGCATCCGGTTGGTGGCGGCGCTCGTGTAGACGCCGAACCGGCGGCTGGCGCGGAAGAGCCAGCGCAGCGTGACCATCGACAGGGCACCCACCACGGCGGTGAGGAGCGTCAACTGCCACGACAGCCACGCCGCCAGCCCCACGTAGACCAGGAAGTTCAGTGTGAGGCCGAAGCCGGTCATGGCGTTGCCGTAGATAGGGCCGATGCGGTTGGCCTCGCTGACGACCGCGTTGACAAGGTGGCCGCCGCGCCCGGCGGCGAGCACCGTCCACGAGGCGCGGCTCGCCGCGTCGAACAGGCGGCGCCGCAGGAGCAGGGTCAGGCTCTCGCCGGAGCGTTGGATCAGGTACTGCTGGCTGGCGTGCAGGAGGATCTGCACCATGCCGGCCGCGAAGAAGACCGCCAGCACCGGACCGAGCGATAGCGGGATGCCGAGCGCCAGCAACGCCCGCTCCACCGCCCGCGCGGGGCCGCCCGCCCGGGCGCCGGTGCTCACACCGATCAACGACAGGAGCGGCAAAAGCAGGCTCAACGAGAGGCCCTCGACCAGCCCGAGCACGCCGACCACCCCGGTCGTGAGCGCAGCATTCCCCGGCTGCAGGCGGACCATCCGCCCCAGGAAAACAGCCGGCCGCAGCCACAGCCGGCCGCCGAGCGGCCGGAAAAACGGATCGGACGTCATCTCAGTCCGAGCATGCGCCATGCATCACCGTACCGGTTTCTCGCCGGGCGCCGGCGCGCCGTCAGCAGGCGGCCGTGCACGCCCGCCAGGACTCCAACGTCCATGACGGGGTCATAGCGGACGGTCCCGCGCGGCAACACCGTTTCGTACGCCTCCAGCGAGTTGAACTTCTGGTCTACCACCACGTCAAGCCGGCCGTCGGCGTCCCGCT
>Ga0214473_10002205_pt1 | contig 24229 bp, 19 predicted proteins | sample RVTome_7_FD_203509 | JGI IMG/M metagenome (GOLD analysis project Ga0214473, IMG submission 203509) | Soil microbial communities from uranium-contaminated site in the Upper Colorado River Basin, Wyoming, United States - RVT98D197 | ecosystem: Environmental > Terrestrial > Soil > Contaminated >... | reverse complement strand
AGTAGTTCTTCTGCAGATCCATGCCCGTGTACAGCGAGGCCACCTGGTCGGCGTAGCCGTTGAACATCGGGGTCTTCCGGCGCAGGAACTCGCCGATCCGACGCTCGGTGGCCTGGCTCCAGCGGGGATGATCCACGCTGGGATTGACGTTGGAGTAAAAGCCGTACTCGTTGGGCGCGGCCTTCTCCCACGCGGTCTTGGGCTGCTCGCCGACCAGGCGGATCCGGACGATGGACTTGGCGCTCTTGAAGCCGTATTTCCACGGCACCACGACCCGGACCGGCGCCCCGTTCTGGTTCGGGAGGATCTGCCCGTACATCCCGACGGTGAGGAGCGCGAGTGGGTGCATCGCCTCATCCATCCGGAGCCCCTCGACGTATGGCCAATCAATGGAGGAGAAGCTCAGGAAGCTCTTCCGCTGTCCGGGAAACTGCTCCGGGTCGAGGAGCGTGGTGAACTCCACGAACTTGGCCTGGCCGGTCGGTTCCACCCGCTTGAGCAGTGAGGCCAGGGGGAATCCGATCCAGGGGATCACCATGGACCAGCCCTCGACACAGCGCAGCGCGTATACCCGCTCCTCCAGTGGGACTAGCCGGATCAGTTCATCAATGTCATACGTCTTGGGCTTGGCCACGTGGCCTTCGACCCGGACCGTCCACGGCCGGGTCCGGAGCGTGCCGGCCAGCCGGGACGGGTCCTCCTTGTTGACCCCGAACTCGTAGAAGTTGTTGTAAGTGGTAGCGCTCTCGAATTTCGTCGCCGCCTCATTGAGGCTGAACGCCGAATTTCGGGTCGCCTTGAGGGCCTGCCCCCCCGACGGCGCGGCGGCTGCTCCTGCCGCACCCGACGGCCACAGGGCGAGGGCCGCCGCCCCCAGCATGAACTTCCGCCGGGTGACATAGAGCGTCGGATCGGTTATCTCGGACGCCTTGAACATCGGCGCACGCTTGATCAGCATGATCCCCTCCTCCGATCTCCAACAGTCCCGCCGAGGCGGTATCGCTGTCGCTATCCCTGTCGGCCCTCGGCTCTTATTAAGATGAGGTTCATCATCCGGCCGGTTCGGGGCTTCTCCGCCCGGTGGGAAAAGAAAAGGTCCGTCCGGCACGCCGTGCACAGTCCGACATCGGCGATCCGGCGGGCCCGAACGCCGGCCGCCTCCAGGAGGGCGCGGTTGACCCCGGCGAGGTCCAGCCGCCAGTGGTTTGGACGGGTTCCTTCCGCGTGCGCCTCCCAGGTGGGCAGGGCAGCCGCCATGGCCTTCGTTACCTCGTCGCCCACCTCGTAGCAGCACCCTCCGATGCCGGGGCCGATGGCAACCCGGCAGTCCTTGGGGTCCGTCCCGTAGGCAGTCGCCATGGCTTCGAGCGCCCGCGCCGCAATCCGCTTCGCCGTGCTCCGCCAGCCGGCGTGGACGGCCGCCACGGCCCCGCGCACTGGATCGTGGATCAAGAGCGGCAGGCAGTCCGCCGTCGAGACCACCAGGGCCAGATCCGGCAGGTTCGTGACCAGCGCATCGTACTCGTACCGCTCGTCCAGGAGAACACCCGGGAATCCCCGCCGGGAGACCAGGTCCTCGGTCACGGTCAGCACGCCATCCCCATGGACTTGCTTGACCCGGACCACCTGGGAAGACTCGACCCCGAAGTTTCCGAAGAAGCGACGCCGGTTCTCCTCGACCGCGGCCGGATCGTCCCCGACGCTCGCCCCGAGGTTCAGGGTGGCATATGGCGCCAGGCTCACCCCGCCCTGCCGCGTACTGAAGGCGTGCACGACTCGATTCGAGTCTTGGAGACTGTCGGACTGAATGAGCATCGGTGCATCGGTGGCTCGGTGGCTCGGTGAACTCGTCATGCCAGGGAGGCCTTCCACTTCACCGGCCGTTCGGGCAACTGGCCCATGGCCCGCTGATACTCCACCTCCAGCCGATCCCGCTTTGTCCCGACCTCGAAATGGTCCCAGGGGAACCGCTCCGTGAGCGGCCGCTCCCGGCAGGCATAAAAGTCGGGATTCCTGGGCCACTCGCGAAAGGCCCGCCTCCAGTCCCCTCGATGCAGCAGCGCGAGGTGCAGCAGGTCGGCGACGTGCCGGTCGCCCCGCGACAGGACCCCCTGAAGATAGGCCCACTTGGGCACGTCGTGGGTGAAGCGGATGCCGACAGGTCGAAGCTCCCGCTTCAGATGCCGGATCTTCTCGTCGAATTCCCGGACCTCGCCCATCGCGCACCACTGGAAGGCCGTCCAGGGCTTGGGGACGAAGCAGCTCACGCCCACGGTGAGTTCCGCCAGGCTCTTCGGATCGCGCCGCTTCCGCAGGATGCGGTGCCGGGCCGTCTTGGCAAACTGGACGATACCCCCGACATCCTCGGCCGTCTCCGTCGGCTGGCCGATCATGAAGTACATCTTGACCCTGGGAACGCCCGACTCGGCGATCAGGTCCAGCGCCTCGAACAGGCGCTGATCGCTGACCTCCTTGTGGATCACCCGGCGAAGGCGCTCGGTCCCGGCCTCGGGGGCGATGGTCAGGGTTCGGGAGCCGCTCTCCACCAGGCCCTGGACCAGGCCGGGAGTCAGGCTGTCGGCCCGGACCGAGGAGAGCGAGACGTCCACGCCCCTGGCCCGAAGCGCGGTCATCAGGTCGTCTATCCAGGGATAGTCGGACACGCAGGCTCCAACCAGCCCGATGCGCTGGCCGCGCTGCAGGGCCGTGTCCGCGGCGCGGAGGATCGCCTCGAGGTGGCGGTGGCGGACCGGCCGGTAGATCTCCCCCTCCATGCAGAAGCGGCAGCCGCGCCCGCAGCCCTTCCCCACCTCCAGCAGGGCCATCTCGCCGAACTCGGTGTTGGCCGTCCGGACCATGGAAAGGGTGTCGTAGTCGTCGGTCCGCGCCAGGCGGCGCTTCCGGACCGGCAGGGGCGCCCCCTCGTACGGGACCACCTCGGCGACGGTCCCGTCCTCGTGATACTTCACGCCGTAGAACCGTGGGACGTAGATGCCCTCGATGTGGCGGACTTCTCGGAAGAACTGGGCTCGCGCGGCCTCGGGTTGACGTTCCGCCTCGCGGATCCGCTGCCACAACTCGAAGACCTCGTGGCTGGACTCCTCCCCCTCTCCCAGGAAGAACCAGTCCACGAAGGTGCCCAGCGGCTCCGGGTTGGACCAGGCACAGACACCCCCCATGCAGACCAGGGGGTCGGCCGGCCCGCGGTCAGCCGCCAGGACGGGGATGCGGCAGAGCTGGAGGATCTGCAGCATGTTGAGGTAATCGTTCTCGTAGGTGGTGGAGAAGGCGACGCAATCGAACTCCGCTAACGGCCGCTGGGACTCCAGGCTGAGGATGGGCACGTTCAGGCGCTCGTGCTCCGGCAGGTCCTCGGGGTCGGGGTAGAAGGCCCGCTCGCACACGATGTCCGGGCGTTGGTTCAGGTGCCAGTAGATGGTCTGGAACCCGAGGTTGGACATCCCCACGTGGTAGGTGTTGGGGAACACCAGGGCGATGCGCAGACGCCCGCCCCAGTCCTTGGTGACGGTCCCCGTCTCCTCGGCCAGCCGCTTGCGTGCCTTCTCTTTGAACTTCCAGGTCATGCCCTCACCGTGGGTGGGTCATATGGCCGCCGAACCGGAGGTACGGAGCATGCTAGCAGCGGAACGGGACCAGTTCAAGGCGTTTGTACCTTTGTGCCACAGGGAGTTGGGGAGGAATGCGGGATGTTGTTGACGACGTTGACTTATTCCGGCCGGAGGATCGACCGCCTACGCGGCGCTGCTCAGCGCATGATCACGGTCAGAAAGCGGGGAGAGAAACACCGGCGGGGATGCGAGGATGGTCAGAGCATTGGCAGAGGGACAGAGGAGCCGGAGAGCTGAGGTGCAGGGAAGAAGGGGCAACGAAGGGTTGTGTCCCGCCGAAGGGAGAGTCTACCGAATCTCCGATTGACGACCCCACAGACAAGCCGCCGGGAAGTGAGACTGAAAGAGCACTGACCGGTTGTTTCCGCCACCAGGCGGAATCGGTTGTCAGTTTTGCATTGGCCTTGTGCGGCTAGTCCGCCTGCCGCCTCAAACCACGGCAGCCGCGTCAGTCGGCCTGCCGTCTAAGAAATGTCGGAATGTCCAGCACCTCCTCGCTGACATCATCCAGCACCAACTGCGAGCCGACGGCCTTCTTCCCCTTCCGGAGATAGACCCCGCGATCCGGGGCGGATGTGGCGGCCACGGCCGCCTTCGGCGCGTAGGCGCGGAGGTCCGTGATCCGGGGCACCTCCTCCACCGCCTCCACACTGGCCTCGTCAAAGCCTGTGGCAATCACGGTCACGCGGACCGCCTCGCCCATCTCGTCCTCGAGGACGTCCCCGAAGATGATGTTGGCGTCCCGGTCCACCATGTCGTGAACGATCTTGGACGCCTCGTTCAACTGGTAGATGGGAAGCGTCGAGGCATGGGTGAAATTCAACAGGACGCCCCGGGCCCCCTTGATGGACACATTCTCCAGCAGCGGACTGTTGATGGCCTTCTGCACCGCCTCCACCGCGGCATTGTCCCCCGAGGCCTCGCCGATCCCCATCATCGCCATGCCCCGCTCGGACATCACGGTTCGGACGTCGGCGAAGTCCACGTTGATGTAGCCGGGCTTCACGATGATGTCCGCAATGCCCTGCACCGCCTGGCGGAGGACGTTATCCGCCATGGCGAAGGCCTCCTTCACGCCGGTGTTCTTGGTGGCGTGGTTGATCAGCCGTTGGTTCGGGATGATGATCAGGCTATCCACAATGGCCTTGAGCTCCTCCAGGCTCCGCTCCGCCTGGTCCCCGCGCCGCTTCCCCTCGAACACGAACGGCTTCGTGACCACCCCGACCGTCAGGATCTCCATCTCCTTGGCCAGGTTGGCGATGATGGGCGCGGCGCCGCCGCCGGTGCCGCCGCCCAGCCCGGCGGTGATGAAGACCATGTCCGCCGCCTGCAGGTGCTGGAGGATCTTGTCGGTATCCTCGATGGCGGCCTTGCGGCCCTTCTCCGGATCGGCGCCGACCCCCAATCCCTTGGTGAGCTTCTCCCCGATCTGGAGCTTGCATTCGACCGCGGAGTGGCGCAGCGCCTGGGCATCGGTGTTCACGACGATGAACTCCACCCCGGTCATGCTGGACGTGGCCATGCGGTTCACGGCGTTGGACCCGCCGCCGCCCACGCCGACCACCTTGATGTTGGCCATCACCCCCACGTGCTCCTCCAGCCTGATGTTCATCCGGTAGCCTCCCTTCTCAATTTCGGTCCCAACAACCCCTCGAGCCTCTCGCCCGCCACGGCAGGATCACTATCCCTGTCGCTGTCGCCGTTCCCCGACCCCTGGCCCCTGGCCTCCGACCCCTGCCTAAAAGATCTCGCCGAACCACTCCTTCATGCGATCCACGACCTTGTCGAAAATGTTCCTGTCCGTGATCTTCCGGAACTTGCGCCGGTCGCGATGCGCGGCCCCATACAGGCCCAGGCCGACCCCCGTGGCATACATCGGGTTGCTGATGACGTCCGTGAGGCCGCCCACCCCGCGGGGAATGCCGCGTCGCACCGGCATGTCGAAGATCTGCTCCGCCAGCTCCGGGACCCCTTCCATGATGGAGGAGCCGCCCGTGACCACCACCCCGCCGTTCACCCGGGCGGCGTAGCCGGCCCGGCGGACCTCCCGGTCCACCAGCGAGAACAGCTCCTCCAGGCGGGGCTGGATGATCTCGCACAGGGTCTGGCGCGTGAGGACCCGCGGCCGGCGGCCGCCCACGCTGGGCACCTCGACCTTCTCGTCGGGACGGGTCATGCTGGCCAGGGCGCACCCGTACTTCCGCTTGAGGGATTCCGCCTCGGGCTGCGGCGTGCGCAGCCCGATGGCGATATCGTTGGTCAAGAGGTCCCCGCCCACCGCCAGGACCGCCGTATGGTAGATGCTGCCCTCCACGAACACCGCCACGTCGGTGGTGCCGCCGCCCACGTCCACCAGGATGCAGCCCAGCTCCTTCTCCTCCGGCGTGAGGGTGGCCTCGGCGCTGGCCAGCTGCTGAAGCACGATGTCCTGCACCTCGAGCCCCGCCCTGCTGGCGCACTTGATGATGTTCTGGGCCGAGGCGACCGCCCCGGTCACGATGTGGACCTCGGCCTCCAGGCGGCTCCCGGTCATCCCCAGCGGCTCGCGGATGCCCCCTTGGTCGTCCACGATGAACTCCTGCGGCAGGACGTGGATCACCTCGCGGTCCACCGGCAGCGCGACCGCCTTGGCGGCGTCAATGACCCGGTCGACGTCCTGCCGGCTCACCTCCCGGTTCTTGCTGGAGACGGCGACGACCCCGCGGCTGTTGATCCCCTTGATGTGGCCGCCGGCGATCCCGACGAAGGCCGATCCGATCTCCACGCCGGCCATCAGTTCCGCGTCCTCTACGGCCCGGCGGATGGAGTCCACGGTGGCCTCGATGTCCACCACCACACCCTTCCGGAGTCCCCGCGAGGGGCTGTGGCCGAGGCCGATGATGTCCACCCCCGGTCCACCGTTCATCTCGGCCACGATGGCGCAGACCTTCGTCGTGCCGATGTCCAGCCCGACCACCAGATTCCCGTTCTTGGCCATCTGCGGTACCTCCCCGTTCGATCGGTCCGCCCGCCAGCGCTACGTACTTGATTTCATACATCCGTATCAGGTTTCCCCCGATACGGATCGCCCTTTCCTAAGGGCGTTTCGTGTAAGGGTGGCTAGCGCCTTCCCTACACGAACGTATGAAATCAAGTACTATGGGCGAGCCGCACCCGCCTTTCCTGGGGTGAAGACCACCCGGTCCCGGAAGCGAAGATCCACCTCCCCGAACCATTCCAGGCCCTGGCCGCTGGTGGCGAGCGCGGCCCCCAGCCGGCCCAATTGCCCTTCCATGTCCTGGGCAAGCAGCCGGATGGTCGGCATCCGCTCCCCCAGGTTCACCACATAGCTCCCGTCCCCCGCCATGGCGATCTCATGCGCTCGCTCTCCCTTGAGCGCGTTCGCCATCTGGAACTGGCGCCACACCGACAGGCCCTGGACCATCTCGGAGGTGAGGATCCGCTCCCCGATCACCACGCGCTGCTGGCCGGCCGCCCGCAGCGTCGGCAGGGTGGGCAGCTCGTCCACCTCCAGCCCCGCCAGAATCACCCCGTCGGCACTCAGCAGGTAGCGCCGGTCCGCGATGAAGACCGCCTCCGGCACGCGCTCCACGACCTGGACGGTCAGCGAGAGCGGAAGGCGGCGCCGGATCGAGGCCTCTTTGATCCAGGGATTCTGCAGAACCCGCCGCGTCAGGGCCGGGAGATCCACCTCCAGGATGCTGGCCTCCGGCGACAGGGCCAGGCTCGCGCTGATATCCCGGGAGGCGACCTGGAGGTTCCCCTCGACCTCAACCTCGGCCACCCGGAAGTAGGACAGGCGCAGCACCGCCCGGTACCCTTCCCACATGGCCGCCGTCGCTCCGCCGATCAGGAGCAGCACCCCCAGGATCGTGAGCAGGCGCGCGAGCCGGGGAAACTTCTCGCGCCGCCTTGCCCCACCGGCTCCCCACCTGGGCGTCTTGTAGTCGCGGATCATCCGCTTCGCTCCGGGGGCCGGGGATCGGGGGCCGGGGGTCAGGGCTGTTCCCCGCCCCCTGGCCCCTGACCCCCATCCCCTGTCTTTCAGTCTTCCCCGACCACTCGAATCTCGAGCTCCAGATCGATCCCCGCCGTTTCCCGGACGCGCTCCCGCGCCAGCTGCACCAGCGCCAGGACATCGGCCGCCCTGGCGCCCCCCAGATTCACGAAGAAGTTCCCGTGCTTTTCGGAGATCACGGCCTGACCGATCCGGGTGCCCTTGACGCCCGCCACCTCCACCAGCCGCCCCGCGTAGTCGCCGGGCGGATTCTTGAAGATGGAGCCGGCCGATCGGAACTCCACCGGCTGCGTGGCGTTCCGCCGGACCAGCCACCGGGAAATTTGCTGCCGGATGACCACCGGGTCCCCCGGCTCCAACGCAAACGTGGCACCGACCACCACCGACCCCTTGGGAAGGCCCGAGTACCGGTACGCGAAGGGGACCGCATCCCGCTTCAGGACCAGGTCTTCCCCGTCCCCGGTCACCACGTGCACGCGGGCCAGGTGGTCAGCCACCGAGCCTCCCCAGGCCCCGGCATTCCCCCACACGGCGCCACCGACGGTCCCGGGGACGCCGCTCAGGATCTCGAGACCCGTGAGACCCTGCTTGCTGCAGAAGGCCAGCAGGCGGCTCACCCGGACGCCGGCCCCGGCCGTGACCTCGGCACCGTCCCGCGTGAGCTCCCGGAACGCGCTGGGGAGGATCACCATCCCGCGGATCCCCCCATCGCGAACCAGCGTGTTGCTCCCGCTGCCGAGGACCAGGACCGGCAGGTGCCCGGACCTGGCGAAGGCCAGGGCGGCCTTCAGGTCTCCCAGGTCCTCGGGCACAACCAGGAGGTCCGCGGGCCCTCCGACCTGGAAGGAGGTGTGCCGCGCCATGGGCTCGCGCGTCAGCACCTTCCCCCGCAGCACGCCGCGCAGTTCCGCCGCCAGATCCTCGGTGGCAGTCACCACGGTGTTCCCCGGAAGCTGTCCTGCGTTACCCCTGGGCACCCGGTTTCCGGCTCCCGGTGTCCAGTCTCCGGACGATCTCTTCCCCGATCTTCCAGATGTCTCCCGCCCCCATGGTCATCACGATATCGCCAGGCCGGGCCACCGCCAGCACGGCGTCCACGAGGTCTTCCTTCACCGGGACGTAGGTGACGCTCTTGTGGCCGTGGTGTGCGACGGCCTCGGCGATCTGCCCCCCGTGGACCCCCGGAATCGTCCGCTCGCCGGCCGGATAGATCTCGGTCACGAACAACCGGTCCGCCTGATAGAAGGCCGTGGCAAACTCATGGAGCAGGGCCTGGGTCCGGGTGTAGCGGTGCGGCTGGAACAGGGCGATGACGTTGCGCTCGAAGCCGGTCTTGGCGGCGTTCAGCGTGGCCTGGATCTCCGCCGGATGGTGGGCGTAGTCATCCACCACCATGATCCCCCCGGGCTCCCCGAGGATCTGGAACCGCCGCCCGACCCCCGTGAACTCGCCCAGGGCCTCCTGGATCGTGGCAAAGTCCAAGTCGAGATCGAGCCCCACGGCCGTGGCCGCCAGGGCGTTGTACACGTTGTGAAGCCCCGGCACCTTGAGCTGCAGGCGGCCGAGGGGCCGATGCTTCCAGAGCACCATGCACTCCGACGTCATGCCCTTGAAGGCGATGTCCTGCGCCATGAAGTCGGCCTGGGTCCTGAGACCGTAGGTCACGAACCGCTTCTCCACGCGGGGCAGCAGGCTCTGGATGTTCTCCTGGTCCAGGCACAGCACCGCCAGCCCGTAGAAGGGGACCTTGTTGATGAATTCCACGAAGGTGTCCTGGATGTGGGCCAGGTCCCGGTAGAAATCCAGGTGCTCCGCGTCGATGGTCGTCACCACCGCGATGGTGGGGGACAGCTTGAGGAACGAGCCGTCGCTCTCGTCCGCCTCCGCCACCAGGAAGTCCCCCCGGCCCAGCCTGGCGTTGGTCCCCAGCGCGTTCAGCCGCCCGCCGATCACGATGGTGGGATCCAGGCCGCCCCGGGCCAGGACCGTCGCCACCATGGAGGTCGTGGTGGTCTTCCCGTGCGTCCCGGCCACGGCCACTCCATACTTCATGCGCATCAGCTCGGCCAGCATCTCCGCCCGCTGGATCACGGGGATCAGCCGCTGGCGGGCCGCCACGAGCTCCACGTTGTCCGGCGCCACGGCCGAGGAGCGCACGACGACATCCGCCTCGCCGACGTGCTCGGCCTGGTGGCCGATGGCCACGGGGATCCCCAGGGAGGTGAGGCGGCGCGTGTTCTCCGACTCCCGGCTGTCCGAGCCCGTGACCACGTAGCCGAGGTTGTGCAGCACCTCCGCGATGCCGCTCATGCCGATGCCGCCGATGCCCACGAAATGAATGCGCCGAATCTTCTTGTACATGGCCTCTCCTCCCCTCACCGGGTACCCCCTGGGTGTCCTCTCCCCTTGGGGGAGAGGGTGGGGCGAGGGGTTGCGATGGCCCCCTCCAGCAGGGTCACGATCCGGTCGGCCGCATCGGGCCTCGCCAGGGTCCGGGCCTTCTCCCCCATCTGCGTGAGCACCCCGGGCTTCTCCAGGGCCGACTGGATGCTCGCGGCGACGCGCTGGCCGTCGCAGAACTGGTCCGGCAGGATCCAGGCCGCCCCCGCCCTCACCATGGCCTCGGCGTTCAGCCGCTGGTGGTCGTTGGCCGCATGGGGATAGGGAACCAGGAGCGCGGGCTTCCCCATGGCGGCCAGCTCGAAGATCGTGCTGGCCCCCGCCCGGGCAATGACAAAATCCGCCGCCGCGTACGCCGTGGCCATGTCCTGGAGGAAGGCCTCCACACGGGCCCGGAACCCGCCCTGCTCGTACGCCCGGCGCACGTCGCTCACGTCACGCTCCCCGGTGCCGTGCAGGAACTGGATCTGTTCCCTCAGCCCCACGAGGCGGGACAGGGCCTCCTGGGTCCCCAGGTTGATGCGGTGCGCCCCCTGGCTCCCCCCGAAGATCAGGACCGTGAACCGCCCGGGCAGGAGCGCGAACCGCCGGCGTGCCTCCCCCAAATCCCCAGGCCGGATCTCCGGCCGGACGGGATTGCCCGTCACGGTGACGCGACCCGGCGGGAAAAAGCCTGCGGCCGCCTCGAAGGAGACCGCCACGGCCGATGCGAACCTCCCCAGCCAGCGGTTGGCCAGGCCGGGAAACGCATTCTGCTCGTGAATCACGCCGGGGATGCGGAGGACGCGCGCCGCCAGGACGGTCGGGAACGAGGCGTAGCCGCCCACCCCCAGGACGACCTGGGCACCAAATTCGCGGAGCAATCGCACCGCCTGGCGGAGGGCCGATGGGAGCCCGAGGAGTGCCGCCGCCTGACTTCGCCCTCCCCTGCCCTTGACCTGGTGGACCCGGAGGCCACGGAAGCTGAGCCCCAGCCGGGGCAGAATCCTGGCCTCGACGCCCTCCAGCGCTCCCACGAAGAGGACCGTGGCCTCCGGCCGCCGCCGGGTGAGCGCCGCGTGCACCGCCAGGGCCGGAAAGAGATGCCCCCCCGTGCCACCGCCGGTGATCACCACGCGCATCGCGCTTCCTCTTCGCGTGCAATGCAAAACTGACAACTGACAATGGGAAACCGGCCATCGGTGGTCTGCGGTTGTCGGTTGTCAGTTGTCGGTTTTTCATTGTCCATTGCCGCTCGCAAGACGTCATACTGTGCGACGCGAAACGTTTAGGAGGATGCCCACCCCGAAAAGCATGATGGTGAGCGATGACCCGCCAAAGCTCACGAACGGCAGCGGCACCCCCGTGGTCGGGAGCAGACCGCTCACCACCGCCATGTTGAGCGCCGCCTGGCCGACGACGAGCCCGGTGACCCCCATGGCCAGATAGCTGGCGTACCGGTCGCCGGCCCGCACCGCCACTCGGGTCCCGCGCCACAGAAACAGCCCGAAGAGCAGGAGGACCAGCATGCAGCCCAGGAATCCCATCTCCTCGCCCACGATGGCGAAGATGAAATCCGTGTGGGGCTCCGGCAGGAAGAAGAGCTTCTGCATGCTGTCGCCCAGGCCCCGGCCCAGGAGCCCCCCGGGTCCCAGGGCGTAGCTCGATTGGATCGCCTGGTAGGTGGCCTTGGCGGACACGCGGCCTGGATCCACGAGGGCCAGGAGCCGGGTCCGGCCGTGGGACGATTGGAGAATCAGGACCAGGAAGAGGGGCAAGGCCGCGGCCCCCGTGGCCAGGAGGTGCGTCAGCCGCGCCCCGCCGATGAAGAACATCACGACCGCCACTCCCATCAGGATGGCGACCGTTCCGAAGTTCGGCTGCAGGATGATCAGTCCCGCGATTATTCCGGTGACGAACAGCGGCGGCACGAACCCGTCCAGATAGCTGTCCAGGCGATCCTGCCGCCGGGCAAAGTAGCTCGCCAGGAACAGGATAACCGCCATCTTGGCGAGCTCGGCCGGCTGGAAAGAGAGGCCGAAAAACCGGATCCACCGCCGGGCGCCGTTGATCCGGACGCCGACGTAGGGGACCAGCACCAGCAGCAAGAGAAACAGGCTGCCCAGGAGCAGGATCGGGGTCACGCGCTGGAAGGTCTTGAGGTCCCGTCCCGCGGCCCACGCCATGGCCAGCAGTCCCAGGACCGCATACACGAGTTGCTTCTTCAAGAAGAAGGAGGGGTCGCCGAATCGCTCCTGGGCCCGGATGGCGCTGGCGCTGTAGATCATCACGATCCCCAATCCGACCAAGGCGAGGGTCACCAAGAGGAGCAGGCGATCCGCGGTGGGCCGGCCGGCCGCCGATCGTCGCGTCGGCAGGAGGGCTCGCCAGTTCCAGGTGGGACCGGCGGACCCGCGCGGTTCTGGCGCCTGGCCTCCGCGCGGCGGGGGAACGGACCACTGCTCAGCCGCGATGTCCAACCGGATCCCTCCGGGAACGCAGGCCGCGCACGGCGCGGCGGAACACCTCACCTCGCTCCTCGAAGTCTCGGAACATGTCGAAGCTGGCGCAGGCCGGGGACAGGAGCACCGTCTCCCCCGGGGCCGCGATCTGGGCGGCGCGCTCCACCGCGGCCTCCAGCGACGCCACCTCTTCCATGGGGCAGGCGCCATCCAGGTGTGCGCGGATCTTCGCCCGCGCCTGGCCGATGAGGATCATCGTCTTCACTCGCGTCTCCACGAGAGGCCTGAGCGGGGTGAAATCCCCGCCCTTGTCCTTGCCTCCCGCAATGAGGATGAGGCCTCCGCCATACCCCTCCAGGGACTTGACCACCGCGCCCACGTTCGTCCCCTTGGAGTCGTTGACGTACCGGACCCCGTCCACCTCCGCCACCAGCTCCAGGCGATGGGGCAGGCCCGGAAAACTCGCGAGGGCGGAGGCCATGGCGCCGGCCGGAACGCCGATGGCAGAGGCCGCGGCGGCGGCGGCGAGGCTGTTCTCGACGTTGTGCACCCCCTGGATCCGGATCCTGGACGTTTCGCAGACCGGCTCGGTCCGCCCGTCACGGCGCACCACCAGGCGGTCCCCCCGCAGGAACGACCCGTCCCCCACCGTCCGGAGCCGGCTGAAGAGGCGCAGCCGGGAGCGGATCCCCTGCGCATAGTGCACGACGAGGGGGTCGTCAGCGTTCAGCACGGCGAAGTCGTCGGCCGTCTGGTTCAGAAAGATCCGCGCCTTGGCCGCGTAGTAGTCCTCCACGGAGTCGTAGCGGTCCAGATGGTCCGGGGCCAGGTTCAGGAGGACCGCCACGTGGGCACGAAACTCCACGATCGTCTCGAGCTGGAAACTCGAAAGCTCGGCCACCACCCAGTGGGAGGGTGTGAGGGCAGGCGCCACCTCGCACAGAGCCGTGCCGATATTGCCTGCGACCACCCCGGGAAATCCCGCGGCCTGGACCATCGCCCCCAGGAGGCTCGTCGTCGTGCTCTTGCCGTTCGTCCCGGTCACCGCCAGGAAGCGCGCGGTCGTCAGGCGATAGGCCAGCTCCACCTCGCTCCACATCGGGATCCCGGTCGCCCGTGCCCGCGCGAAGAGGGGAAGCCGGAGATCCACCCCCGGACTCACGACCAGCAGGTCCGCGCCCAGGATGCTCTCCGGGCTGTGCCCGCCCGTCTCCAGGCGGACGCCCAGGCGCGCAAGGTCCGACAGGTCCACCCGCAGCTTCTCGGCCGGAGACTGCTCGGTGGCCAGGACGGTCGCCCCGCGCTCCACCAGGACCTTGCACGCGGCCACGCCGCTTCTGGCCAGGCCGACGACCGTCACTCTTTTCCCCTGAAACTCCACGCTATCGACTCGTCCTTCCTGCCTGCTGCCTTCCTGCCTGCTGCCTGCCCCCGACAGCGAAATCCGACAGCGATTCCCGAAAGAACGCATTCGAAATCCCGAATCGCGCCCGCCGTCGCCCCGTCGCTGTCGCTGTCCCTGTCGCTGTCGGCCTTTGGTCTTAGCGCAACTTCAGTGTCGTCAGCGCGATCACCTGCAAAACGAAGGACACGATCCAGAACCGGACGATGATCTTCGGCTCCGGCAGCCCGTTCAGCTCGTAGTGGTGGTGGATGGGGGCCATGCGGAAGATCCGGCGCCCCGTCCGCTTGAACCAGAACACCTGGATGATCACCGACAGGGCCTCCACGACGAAGCATCCGCCGGCCACCACCAGGATCAGCTCGTTCTTGGTCACCAGGGCCACGGTGGCCAGCGCCGCGCCCAGCGCCAGGGAGCCCGTGTCCCCCATGAACACCTGGGCCGGGTGCGCGTTGAACCAGAGAAAGCCGAGACTGGCCCCCACCAGGGCCGCGGCGAAGACGGGCAGCTCGCTGGATCCCTTGACGAAGATCACTTGCAGATAGCGGGCGATGGCGGCGTGGCCCGCCACGTAGGCAAAGAGGGTGAAGGTCGCGGCCGCCATCAAGGTCGGGACAATGGCCAGGCCGTCCAGGCCGTCGGTCAGGTTGACGGCGTTGGCGCAGCCGACGACCACGAGCATGGAGAAGGGAATGTACCAGATGCCGAGGTCCGGGAGCCAGGCCTTGAAGAAGGGGATCGCCAGCCTGGTCGTGAACAGGTCCGTGGGGAACAGATAGAGGTACCCGCCCACCAGCAGGCCGATCAGGATCTGCCACAGAAACTTCTGCCGGGGACGGAGCCCCGTGCTGTTGCCGCGCTTCAGCTTCAGGGAGTCGTCCACGAATCCCACCGCCCCCATCGCCAGGGTGGCGAACAGGACCAGCCAGACGAACCGGTTCGTGAGCTGGGCCCAGAGGACTGTGGCGGCGAGCACCGCCAGGAGGATCAGGACACCGCCCATGGTGGGGGTGCCCGCCTTCTTCAGGTGGCTCTGCGGCCCGTCGTCCCGGACCACCTGGCCGGCGCGCGCGGCCGTGAGCTTTCGGATAATGGGCGGCCCCAGGATCAGGCAGACCACCAGGGCGGTCAGGAAGGCCCCGGCCGTCCGGAACGTGACGTACCGGAAGACGTTGAACGGCGAGAACGCCTTCGTCAGCGGGACCAGCAGGTGATAGAGCATATTCCTATGCTGGGGCCGGGGGCCGGGGGCCGGGGATCGGTTAGCGCCGTTCCCTGGTCCCTGACCCCCGACCCCTGCCCCCCGTCATTTGCGTGGACTCATGAGATGCTTCTTGTCCACCAGGGCCGTCCCCTCCTGCGACTCGAAGCGCGTGGCGCCCTTCTCGACGTGGGCCTCGACGGCCAGCGTGAGCAGCCGCCGGATGAGCTCCACCGGCTTGATGCCGCTCGCCTCCCACAGGCGCAGGCAGAGCGATCCCGGCAGCGTATTCACCTCGTTCACATAGGGCCGCATGGAGGTCTGGTCCACCAGCACGTCCACCCGGGCGATCCCCCGGCCATCCAGGGCCCGGAACGCGTCAATCGCCAGGTCCTTCACCTGCCGGGCGAGCGGCTCCGGTATCCGAGCAGGAATGTGGCTCGGCGCGATGTCGATCTCTTCCGCCGTCTCCACCCGGCGGAGGTACTTGTCCTCGTAGCTCACGATGCCGGCCGCCCGGACCAGCTCCTCGCACTTGGATACAATCAGATCGTGATTCCCCAGGACGGCGCACTGGATCTCCAGCCGGTCCTCCACCGCACGCTCGACCAGAACTCGGGTCCCGAACTGGATTGCCTGCGCGACGGCGCGGCACAGCTCCGCCGTGCTCGCCGCCCGCGCGATTCCCACGCTGGAGCCGGCCACGGCGGGCTTGACCACCACCGGATAGGGCAGGCTGGATTCCACCCGGGCCGAGACCGTCGCCTCGTTTTCCAGCCACTGCCGCCGGGTGAACCAGGTCGCCTCGACCGTCGGCAGCCCCGCCCCGCGGAAGATGAGCTTGGAGAGGATCTTGTCCATGCCCGCGGCGGACGCGGCCACCCCCGGGCCCACGTAGGGGATGTCGGCCAGCTCGAACAGCCCCTGCAGCGTCCCATCCTCGCCATGGGTGCCATGCACCACGGGAAAGGCGATGTCCAGCCTGGCCTGCAGCCGCCCGCGGAACCAGGCGCGGCGCTCCGGAGACTCACACAGACTGCGGACCGACCGATCCGGGGCGAGGAAGAGCTGCTCGACCTCGCCCGATCCGGATCCGCGCTCCAGGCGCTCGAGTTCCTGCTTGAAGGCCTGCTGGAGGCTCTTTCGCTCCGACGGGTCCTCCGTGGCCCGGCCTTCCGCCTCTACCTCGAGGAGGCGCGCCACGGCACGTCCGGTCAGCCAGGCCCCGTCCTTGTTCACGTACAGGGGAACCGTCTCGTACTCGCCCGTGAGCTGGCGGAGGACCTCGTATGCCTTGCCCGCGGTGGTGACCGAGATTTCGTGTTCGACCGAGCGGCTGCCGAACACCAGCCCGACGCGCTTCATGACCCCCTCACGCCCCGGCCTCCAGGTAGCTGTCGGGAAGACGGTTCTCGTACAGCAGGACATCGCCCGGCCGCACGACCCCGGCCAGGCGGTCTGCCACCTCGTCGGCGTTCCTGGCGACCAGGACCCGATCCTGCGGGAATCCACGGTCCATGAGACCGTCCCGGATGGGGCGGGTCTGCTCCGGCCCGACCAGGACCACGTAATCGCACACGGCCGCAGCCGCCTGACCGAAGCGGCGGTTCTCCTCGGCCTCGATGGGTCCAAGCTCGACCATCCCCGGAGTGATCAAGATGCGCGAACCGCCCCCGAACTGGGCAAGCACCTCCAGCGCCATCTGCGCGCCCCGGGGATTGGCGTTGGCCACGTCCAGGATCTTGACGATGCCGCCTTCCTCCCGCACCTCCAGGCGTTGCGGGGCGGGTCGCAGGGTCGCCACCGCCTCGCGCATCGACTCCAGAGGCACGCCCCACTCCACGCCGGCCGCGAGACCCGCCAGGATATTGGACAGGTTCCAGCGTCCCAGCAGCTGCGTCTCGTAGGCGACCGACTCGCCTCGGCCGGCGACCGCCCGGAAGCGGCTGCCCCGGCCGCTCAGCGTGACGTCCACGCCCCGGATGGCGAGGTCGCCTGCGGCCTCTCCCATCCCGTAGAGCACCACGCGCTTGCCATCCCGGCGCGCCCGCTCCGCCAGCTCCAGGCAGACGGGATCGTCGGCGTTCACCACGGCCGTCCCGCCGGACGGCAGCGAGGCCAGGAGTTCGTACTTCGCCTCGGCGATGCGGGCCTGCGTGCCGAAACGCTCCAGGTGCTGCACCCCCACCGACGTCAGGATGGCGAGGCGGGGGCGCAGGATCTCGCACACCTCGCGGATCTCTCCCGGTCCGTAGGCGGCCACCTCCACCACGAAGATCTCATGCTCGTCGGAGAGCTCCTCCCGGATGATCCGCGTGATCCCCATGGTGGTGTTGACGCCATCGGGGGTCTTGAGCACCCGGTACCTGGCCGCCAGGAGGGCGGCGACGATGAACTTGGTCGTCGTCTTCCCGTAGCTTCCGGTGATGCCGATCACCCGCCCGGGATAGGCCCGCATGCGACGCTCCGCCTCGCCCAGGAACTGCCGGGAGATCCTTCGCTCCACCGGCACGACGGCCTGCGCCGCCAGGAGCACGAGGGCCGGCCCAAAGATTCCCACCCAGGCCACCGCGCCGATCGCTCCGATACTCAGACGGGCCAGCAGATCCAGCTTGGGGATCGAAGCCACGACCAACCAGACGTACGCGGCCCCGAGCATCCCGCTCATGCCGAATGCCACCAGAGCAACCCTGACGGCTCTGGCCGTGTGCTGGAGTCGTTGACTCACCTGGAGCGAGCGGTGTCGCCAGAGGATGAGGTGCCCGGTGCCAAGCCACAGCAGGTACGCGAACCCCCAGTGGACCCCCAGCCCTGCGATGAGCAACGGGGCCGAGAACACCGTCAGCATCTGGAGGGCGATCTCCAGCAGCGGGATCAGCCGTCTCCAGTGACCGAGAAGCCAGCGACCGTACCGCTCGGGCTTGTAGCGCTCGATCTGCAGGATGTAGAGGCAGTCCAGCTGGTGCTGCACCGCCACCACGGCGTACGGCAGCGTCATCCGGGCCACCCATGTCAGGGCCGCCGCCGGCCGGCGAAGCCACGCGGCCGTCACGGCGATTCCCTCCCCGCCAAGAATTCCCCCACGGCGCGGCCGAACTCCTCCGGCGCATCCTGAAAGGGAAAATGCCCGGCCCCGGCGAACACCACCAGGCGCGCGCGCGGGATCCTCGTGGCCATGGTCTCCATCGCGCTGCGCGGCACCTCCTGGTCCCGATCCCCCCACAGGATGAGGGTGGGCGCCTGGATCGCCGGCAGCAGGGGTGTGAGATCCTCGTTCACCACCTTGACCAGGGTGGGGCGCATGGCCCCCGCCGTCCGGTAATCCCTGGACCCAACCCGGGCGAACCACTTCGCAATGATGCGCCGCCCGGTGGCGCCCCAGCCGGGCAGGGAAAAGACGCCCTTCACCAGCTTGGCCGTGGCCACGCGGAGGTAATACCCCGCCCCCCGCGGCGGTCGGAGCCCGGAGCTGGCCACCAGGACCAGCCGCGAGACCCGCTGGGGCTCCGCGGCCGCCAACGCGATCGCGATGCGCCCCCCGAAGGAATGGCCGACCAGGGCCGCCCGGTCGATTCCCGTCTCCTGCATGAGCCGGAGGATGTGACCGGCATACTCCTGCGTTCCCCATGCCGCCGGGGGGGGCTGGCTCCAGCCGAAGCCGGGCAGATCCACCGCCAGGACGCGAAACGTCCTCGCCAGGGCCCCGCACAGCGGGGCGAGGCTCTGGCTCGAGCTGCCCCATCCGTGAAGCAGGACGACCGGGTCGCCCTGTCCTTCCGCGGTGTAGTAGGTCTCCAGCCCGTTGATCCGGAGCAACACGGAGCGGCTCCATCAGCGGCCCCCGGGAGGGCGCCCGCCTTCAGGCGGAGCATACCCCAGGGCCGCCAACGCTTCCTTTGCCACCACCCGATCGTCGAAGGGGATCGTGCGGTCTCGCAGAACCTGGTAGGTCTCGTGCCCCTTACCCGCGATCACGACCAGGTCACCGGGCTCCGCGCGGGTCAGGGCGACACGAATGGCCTCGCGGCGATCTGGAATTGTAGCATGCCGCTCTGATCCGGCGCACGCCTTTTGCACCCCGGCCTCGATTTCCGCCAGAATCGCCTGCGGGTCCTCGCTGCGCGGGTTATCCGAGGTCAGGACGACGTAATCCGCGAGACGCGCAGCGGCCTCGCCCATCAGGGGACGTTTCCCGCGGTCCCGATCCCCGCCGCAGCCGAACAGCGCGATCACCCGGCCCGAGGTGAACTCCCGGGCGGTCTGGAGGACCCGCTCCAGGGCATCCGGCGTATGGGCGTAGTCCACGACGACGCCGAAGGGCTGGCCGGCGTCCACCTTTTCGAAGCGGCCCGGCACGGCGCGAAGGCTGGCGAGCCCTTTCTCCACGGCGTCGCGCTCCACCCCCAGGTGGAGGCACGCGGCCGCCGCACCCAGGATGTTGGCCAAGTTGTGTCCCCCGACGAGGGGCGAGGTGATCTCCAGCCGCCCCCAGGGGGATTCGACCGTCGCCCGGATGCCCGCCAGGGTCAAGGACATGGCACGGACACGCAGGTCGGCCTCCCCCGTCAGGCTAAACCGAATCACCCGCGCTTGTGTCTGCCCCAGCATGAAGACCGACCAGGGGTCATCCGCGTTCAGCACGGCCGCCGCGTCGCCCGCCTTCTTCCGCTCCCGGCCCAGCATCTGGAACAGCCGGGCCTTGGCCTCGGCATATCCCTGCATCGTCTTGTGGAAGTCCAGGTGGTCCTGGGTGAGGTTGGTGAAGATCCCCACATCGAAGTCGCACCCGTCCACCCGGTGCAGACTGAGGGAGTGGGACGAGACCTCCATGACCGCCCCCCACGCCCCCAGATCACGCATCCGGTGGAGCAGGGACTGCAGGTCGCTGGCCTCCGGCGTGGTCCGCTCCCCCGGAAAGCTGACCGCGCCGCACCGGTACTCGATGGTGCCGAGCAGGCCGGTCGTGCGCCCGGCCCCTCCCAGGATCGCTTCCACCAGATAGGTGGTCGTGGTCTTCCCGTTGGTGCCGGTAACGCCCACGAGGCGGAGGGAGGCGCTTGGATTGTCAAAGAACCGACAGGCCGCGGCGGCCAGGGCCACCCGGCTGTCCGGCACCCGGATGACCGTGATCCCCGCCGGGATGGCGCGCGGGGCCGGATCCCGCTCCACCATGACGGCCGCGGCTCCCCGGGAGGCCGCGTCCGCGATGAAGGCGTGGCCGTCCTGGCGGAACCCCCGGATGCACACGAACAGGAACCCCGGGGCGACCGTCCGCGAATCGTGGCCCACGCCCGTGATCTCGACGGTCGTGGGGCCAGAGACTTCCAGCCCGGTCCAGCCCGAGAGGAGCTGGGCCAGGCGCACTGTTACCCCATCCGGACCAGCCGCACGTCCCGCGTCGGCGAGGGCGGCACCTGCAGGTACTTCAGCGCGTCCCGGGCGATCTCCCGAAACACGGGCGCGGCGATGGATCCGCCCCAGCGGAGCGTCTCGGGGTCGTCAATGACCACCAGGATCACCAGGCGGGGCTGCTCCGCCGGAACCGCGCCGACGAAGGAGGCCACGACCTTCCGGGTGGAATAGCGCCCGGTGGCCGGATCCAGCTTCTGGGCCGTCCCCGTCTTCCCGGCCACCGTGTACTCTTCCAGGGCCGCCTCCTTGCCCGTTCCGTCCTCCACGACGGCCTGGAGCATGGTGAGCAGCGTCCGCGCGGTCTCGGCGGAGATCACCCGGCGGATCGCGACGGGTTCGACCTGGCGGTGGAGCACGCCGTCCTGGGACCTGAGACCGCGGACCACGTGGGGGCGGACCAGGTGCCCACCGTTGGCCACGGCCGCAAAGGCGGTGGCGACCTGGATGGGGGTGACCGAGATTTCCTGGCCCAGGGAGAGGACCGGCAGCGACAGGCCTGACCAGCCCTTGGGTCGCCGCATGAGCCCGGGCGTCTCTCCCGGAAGATCCAGACCCGTCAACGTCCCGAAGCCGAAACCGCTGATGTAATGGTAGTAGAGACTCTTCCCCAGCTTTTGGCCGATCTTGATGGCCCCCACGTTGCTGGAATAGGTCAGGATCTGGTGCACGGTGAGCCAGCCGTACTTCTCGTGATCGCGGATGGTGACCCCGCTCACCTCGATGGCGCCGTTCTCCCCGTAGAATCGGTCCCCGGGGCGGACCACCCCCTCCTCCAGGGCGCCGGCCGCCAGGATCACCTTGAAGATCGAGCCGGGCTCGAAGGTGTCCGTGGCCGCCCGGTTGCGCCGGACGGCGCTGCTGGCCTTGCGGTAGTCGTTGGGATCGAAGGTCGGCACGTTCGCCAGCGCCAGGATTTCCCCGGTCCAGGGGTCCATCACGATGGCGGTGCCGGCCCTGGCCCGCGACCGCGCGACCGCGCGGTGCAGCTCCCGCTCCGCGATGTACTGGAGGACCTCGTCAACGGTCAGGGTGAGGTCGAAGATGGGACGCTGCGGGTGTGCCTGCTCCCGCCGGAAGACGATCCGCCCCAGGGCGTCCTGCTGGGCCACGACGAACTGCGGCTGCCCTCCCAGGAGATCGTCGTACTGCAATTCCAGTCCCTCGAGCCCCCGGTCGTCCAGGCCGACGAGCCCCAAGATGTGGGCCGCCCGCTCCTGTCGCGGATAGTACCGGCGGCTTTCCGGGAACAGGCCGATGCCCTTCAGGTTCAGGTCGGTGATCGCGTCCGCCTGCGCCGGGTCCAGTTGCCTGTGGAGCCAGACGAACGCCTTGTCGCTGGTGAGCCGGGCCTGCAACTCCTTGACGGGTTGACCCAGGATCGGGGCCAGTGCCCTGGCCGTGCCGGCTGGCTGTTCGATGGCGGCCGGCTGGGCAAAGACGGAGGAGACCCGCAGGCTCACCGCCAGCTCGCGGCCGGCCCGATCGTAGATCGTGCCCCGCCTGGACACGATGGGCAGGTAACGCTCGTACTGCTTGGTGGCGCGCTCCGCCAGGCGATCGCCCTGATGGATCTGGATGGAGAAAAGCTTCGCCGCGACGCCGGCGAGGCTCACCAGGAGGACCAGGAAAATTCCGAGGATGCGCAACCGCATGTCACTCCGATCTGATCCCTGCGCCGCGATGCAGACGCAAGAGCGTTCGGCTGTTCGGTGGTTCGGTGGTTCGGTCGTTCCTCAGAGGGCCCCGAACAACCGAACTACCGAATCCGCCAGAGGCGGAAACTACCGAACGGTTTTCCCCTTGCGAAGGCGACAAGACCCCCCAACGACTTCGTGGGGGTTATTGGATTGTCGACTCGGGCATCAAGATGACCTGTCCCGGCCCCGGGGTCACCATCCCCAGGCGTTTCCGGGCGACCTCCTCCACCCGCCGCAAGGAACGGAGCTGCCCCAGTTCGAGTCGCAGCCCCTTGTGTTCCTGCACGAGGGCCGCTTGCCGCTCGCGGAGCCGCTCAACCTCGTACCCCAGGCGGACCACGTAGGTATGCTGCCACACGTACAGCAGCGCGGCCGCCAGGATCAGGACGCCCAGGGCAACGGTCGAGAGGAACTCCAGCGATTCCCCGCGGACCCACGCCCTGCGAAGAACGGGCCGGGGCGCTACCTGAACTCGCGGGCCCACGCCACCGATCGCCTGCGACATCTCAGGCCGCCTCTCCGAAGGAGTCTCCGCCTCTGGCGGAGCGGCCCGGCGCCAGTGGCGCCCGCTCGACCGCCCGCAACTTGGCGCTGCGGGCCCGCGGATTGCCGGCCACCTCGGTCTCGCCCGGCGTGATGGGTCGCTTGGTCAGAACGCGCGCCCGCCCGCTCACCTCCAGCCCCCGCCAGGTCTGTTTCACGATCCGATCCTCCAGGGAGTGGAAGCTGATCGCGGCGGCGCGGGCTCCGGGGCGGAGCAGCGTCACCGCCTTCTCCAGAGCGGGTCCGAGACCGGCCAGCTCATCGTTGACCGCGATGCGGAGCGCCTGAAATGTCCGGGTGGCGGGATGGATGTGGCGAGGCCATGCCCGGCGGGGGATGGCCCCGGCCGCGAGGCTGGCCAGCTCAGTCGTTGTCCGGATCGGGGTCCGCCGCCTCGCCTCGACGACGGCCCACGCGATCCGGCGGGACCAGCGCTCTTCCCCCCAGCGGAAGATGAGGTCCGCCAGGTCCCGCTCCGACAGGCGGTTCACCAAGTCGGCTGCCGTCTGTCCCGTGCTCCGGTCCATCCGCATGTCCAGGGGCCCTTCGCGCCCGAAGGAGAACCCACGCTCCGCCGAATCGAGCTGCAGCCAGGAGGACCCCAGGTCGAACAGCATGCCGTCGAACCCTTTGCCGATCCCGGGGAGGTCGGCCAACTCCTCGTATCGGCCCTGGACGAGCGTGACCCGCGGGCCAAACGGCGCCAGTCGCTGACGCGCCAGTGCCAGCGCCTCGCCGTCCCGATCGATCCCGAGGAGCGTCCCGCCGGGCGCGCTTGCCTGCAGGATGGCCTCCGCATGTCCCCCCAGGCCCACCGTGGCGTCCAGGTAGCGACCTCCCGGCCCGGGCTGGAGGAGAGCCAACACCTCCTCCTGGAGGACCGGAACGTGGCCGGTCACTACGCGGCCAGGACTGCTGCCACCTCGGAGTGGGTACCGACCAATCCATCCAGGGCAGCCTGGATGGTGGCGAAGGACTGGAACAGGGAATCCACCCGGAGTTCGTGCATCCGCCCGGCGAGTTCCGGGCCCAGGTTAGCCAGCGCCAACGTCCCGCCCAGATCGCGGGCACGGCACAAGCGCTCCACCAGGACGCCCAGGCTCATGGCCTCCGCGCGCTTCACCCCCCGGCAATCCACGATGAAGGTTCGGCAGCCATCGCGCAGCAGGGTCCCGATGGTGTTCTTGACCTCCACCATGGTGCGAATGCCCAGGTCGCCTTCCGGGTCGATCACCGCCACTTTGTGGGCTTCCGACCAGCGGACCTGCATGGACGTCCTCCTGACCCTCTAGCAGGCTGCTGAACAAGGCCCATCTGCAGAGACCCACCTTCGGTGGGTACCCCCGCGCTCGCGCGGCGCTGCGACGTACGGACCAAGTACGCCTCGCACCTCGCCTCGCGCGCCGCCTTGCATCTGGACCTTCTTGAGCAGCCTGGGCCAAAGCGAGTTTTTCAACACCCTTTTAGAGATAGGCGATGCGACGCA
>Ga0214473_10002204_pt1 | contig 24239 bp, 22 predicted proteins | sample RVTome_7_FD_203509 | JGI IMG/M metagenome (GOLD analysis project Ga0214473, IMG submission 203509) | Soil microbial communities from uranium-contaminated site in the Upper Colorado River Basin, Wyoming, United States - RVT98D197 | ecosystem: Environmental > Terrestrial > Soil > Contaminated >... | reverse complement strand
GGGCCCCTTCACGGCCAGATCGGTGGCCCAGCTATTGCCGCGGGAGAGCGCGGTGAGCTTGCCGTTGACGATGCGGACGCGGTTCTGGCTGTCGGAATTGAGGCGGCCTGCGAAGCTCGCCGGGAACGGAAAGTACGCGCGATAGGGCTCGATCGGCGCGGCCCGCGTGTTGAGGGTCAGGGTCAGGTCCAGGGGCTCGATCCGGACCGCCCCCTTCGCGCCGACCTTGCCCCCGCCCGGCAGGCCGACGGTCAGCGCAAGATTCATCGGCCGGATGTTCGGCCACGTCACGTCGTCCACCTGCAGCGTCAGGTTGCTCAGCTTCAAGACGGTCGGCGGCGACGAGATCGCCTCGTCCATGAACGTCGCCGCCCCCTTCAACGTCACCTTCTCCACCGTGATCTTGTATCCGGGCTCCGCGGAGCCCGACGCCTTGGGTGAAGGCGGAGCGGCAGGAGCCCGAGCGTCCGGGGCAGTGGCTTTGCGAGGCGCAGCCGAAGGCGAGCCGAGCGCATTCAAAGAAGAAGCCCCGGTGGCCACTGCAGGCCGGGCAGCCCCGATAGCCCCATCTCCTCCCGCCTTCTTCGTCAGCTCGAGCAAGTCGATCTGCTCCTGCTTGTCGCGCACCGCCTTGAGGTCGAGGCCCTCGACGTCGATGCCCGACAGCGTGACGACCCGCGAGACGAGGTTCACTTCCTTGAGGCCGACCCCGATGCGGGGCACGACCAGGAACGGGGTCGTCTTGCCGGCCTGGATCAACGCGAGCGAGGTTACCGTGACGTCCCCGGTCACCACGCCGACCGCGAGCCCACCGGGGCCGGGCCCCAGCTCGAGCTTGACCGCCAGGTCCACACCCGCGATGCCCCCGTGGAGCGCGGCGGGCAGCGGGGGCAGATAGGGTCGGATCTGCAGCAGGTTGAAGCTCTGAATAGAGAACTTCCCGGCGAACGAGGTGGGTGTCAAGTCGATGTCACGGGCCGCGAACTCCACCGGCGAGTCGTTCAGCGCGGCCCGCACCGCCAGCGCCCCCACTGGCCCGGACGGTCGCGTGGTCAGGTTGTCGGCTTCGATGCTCAGGTCGCGCACCTTCCACTCGCTGGTCGGACTGACCGCCCGGTCGATGGCGGTGATGTTGGCCCGGATCAGCGCGAAGCGATCGAGCGCGATGGTCCAGCGCGACTTCGCCTTGGGCTCCGCCGGCTTGGGCGGTGGCTCACCTTCCTTCGAAGTGGCCAGGCGCCTCAGGATGTCCGAGAAGTTGAACTCGGTGGGCGTCAGGCGCACCAGGTTGACGGTGGGCGCGGTGAGCCGCAGCTCCGCGACCCGGACGTTGCCGAACACGCTCGACCATGGCACCACGCGCACGTCCAGCCGCTCGAATTCGACGAAGGTCTGGGCGGGATCCGGCTCGGCGAGGCGGAACTTCTTGATCGCCACCCGCCCCGTGAAGAGGTTGATGTCGATGTCCTCGATGCTGGCGGCGCGTCCGGTGATGGCGGGGATCCGCTTGAGCGCCTGCCACTTCACGATCTCGGGCAGCGTCCAGATGAAAGCGACGCCCACCACCAGCAGAGCGGCCAGGACGATCAGCCAGCGCTTCAGCCGGCGGCTCATCACGCGGCCCCCGGACTACACGGGCGCCTGGCCGGAGGACGGCTTCAGGAACGAGTACACGCTGGTGAAGTCGCGCCGGCCAAGACCGTGGGAAGAGGCGAGCCGGTAGACCTGCTGCGCGGCGGGCGTCACGAAGAGGGGAACCCGGAGGTTCCGCGCCGCGTCGACGGCCAGCCCGAGGTCCTTGCACATGAGATCGGTCATGAAGCCGGGCTTGTACTCGTTGCTGGAGGCGGCGGTGGGCATGATCCCGGGCACCGGGTGCATGAAACCCATCAGGAAGGTGTTGCCGGACGACTTCGAGATCACGTCGGTCACGACCTTCGGGTCCATTCCGAACCCTTCCGCGATACGGAACGCTTCGCTCACCGCCACCCCCACCACCCCCGCGATCAGGTTGTTGCAGAGCTTGACCACTTCCCCGCTGCCCACCGCGCCCACGTGGATGACGTTGGTGCCCATCGCGGAAAGCGCGGGCTTGGCCTCTTCGAAGTCGGCCGCGGCCCCGCCCACCATGATGGCGAGCGTGCCGTCGGTGGCGCGCGGCGTGCCGCCCGAGACCGGCGCGTCGATGAACCGCACGCCCCGCTCCCGCGCCGCCTTGGCCACCCGCTGCGAGACGGCGGGATCGATGGTGGACATGTCCACGCACAGCGTGCCCTTGCGGGCCGCCGCCAGCACGCCCCCATCACCGGTGTACACCGATTCGACGTGGGGCGACGAGGGCAGCATGGTGACGACGAGGTCCGCGGTGGCCACCGCCTCCGCCGCCGTCGCCGCCGCGGTCATCCCGGCCGCCGCGGCCGCCTTCACCGCGTCCGGATTGCTGTCGAACGCGGTCACCGTGAAGCCCTTCTTGACGAGATTCTTGGCCATGGGCAGCCCCATGGTGCCCACGCCGATGAAGCCGATGCGCGTCATCCCTTGCCTCCCTCGGATCGGAGCGAGATGCCCGCCCACTCCTCGATGAGGCGGGCGATCGCGGTGTGGTCCTGCTCGGCCATGCCGCGCGCCATCGCCAGCCGGTAGATCTCGGCGGCGGCGCGGGCCACCGGCGACGGCACCCCCGCCTCCTGGGCCAGCCGGCCGTACCCGTCCAGGTCCTTCATCATCAACCGGATCGGGAAGCCCGCGTCGAAGCCACCGTTCAAGATGAAGCGGGGAAACTTGTAGTCGCTCGCGTTGGAGCGCCCGCTCGAGGCCTGGATGATCTCGACGGCGCGCTGAGGATCCACCCCGGCCCGGGCCGCGACCGCCACCGCCTCGATGGTGAGGGCCAGGATACCGCCCGAGCACATGTTGTTGACCAGCTTGATGGCGTGCCCGGCGCCGACGGGCCCCGCGTGGAAAATGTTCTTGCCCATGCGCGCGAGCACGGGACGGGCGCGCTCGAGCAGCGCGGGATCGCCGCCCACCATGATGGCGAGCGTCCCCTCGGTGGCGCCGCGCACGCCGCCCGAGACCGGCGCGTCGATCAGCGCGGAGCCGCGCGCGGTCACCTCTCGTTCCAGCTCGCGGGTGACCGAGGGGTCGGCCGACGTCATCTCGAGCACGAGACTGCCGGGCCGCAGCGCCTCCAGCAGGCCCTTCGGTCCGGTCAACACGTGACGCACCTCGCGCGAGGTGGGCAGGATCGTGATGATGGTCTGCGCGGCGGCCGCCACCTCCGCGGGCGACGCGGCCCACGTGGCGCCCCGGGCCAGCAGCCCGCGGGCCGCGTCTTCTCGCACGTCGTGCACCACCAACGAGTAGCCGCCGTCGAGCAAGCGGCCCGCCATGGGCGCGCCCATGTTTCCCAATCCGATGAAGCCGACCGCGTCTGTCATGTGGTTTACTCCCTCAGATGCTACTGGGCCTGCTGCTCATCGCCCTCGCCGCCATCTCGTGGGGCACGACCGGCGCGACCATGACGCTGCTCTCGCGGGAGGCCGCCGCGTCACCCCTCCTCGTCGGCTGGAGCCGCCTCGCCATCGCCGCGCCCTGTCTCGTGCTGGCCGCCGCCTTCACCGCGCGGCTCGGCGCGCGACACGCCACGCGACGCCCCTGGCCGTCGCCCGCCGACCTGCCGCTCTGCGCGGCGCTCGGCCTGGCCATGGCCGCCTACCAGGTCTGCTTCTTCCGCGCCGTGACGCTCGTCGGCGTGGCGGCGGCCGCGCTGCTCGCCATCTGCTCCGCGCCCCTGCTCATCGCGATCCTGGCCGCCTTGTTCCTCGGCGAGCGGCTCACGTCGCGCGTGCGCCTGTCGCTCGGAATGGCGGTGGCCGGGACCGCGCTGCTCGTGATCGGCCCGCGTGGGCTCGGCGAGGCCGCGGGCCACTTCGGGCTGGGGGCGCTACTCGCGCTCGGCGCGGGGGTATCTTACGCCGTGTACGCGGTGGCCGCCAAGGGGCTTCTGGCGCGCGTCACACCGCTCGCGGTCTCCGCGATCACCTTCACGCTGGCCGCCGCCCTGCTCGCGCCCGCGCTGCTCGTCGAGCCGGCGCCCGCCGCCGCCACGATAGCCACGGGCTGGCCGCTGCTGCTCTATCTCGGGTTGGGTCCCACTGCGGTGGCCTACGCCATGTTCACGGCGGGTCTCGGCCGGGTGCCCGCGACGGTGGCCGGCATCGTCTCACTGCTGGAGCCGCTCACCGCCACCACGCTCGGCCTGCTCGTCTTCGGCGAGCGCCTGGGCCCCATCGGCGCCGCCGGCGCCCTGCTGCTCCTCGCCGCCCTGACCCTCCTGACCCTCGCGAATGGGGTCAGGTCTTGAATTACGACATTTTTCAGCGCCCGACGATCCGGCCGTCCTTGGGGAAAATGTCGTAATTCAAGACCTGACTCCAAGCGTGACGGCGCGGCTGAAGGTGCAGTTGGGGACGACGCAGGAGTGCTTGCCGGAGCCGCCGCCCACCATCACGTAGATGTCCTCGGGCGCCGGCACGCGGGGCAGCCGGGCCGATTCGTCCGTCACCTTGCTCATCCACTGCGGCCAGTCGTGCATGCCCCACATGCCGGAGAGCTTCATGCGCCCGAGCGGCATGCGCGCGTTCTCGAAGACGAAGCGCTGCACGTCGGCGCGCGAGAAGCCGTCCGCCGCGATGGTGGCGGCGTGCTCGGGACCGAGCACGACCAGGAGCTGACTCTGCGCGAGGTACCAGCCCACGTTGGAGCCGAGCGTGGTGGCCACGTCCGCCACGTTGTTGAGGATGCCGGGCGCGGTGGTGGAGACGTGGTCGTTGACGTTGTGCGGGCCCTCGCCGCCGAACACGGTGACCACGCTCTGGTCGGCCTTGAACCCGAGCGCCACGTGCAGCGGCTCCCAGGGGGTGGCGTCCTCGCGCTCGGCGATGGCGTAGGCGAACTTGGCGGGGCTGCCCTGGGTCGCCATGTCGCCGCGCCCCGGCCAGCCGCCGCCCACGTTCATGAGGACGAGCCGGATCGCCCGCCCGATGGTGGCGTTGGCGCGAAAGCCGGGCCCGAAGAGGCCCGAGCCCGCGTGCATGCCGATGGTCCGCGCGTACGGCCCGCTCACCACCACGAGGGGCGCCACCGGATGGGTGGTGGCCTGCACGCCGTAGAGATTGAACGCGGGGTCCAGCATCGCCCGCACCGCGGCCACCACGACCGGGAAGTACGCGGGCTCGCAGCCCGCCATCACCGCGTTCACCGCGAGCTTCTCGATCGTGCACTCCCGCCAGAGCGGCGGCATCAGGCCGAGAGTCTCCGCGGGCTCGGCCCGGCCGCCGGCCAGCATCGCGCCCACGCGCTCCGCGGTCGGCGGCACGATGGGCAGCCCGTCGCACCACTCCCGCTTGCAGAACTCGGCGTAGACGTCCTCCTCCGGGAGGGTCAATGTGGCGTCGAGGGTCTGGCTCATGGAGCGCCTACCGTTCGCCGAGCATGGCGCTGAGCTGCTCGACCGCTTGCGTGACTCGCCGGCTCACGCCCTCCGGCGCCTCGCCGCCCAGCGGATGCTCGATGACCAGCAGCGGCAGGCCGGCGGCGCCGAGCGCGGCCATCTCCCCGAGGGCCAGGCGCTGGAATACGGTGGTCGTGATCAATCCCGCGGGGGTCCCGCCCTTGGCCAGCTCCAACGAGTCGTGGAGACTCCACGACGTGCAGGAGCCTCAGTCCGCGGAGCCCGCGAAGACGAGATCGCAATCCTTGGCGAGGGCCTCGATGATCTCGGGCGCGGCCCCGGTGGCCGCGTTGGCCTTGCGGAGGTGCACGACGCGCGCGACGCCGTGGCGCGCCTTGAGCAGCTCCCCGATGCCGGTGACGAGGCGGTCGAAGTTGTGCTTGGTGTTGTCGAGGAAGCCCACCGTGAGCCCCCGGAGATCGGCGGGCATCGGCGGGATCGCCGTGGTCGCCGTCCGGGGCTCGCCCACCGGGCTCAGTACCGTGATGAGGGGCATGTCGGTCGGTCTCCTGCTCTCAACGGGTGAACGGCGTGGAGCGGGCCAGCACGCGCTGCACCGCCCCGGCCATCTCGGCCAGGACACTTCTCTTGATCCGGACGCGGACGTTCTCCACCGGCTCCGGGCTGCCGGCGCGGTGGACCACGAGCGTGCCGGTGAATTCGGACGCGGTCTCGTCGGTCATGGCGAGGCCGCGGAGCGTCAGCATCTCCCACTCCGCCTCGGCCGGCGCGCCGCCCCGCTCCGATCCCGGCTCCATGGCGTCGTATAGTACCGCACATGCTCGTCCTGGCGCTGGACGTGGGCACCAGCTCCGCCCGCGCCCGCGCGTTCGATGCGGACGGCCGCGCGCAGCCGGGCGCGGAGGACCACGTGACCTATGAGCCGCGCACCACGGGCGACGGCGGCGTGGAGCTGGACGCCGACACCCTGCTGGAGGCGGTGGCCCGCGCGGTCGACGGCTGTCTGGCCGGCTGCGGCGCGCGCGCCCGCGAGATCGCGGCGGTGGGCGCCTCCGTGTTCTGGCACAGCCTGCTCGCCCTGGACGACGCGGGCCGGCCACTCACCGCGGTCATCACGTGGGCCGACACGCGCAGTGCCCAGGCCGCCGCCGAGCTGCGCGCCGTGCACGACGAGCGGGCGATCCACGCCCGCACCGGCGCGCCGCTGCGCCCCGCGTTCTTCCCGGCCAAGCTCCGGTGGCTGCGCGCCGCGCGCCCCGAGCTCTTCGACCGGGCGGCCACCTGGTGTGGCTTCGCGGAATACCTCCAGGCCCGGCTCACCGGCGCGATCGGCACGAGCCTCTCCATGGCGTCGGGCACCGGCCTCCTGGATCAGGTCCGCGGCGGCTGGGACGAGGCGCTGCTCTCCGTCGCGGGCATCTCCACCCGGCAGCTACCGCCCATCGACGACAGCGCGCGACCCGGCCTGGCCGCGCCGTGGGCCTCCCGCTGGCCCGCCCTCGCCCGCGTGCCCTGGCATCCGGCGCGCGGCGACGGAGCCTGCTCCAACCTGGGCTCGGACTGCTGGGATCCGGCCCGGGTCGCGCTCAACCTCGGCACCTCCGCGGCGCTGCGGGTGGTGCGGCCGGAGCCCCTGGGCCCACACGCGGCCACGCCCTGGGGGCTCTGGCGGTATCGCGTGGACGGTGGCCGCGCGCTGGTGGGCGGCGCCACGTCGGAAGGCGGCAATGTGGTGGCCTGGTGCCGCAAGACACTCGCGCTGCCCCGAGACGACGCGGCGCTCGAGCAAGCACTCGGCGCGCTGCCGCCCGATGGCCAGGGGCTGACCGCCCTGCCCTTCTTCGCGGGCGAGCGCAGCCCGGGCTGGCGGGCGGAGGCCCGAGCCGCCGTCGCCGGCTTGTCGCTCGACACGGGCGCGCTCGACATCACCCGCTCGCTCCTCGAAGCCGTGGCCTTCCGGCTGGCGGAGGTCTACGACCGGCTGCGCCCGCTGGTCGCCGCCGATCACGTGGTGGTGGGCTCGGGCGGCGCCCTCGGGCGCTCGCCGGCCTGGGCGCAGATCGTCACCGATGCCCTCGGCGTGCCGGTGGCGCTCGGCCACGACGCCGAGGCGTCGGCCCGCGGCGCGGCGCTGCTCGCGCTCGAGGCGCTCGGCCTGCCCAGGCCGCCGGCGCCACCTCCCGCCCGCATCGTGCAGCCCGATCCCGAGCGCCATGCCCGGTATCGGGCCGCCCGGGAGCGTCAGGCCCGCCTCTACGACAACGTTGTCGGGTTTCGCGACTCCTGAGAGAATGGATGTCGCGGAACCATGCGAATCGCAATCGGCTGCGACGACACCGGCTTCCCACTCAAAGAACCCCTGGTAGCCGCCCTCGAGACCGAGGGACACGACGTCCTCGACCTCGGCACCTTCTCGACGGAGCCCGTGGACTATCCCGACTACGCCCGGGCGGTCGGCCAGGCGGTCCTGCGGGGCTTCGTGGATGGGAGCGTCCTGCTCTGCAGCAGCGGCGCCGGTGGGGTGATCGCGGCCAACAAGATGCGGGGCATCCGCGCCGCGCTGTGCCACGACGCCGCCTCCGCGCGCAAGAGCCGCGAGGAGGCCGACGCCAACGTGCTGTGTCTTGCGACGCCGGGGCTCGAAGTCAAGACCGCGATCGAGATCGCGCAGACCTTCATCGCCACCCAGTTCGAGCCAGGCGACCAGCAGGCCCGGCAGGTGGTCAAGATCGGCCAGCTCGAGGCCGGCCTGCTCGGCGCGGACAAGGCGCCGCTCAAGCCCGGGCCGGGCGACGCCAAGGCGGCCGCGAAGGCCCCGGCGGCCAAGCCGGCGGTACCCAAGCGCGAGGCCGCGAGCGCCGAGCCGGCCACGCCACCGGCCGCACCTTCCATCGTGGCCGCGCCGACTGGGGCGGAGCGCCCCGCCTCCGCGCCCGCGGTCACGAGCCCGCCCCTGATCCTCCCGGATCCGCTCAAGCTGCCCGCGGTGGAGGAGACGCTGCGCTTCCTGGAGGCGCGCGAGTTCCTCGATCGTCTCTGGGTGAAAGACGCCACGCTCTGGAAGGGCGACGCGGCCACCGTGCGGAACCGCCTCGGCTGGCTCACCTCCCCCACGATCATGCGCGGGCACTCGGAGGACATCCGCAGCTTCGCCGACGAGGTGCGCCGGCTTCAGTACTCGCACGTGGTGCTGCTCGGCATGGGCGGCTCTTCTTCCACGGGAGAGGTCTTCAACGAGACCTTCGGCTCGAAGATGGGCTTCCCGGACATGCTCGTGCTCGACTCCACCGATCCGGCCGCGGTCAAGCACGTGCTGGAATCGATCAATCTGAGCCGGGCGCTCTTCGTGGTCGCGAGCAAGTCCGGCACCAGCGCCGAGACCATGGCCGCCTACGCCTACTTCCGCGGGCAGGTCGAAGCGGCGTCCTCCCCCCGGCCCGGCATGCAGTTCGTGGCCATCACCGACCCGGGGCGCCCGCTCGACAAGCTCGCCACCGAGACCGGCTTCCGCCGCACCTTCCTCAACCCCGCGTCCATCGGCGGGCGCTACTCCGCGCTGTCGTTCTTCGGCCTGGTGCCGGCCGCGATGATCGGGGTGGACATCAAGATCCTGCTCGAGCGCGCCCACGGCATGGTGGAGACCTGCGGCAACGAGGTGGGGGTCCGGGGCAATCCGGCCGTGCAGCTGGGCGCGGTGCTGGCCGGGCTCGCGCGGGCCGGCCGCGACAAGGTCACGCTGGTGCTCTCCGAGAAGATCCGCTCCCTTGGCGGGTGGATTGAACAGCTGCTTGCCGAATCGCTCGGCAAGGACGGGACCGGCCTCGTGCCGGTGGTCGACGAGCCGCTGGGCGCCCCGAACGTCTACGGCGACGACCGGGTCTTCGTGGCCCTCGTGCTCGAGGGCGACGACAGCCACGACGCGGCGCTCGCCAAGCTGTCGGACGCGGGCCATCCGGTGCTGCGGCTCGTGCTGCGCGACCCCATGGACCTGGGCGCCGAGTTCTTCCGCTGGGAGCTGGCCACCGCCACCGCGGGCGCGGTGCTCGGCGTCAATCCCTTCGACGAGCCCGACGTGGCGCGGGCGAAGGAGAGCGCGGCCACGCTGCTCACGGAGTGGCGGCGCTCTCGGCGCCTGCCCGAGTGGCCCTCCGACGTCGAGGAAGACGGCATCGTCCTGATGACCAAGTCGAACAAGAAGCCGGGGTCGGTCAGCCGGGGGCTGGCCGCCCATCTCGCGATGGGCGCGCCGGGCGACTACCTGGCCATCCAGGCCTATCTCACGCCGACCGCGGAAGCGGGGCGGGTGCTCCAGGAGATCCGGGTGGCGCTGCGCGACCGTCTCCGCATCGCGACGACGGTGGGCTGGGGCCCGCGCTATCTCCACTCGACCGGTCAGCTCCACAAGGGCGGGCCCACGAGCGGCCTCTTCATCCAGATCACCGGCGACGATCGGGAAGACGTGGCCATCCCCGGCGCGGGATACGGATTCACCACGTTGAAAGCCGCCCAGGCCCTGGGCGATCTACAGAGCCTGCGCGACGGAGCGCGCCGGGTCATCCGGCTCCATCTGACCGGCAAGCAGTCCCAGGCCCTGCCGCAGCTGCTGCAGATGGTCCAGGGACTGGCCAAGAGGCTGTGACCGGCATGACGGCTATCGCGCACGACGAATCCTGCACCCTCGTCATCTTCGGTGCTTCGGGCGACCTGACGAAGCGCAAGCTGATTCCCGCGCTCTGGTCCATGTTCCAGGGTCGCGTGCTGCCCGAGCCGTTCGCGGTGGTCGGGGTGGCGCGCTCGGAGATGACCAACGAGCAGTTCCGCGGCCGCATGCGCGAGGCCATCTCCGACTTCGCCCGGGTGCAGCCGCCCTCGGCCCGCGTCTGGGACCGCTTCGCGCAGGCGCTCTTCTACTACGCGGGGGATCCCGCCGACCCGGCCATGTATCCCGGGTTGACCGCGTACTTGACGGGGGTCGAGCAGGAGCGCGGGACCGGAGCCAACCGGCTCTTCTACGTCTCGACGCCGCCCTCGGTGTACCCGCACCTGGTCACGCGTCTCGGCGAGGCGGGCCTCAACCGGCCGGCCGAGAACAGCAACGGCTGGGTGCGGATCGTCATCGAGAAGCCGTTCGGCCGCGACCTCCACTCCGCGGGCGCGCTCAACCAGGTGGTGGCCGGAGCCTTCAACGAGGAGCAGGTCTACCGGATCGATCACTACCTGGGCAAGGAGACCGTCCAGAACGTCCTCGTCTTCCGGTGGGCGAACGGCATCTTCGAGCCGCTCTGGAACCGCAACCACGTCGACCACGTGCAGATCACGGTGGGCGAGTCCATCGGGGTCGAGGGCCGCGGCGCCTACTACGAGGAATCGGGGGCGCTGCGCGACATGATCCAGAACCACATCCTGCAGCTCCTCTGCCTGGTGGCCATGGAGCCGCCCGTCACCTTCGACGCCGATCCGGTGCGCGACGAGAAGACCAAGGTGATGCGCGCGATCCGCCCCATCGCGGCCGACGAGGTGGACCGCGTCGCGGTGCGCGGCCAGTACGGGCCCGGCTTCGTGGGCGGGCAGCGGGTGGTGGGCTACCGCGAGGAAAAGGGCGTCTCCGCCGAGTCCATCAGCGAGACCTACGCGGCGCTGCGGCTCGAGATCGAGAACTGGCGGTGGGCGGGCGTGCCCTTCTACCTGCGCACCGGCAAGCGGCTGCCCAAGCGCGCGAGCGAGATCGCGGTGCAGTTCAAGCGGACCCCGCATCTGGTCTTCCGCCGCAACCCCGAGATCCTGGCCGAGCCCAACCTGCTCGTGCTCCGCATCCAGCCGGACGAGGGGATGTCGCTCTCGTTCGGGGCCAAGCTGCCGGGGCCCGAGCTGCGGATCAAGCCGGTGGAGATGGAGTTCGACTACGGGCAGGCCTTCGGAGGGGAGCCCCCCGAGGCCTACGAGCGCCTGCTGCTCGACGCCATGAAGGGCGACGCCACGCTCTACGCGCGCGGCGACTGGGTCATGATGGCGTGGGACCTGCTACAGCCCGTGCTGGACGGCTGGGCCGCGGGCGATCCGCGGAAATTCCCCAACTACGAGGCCGGCACCTGGGGCCCGGCCGAGGCCGACACGCTCATCGAGCGCAGCGGACGGCGCTGGCGGCGCCCCTGAGGGGCGCCGCCGCCGTGGCGCGCCGTCTCCTACTACTTCAGCTGCGCCGACGCCGAGCCGACCATTCGCGTCGCGGACATCTCGACCCAGGTGTAGTACCAGCTCTCGTAGATCAGGACCTGGAGCGAGCTGCCGGACTTCTCGTACACCTGCGTGGTGCCCTTGTCGGACGCGGTCGTCGAGGACAGGTGCTTCCAGCCATTGGCCTCGAGCGTGGTCCGGAGCGCGACCGACAGGCTGTCCGGCTCGATGCGGCCCTTGTAGAAGAGCCGCGCCGCCTTCACCGACGGGGACTCGATGATCGTGGAGCGGTTCAAGTCCACCGCGAGGCCCTTCGGCACCGGGATGTCCTCGAACTCGCTGCGCTGCACTCGGGGCGGCGTGGACGCGCACGCCGTCAGAGCGAGCACGGTGGCCGACAGGACGAGAAAACGTCGCATGGGTAGTACCTCCTGCCGTCGATCGTACAGTCCGTGGGGGCGCGCACCAAAGTTTTTGGCGCGGTGGGGGCCGTGATGAGGCGTTCGCGGCTCCTGACCGCCCTGGTTGCCGTCCTCGCGCTGCTGGTCCTCGGGGTCCTCGTCCACCGACCGCTCCTGCGCGCGGCCGGGCGCGCCCTCATCGTGGAAGATCCGCGCGGGCGGGCGGACGCCATCGTGGTGGTGGCCGGCAGCACGCCCAGCCGCGAGGACCGGGCCGCCGCCCTCTTCCGCGAGGGCTGGGCGCCGCGGGTCGTCGTTTCCCGCCAGTTCGTGCCCGGGCGCGTCCAGCGCCTGCTGGACATGGGGATCCGCCCGCTCGACTTCCAGGGCGAGTCCGTGCGGGCGCTCGAGCTGTTCGGCGTGCCCAGGAGCGTCATCGTCGCGCTCCCCGAGGCCGTGGAGATCACCGAGACGGAGGTGCGCGGGGTCGTGGCCGAGGCGCGGGCCCGCGGCTGGCGCCGGGTCCTGCTGGTGACCACCGCCAGCCATTCCCGGCGGGTGAAGGTCATCTGGGGGCGCGAGGCCGGCCCCACGGTCGAGGCGGGGATCGCGGTGGTCCACGATCAGTGCACGGGCGAGGATGGCTGGTGGCGCCGCCGCCGCTGCAGCGAGGCCGTGCTGCACGAGTACCTCGGCCTGCTGGCCCTCCACCTCCACATCTCGAGCCTGATGCGCTGACCGGGGCGGCGCCCTACGGCGCGATGCGCCGGTAGAGCGTGTGCTGGCGGTTGCGGGTGTGGGGCCTCACCTGGGCGGGCCAGCGTCCCTGCTCGACCGCCTTGGCCCATGCCTCGGTTACCAGCACGTCCGGGCTCTCGATCTCGTAGAGGGCGCCGTACTTTGGCGCGTGCTCGATGACGATGGTCTTGAGCTGCCCGCCGATGCTCATGGTGAGCGGCTGCAGCTCGTAGCGCGAGACCGCGATCACCCCGGGGACGGTGAGCAGGCTCGGCACGTGCTCCCGGTCGTAGACCTCGTTGAAGAGGCGCTCGTGCGCGGGGTCGACGTCCATCGCGGCGCTGAACAGATAGCGGGTCTGAATTGGCATGGCGGTGGCTCCGTGTCTTTCCCTCTCCCCTCAGGGGAGAGGGCAGGGTGAGGGGTGGGGGTTGTCTTGCTATGACAACCCGCCGTGGGCTGCTGTCGTAAGCTTCACTCTTGTATCCGCTCGGCTCGCCTTCGGCTGCACCTCGCCAAGCTCCTGCGGCGCGGCGGTAGGGCGACCGGCCGTGGGCAGCTACCTGCGACCGTTCCGGCGCTTGGTACCCGGCTTGGCTGTGCTGGGGGCAGCGCGGCCGTAATCGTCCTGGCGGCGGATGATGTCGTCCTCGCCCAGATACGGCCCGTGCTGGACCTCGATGAGGACGACGGGCACACGGCCCGGGTTCTCGATGCGATGCCAGGCGCCGCGCGGGACGTCCACGGAGCCCCGTGGCTTGAGCCGCCGCGGGCGGCCCGAGATGATCACGCGCGGCGAGCCCGCCACCACCACCCAGTGCTCGGCGCGGAAGCGATGGCGCTGCAGGCTCAACCGCTGGCCGGGGCACACGAAGAGCCGCTTCACCTTGTAGCCGCGGCCCTCCTCCATGGTCAGGAAGCCTCCCCAGGGCCGGGGCTCGAAGACCCCGACCGGAGGGTCGCCGCGGCGGGCGCGCGGGACGCTCATAGCCGGACCACCCGCGCGAAGTCGGCCTCGACGCTCTTGCTCACCTCTTCCATCACCTCGGCCGGTACGTCGTCGTCCAGCAGCAGTACCACGATGGCACGGCCACGTCGCGTGCGCCGGCCCACGTGCATGGAGGCGATGTTCACGTTGTGGCGACCGAGGATGGACCCGATGCGGCCCACCATCCCGGGACGGTCCTCGTAGGCGAGCACCAGGATGTGCCCCTCCGGGATGAACTCGATGTGCAGATCCCGGAGCCGCACGATGCGGGGCACGCCGTCGAAGACGGTGCCCGCGATGATCTTGCGCCCGGTGCCGGCCTGCGTGGTGACCGTGATCAGGTTGGTGTAGCCGGACGCCGGCTCGGGATCGGTGCGGACTTCCAGAGAAAGCCCGCGGTCCTTCGCGACCAGGTGCGCATTCACGAGGTTGACCGCCTGCGCGGTCACCCCCCCGAGCAGACCCTTCAGCACCGCGCGGCCGACCAGCTCGGTATCCCAGCGCGCCACCTGTCCCGCCACCTCGATCTCCACCCGCTCGACGTTCTCGGGCTCGAGCTGGACGCAGAAGCGGCCCAGCAGCTCGGCCAGCTGCAGGAACGGGCGCTGCTCGGCCAGACTCTCGCGGTCACCCACCGGGATGTTCACCGCGTGCTCGACCAGCTCCCCGTCGCGGAAGGCCACGAGCTGCCGCGCCACGTCCACCGCCACGTTGACCTGCGCCTCCTGGGTGTTGGCCCCGAGGTGCGGGGTCACCACCACGTGCGGGTGCTGCACGAGCCGCTTCACCAGCGGCGACACCGGAGGCTCCTCGCTCCACACGTCCACCGCGGCGCCCGCGATGTGCCCCGAGTCGAGCGCGGCCAGCAGATCGGCCTCGTTGACGATGCCGCCGCGGGCGCAGTTGACGACCCGCGCGCCCGGCTTCATGGCCGCGAGCTCGCGCGCGCCGATCATGTCCTCGGTCTCGTCGGTCAGCGGCACGTGGACAGTGAGGATGTCGGCGCGGCTCAGCACGGTCGGCAGATCAACCAGCCGCACGCCCAGATCCCGCGCGCGGCTCTCCGGGATGAAGGGATCGTAGACCAGCACCTCCATGTCGAAGGCGCGCAGGCGTGCGGCCACCCGCGAGCCGACCTTCCCCAGCCCCAGCACGCCCGCCGTCTTCCGGAACAGCTCGGAGCCGTAGATGCCGCGGTCCCATTCGAGCTGCTTGAGCGAGTCGTGGGCGACCGGGATCTTGCGGACCAGCGCGAGCAGCATGCCGACGGTGTGCTCGGCCGCCGAGACCACGTTGCCGTAGGGGGCGTTGACCACCACCACGCCCTGGCGCGAGCAGGCGTCCACGTCGATGTTGTCCACGCCGACCCCGGCCCGGCCCAGGATGCGGAGCCGGCGCGCCCGCGCCAGGAACTCCGGCGTCACCGTCGTGGAGGAGCGGGTGACGATCGCCTCGTACTCGCCCAGGCGCGCGTGCAGCTCGCCCTTGGGCAGCTTGCTCGAGACCTGGTCTACCTGGAAGCCACGCTCGGTCAGGTAGGCGATCCCCTCCGGGGCGATCGTGTCGATGACCAGGACTTTCATGCGTTTTCCCGGTGCGTGCGCAAAAACCTTAAGAACTCCCGGCCCTCGCCGAGGCGCCGGCGCATCACCTGCGGGTCGCGGAGCATCTCGGCGGCGAGGGAGATCATCTTGCGGGGGCGGAAGTAGAAGCGGCGGTAGAACTGGTCCACCGAGCGGAAGATCTCCGGGCGCGCGAGATGCGGGTAGCCCAGCGCGCTCACCTGCACGCCGTCGCCGTCCACCAGCTCGTCGGACTCGAGCCAGCCGTTGCGCTGCGCTAGGTCGTAGAGCGCGGTGCCCGGATAGGGCGCGGCCAGCGAGACCTGGATGGTCTCGGGATCGATCTCGGCCGCGAACCGGATGGTCTCCTCGATGGTCTCGCGGGTCTCGCCCGGCAAGCCGAGGATGAAGGTGCCGTGGATCGCGATGCGGAGGGCCTTGGCGGCGCGGGTGAACCGCCGCGCCACGTCGAGGCGCACCCCCTTCTTGATGTTGTTGAGGATGGCCTGGTTGCCCGACTCGTAGCCGACGAGCAGCAGACGGAGCCCGTTGTCCTTGAGCACCTTCAGGGTCTCGTACGGCACGTTGGCCTTGGCGTTGATCGACCAGGTGATGCCGAGCCGGCCGAGCCGCCGGGCGATGGCCTCGGCCCGCGGCAGGTCGTCGGTGAAGGTGTCGTCGTCGAAGAAGAACTCCCGCACCTGGGGGAAGAGCCGCGCGGCCAGCGCCATCTCCTCGGCCACGTGCTCGGGGCTGCGGGTGCGATAGCGCTGCCCGCCCACCGTCTGGGGCCACAGGCAGAACGTGCACTTGGAGCGGCAGCCGCGTCCCGTGTAGAGCGAGACGTACGGATGGCGGAGGTAGCCGATCGCGTAGTGCTCCACCGTGAGGTCGCGCTTGTAGACCGGCGTCACGAAGGGCAGCGCGTCCATGTTCTCGAGCGGCGGGCGCTCGGGAGTGTGCTCCACGTGGCCGTTCACCCGATAGGAGAGCCCGCGCACGCTCGCGAGCGGCCGGCCCTGCGCCACCTCCTGGATCGTGAAATCGAACTCGCTGCGGGCCACGAAGGTGAGCGCGCGACTCGCGCGGAGCGAGGCCTCCGGCGCGACCGCCACCGCCGCCCCCACCAGCCCGATCGTCAGCTCGGGATTCTCGGCCTTGAACGCCTCCGCCACCCGCACGTCGGAGGCGAAGGACGGCGTGCTGGTGTGCATCACGCACAGATCGTAGCCGCGGGCGAGCGGGAGCACGTCGTCGAGGGTCAGGCCGTCGGGGGGCGCGTCCACCAGGCGGGAGTCGGGCACGAGCGCGGCCGGCTGGGCCAGCCAGGTCGGGTACCAGAAGGAGCGGATCTCGCGCTTGGCCTGGTAGCGGGAGCCGGCGCCGCCGTCGAAGCCGGCCACCGCGGGTGGGTGGAGGAACAGCGTGCGCAGGTAGCTCTGGCTCACGTTGGCCTCACGATACCACAGCGCTCACCGCCGCCCCTGCGGTCGCGCCTGGTCACGCGGGCGGCGACGCAGGAGGACGATCAGCCACACCGCGCCGATCAGCAGCACCGCGCCGGCGATCCAGAGCTGCACGGCGCGCACGTGGGCCAGCGCCACCGCCACCGAGTCGGCGAGCGCGTAGGCCACGCCGAAGGTGAGCGGCACGCTCACGCAGACCGCGACCATGTCCACCAGGAAGAACCAGAGGAACGGTACTCGGACGAGCCCGGCGGTGAGAAAGGCGGCCGAGCGCAGCCCCATGACGAGGCGGGCCACCACCAGGAACTTGAGCCCGTGGCGACGGTAGGCCTCCATGATGCGCGCCTCGCGGGCCGGGGTGAGCACGCGCCGCACCGTGGACCAGCGGAGGATACGCCGGCCGAAGTGGCGGCCGAACCAGTAGAGGAGCACGTCGCCCGCGAGCGCGCCCCCCACGCAGGCGAGCAGCGCGCCCTGCCAGCGCATGACCTCCCACCGGGCCATCATGGCCGCGATGGCGATGGGCAATTCCTCGGGAATCGGCACGCCCATGCCCGACACGAGCAAGATCAGGAACACGCCCGGGTACGTGAAGTGGCCGATCAGCTGGGTCAGCATCACTCGCCGGCGCGGATCCGGCCGTAGAGCCAACGGCCGTTGTGGGCCACGAGCAGCTTCGCGCTGCCCGGCGGCAGCGAGGAGACGATGCTGCGCGCGGGCACGCGAGTGGTAAGCAGATAGGGCGGCCGGGCCGAGCCCCACGCCTCGGTGAAGCGCGCCGCGCTCCAGAACGTGGGTGCCGCATCCGCGAACGTGGAGCCGATGCCGAGCACGCTGCGCGCTCCGTCGAGCAGGGCGGGCCGATGCCCCGAGTAGAACTGGAGCGCCCCCGCGTTCTCGATCGGCCCCTCCAGGACCAGCCGGTCGTCGGGGCCGAGGCGGGCGCGGATCTCGCCGGCCATCACGGCCACCGCGCGCGCCGAGGCGGTCATGGCCAGCCCCGCCGCGACCACCGGCACCAGCAGGAGCATGACCGCGGCCACCGCGATCGCTCCACCCGCCGCCGAGCGTCGCGCCGCCGCGAACGCCAGCGCGGCGGCGCCCCCGAGCAGGACGAGCGAGGCCTGCACCAGCAGCGGTCGCAGCGCGGCCCAGGGGGGATACGGCGAGAGCTGGCCCCAGGCCGCTTCCTTTCTCGAGTAGACGTCGGAGACGCCGAACACGGTGGTGGTGAACGCCTGCCCATCGCCGGCCGCGGCCCACGCGAGCGCGCCGCCGACGAGCGCGAACAACGCCAGGTGGACCGCGATCAGCCCGCGCGGGTGCGGGCCCGCCTCGTGCCAGGCGCGCGCCGCGAGCAGGGCGACCGCCGGATAGGCCGGGAGGCCATAGTGCGGGAGCTTGAACGGCGAGATCGTGAAGAGCCCCAGCACGCCCACCGCCCAGACCGCCAGGGCCACCCACGGTAGCTCGGCCGGATCGCGCCAGGCCCGCCGGCGGGCGAGGGCGGCCACCGCCACCGCCGCGGACAGGATCCACGGAAAGGCTCCGAAGCCGGCGGCCGCGAGGAACTCGATCGCCGAGAGCGGCACATCCTCGTCCGGGAACACGCGCATGCGCGCGACGTTGAGCAGATGGTTGTCCACGACCGTGTACCAGAGGAACGCGGGCTCGGTCGCGGCGGCCACCGCATACCAGCCGAAGCCGATCACGAGGAGGGGCCCCCAGCCCGCCGGGGGAAGCCACGCCTTGACCGGGCGGAGGCGTCCCGCGAGCGCCCGCGCCAGCGCGAGCGCGGCGAGCGGCCCGAGCAGCCCGAGCGGATCCTTCGCGAGCGCCGCAACTCCCAGCGCCGCACAACCCACCACCGCCCAGCCGCGCGAGACCGGCGCCCCCGGAGCCCGGCTCCACAGCAGCCCGGCAAAGCCCCAGGCAATCGCCGCCACAAACAACGTCTCCGGCCTCAGATAGCGGGCGTACGCCGCGAAGAGCGCGCAGGAGAGGAGAGCGGCGCCGGCCAGCACTCCCCCGCCGGGCCCCAGGAGCCGGGCGCCGAGGAGCGTGGTGCCGGCCAGCGCGAGCAGCGCGCCCAGCAGCGGGACCAGGCGCGCCGCCCACTCGGTGAGGCCAAACAACGTGAACGACGCGGCGGTGAGCCAGTACAGGAGCGGCGGCTTGTCGAAATAGCGCACCCCGTTCAGATGGAGGGCGAGCCAGCTTCCACCCAGCAACTCACGGGCGATCTCGGCGTGCTGGCCTTCCCCGGGATCGTCCAGCGGGGCCACGCCCAGCCCCGGTCCCAGCAGAACCACCGCCAGCACCACCACCACCACGACGGCGACGCCGGCGCCGCGGAGAGCCGCCACTACAGACTGCGGCCGATGTCGTCCAGGATCCGTTTCTCGACCGAGCGATCGTCGGTCTTGATGTCCTCTTCCTTGTCCACGAAGAGGATGCGCTCTTCCTTGTACACGCGCCGCTCCACGGTCACGGTGGTCCGGTTCGCGTCCTGGCGGTGGATGACCAGGCGCAGCCGGTGCTTGACCCCCTTGGCGTACACGCCGAAGTTCTCACCGTCCAGCCGGCGCGAGTCGGTGCGGATCCAGCCCACGTCGCGGTCTTCCTTGTCGATGTCCCAGCCGAGGCTCTTGAGCACCGAGCGGGTCACCGTGAACACCCGGTCCGTCGGCGCATTGTAGGTGCGAGATTCCTGGGCCGAGGCCGCGGTGAGCCCACCCCCCAGCAGCAGGGCCAGCAGCGCGAGCACGGCCGACCGGGCCGGCCGCGTGGAGATCGTGAGTCGCATCGTCATGTGGTCCCCTCGCCTCCTTCGGATTCGAGCCGCCCTCCACGCAGACGCAGGGTGCGGTCCGCGAGGGCGGCCGCGTCGGCCCGGTGTGTGACCAGGATAACCGAGGCGCCGCGGTCGCGGCACAACCCTCGCAGCTCCGCGAGGATCACCCCGGCGTGGCCTTCGTCGAGATTGCCCGTCGGCTCGTCGGCCAGCACGAGCGGCGGGGCGTTGAGCACCGCGCGGCAGTACGCCACCCGCTGCTGCTCACCGCCCGAGAGCTGGGCCGGATAGTGGCCGCTGCGATGGGCGACCCCGAGCCGCTCCATCAGCGCGCGCGCCGCCGGCAGCGCCTCGCGACGGGGTCGGCCCACGTAGCGCGCGGCGAGCAGCACGTTGTCGAGCGCGGTGAGCCCGGCGATCAGCAGGGACGACTGGAACACGTAGCCGATCGAGCGGCCGCGGACCGGGCACTGGGCCCGGCGCGAGAGCCGGCTCACGCAGACGTCGTCGAGCCAGATCTCGCCCGCGTCCACCGGCTCCAGGAGCCCGAGGAGGTTGAGCAGGGTGGACTTGCCGGAGCCCGACGCTCCCGCCACCGCCACGAACTCGCCGGCCTTGACTTCCACGTCCACCGAATCGAGCACCGGCACCGGCCGCCCGTCGGGGCCGCGAAACGTCTTGCTGAGCCCGGTCGCGCGGAGGACCACCTCAGGCTCCGCGCCGGATGGCCTCGGCGGGCGACAGCCGCACGATCCGCAGGGTGGCGTAGGTCGCGGCCAGCCCGCCCAGGATGACGGAGAACACGAGCGCGAAGCCCAGCAGCCGTGGCGAGAAGAGGAAGAGCTGCTGCCCTTCCCGGAGCACGCGCCAGTCCACCAGCGCGCCGACCGCGAGCGCCAGCCCGACTCCGAGGGCGCCGCCCGAGACGGAGACGACGAGCGCCTCGCCGAGGATCTCGCGCAGGAGCTGCAGGTCGGTGGCGCCGAGCGCGCGCTTGATGCCGAAGTCGCGGATGCGCTCGAACACCGCCGCGGCCACCGTGTTCGAGAGGGAGAGGCCCCCGATCACGAGCCCGAGGACGCCGATGCCGAAGAGCAGCGCCGAGAAGAACGCGGTGGACTCCCGCAGCAGCCGGCTCAGCTCTCCCGGAATCGTGACGTTCACGCCGGCGACCTCGGCCTGGATGCGCCGCGCGAGCGCGTCGGGATCCACCCCGTCCGCCCACGCGACCGCCGCCCCCGTGTTGAGGTCGGCCCGGCTCATCGCCCCCGCCCCGCCCGCGAAGACCTGCACCAGCAGGGGATCACGCCGCAGCCATAGCTCGCGGCCGTCGTCGAGGGGGACGATCGCGAACCGATCGGGCGCGGTCAGCGTCTTGTCGAGCACGCCGACCACCTCGAACGCGCGGCCGCTCAGCTCGAGACGGCCGCCCACCCGCAGGCCACGCGAGGCCCCAAAGTCCGAGCCGACCACCGCCACGCCGCGGTCGCCCGGCCGCAGGAAGCGCCCGTGGCGGACGGGCAGCTCGCGATACTGACGGTTGGGCATCGCGACCCCGGGGTCCACGCCCATGATCAGCTCCTGGGTCAGGGTCAGGAACTGCGAGGTGGTGGGGTTGAGCGGCAGCATCACCTGGCCCTGCACCGCGGCCACGCCCGGCACCCGGGCGATCTGCTCGATCTTGGAGGCGCGCAGGAGACCACCCGCGGTGAAGCCGGTACCCATTCCCATGCCCTCGCCGGCCACCGAGATCTGGCCCAGCACGAAGCGGTCGCCGCCGTCGATGAAACGGGTGATGCGCTCGGCCATGGCGCCGAGCGCGACCAGACCCGCCACGCCCACCGCGATGCCGAGCACGGTGAACAGATATCCCCGGGGGAGCCGCCGCATCTCTACCACTCGAAGCGGGATTCGGTGGGGCGACCCTGCCGTCGGCGGACCCAGCGATTGATGCGGACGATCGTGAAGAAGACTTCCAGAGAGATTCTCATCTTGAGGGTGAGCCGCAGGAAGGCGCCGCCCGCCAGCACTCCGGTGACGCTGTCCACCATGCCCGCGAACTCACGCGGCTTGAGAAACATCTCGACGAACGACGGATCGTAGAAGTGCCGGATGAAGCGCTGGAAGGGCCGCGTGCCCTTGCGGATGCGGCGCTCGTAGCCGCGGAAGCGGCGGGCCTCGAAGCGGTCCTCCCGGAAGGCCTTCAGGATCTCCGCCGAGGACAGCTCGGCGGACTGGGTGGCGATGTAGACGCCGGAGGAGAAGATCGGGTCGACGAAGGCGATGGCGTCGCCCACGCACACGAAGCGGTCGCCGATGGCCGGATCGGTGCGGTACGAGAAATTGGCGGCGCTGTGCACCGGGGTGATGCGCGGGGCGCCGTCCAGGGCGTCCCGGAGACCGTGGCACCGCGCGATCAGCGACTCGTAGAGCCGTTCCAGGTTGCCCTCGCGACCGCGCACCGTGCGGGCGTGGAGCACGCAGCCCACGCTGGTGGTGCCGTTGGCGAACGGGATGTACCAGAACCAGCCCGGCTCGAAGCTGAAGATGCGAATATTGCCTTCTTCACGTCCCGGCCAGCGCCTCCCTCCCCGGAAGTGGGCGAAGAGCGCCACCTTGCCGAGCCCCTCGATGGGCCGGCGCTGGCCGTGCCGGGAGGCAATGAAGGCGTCGCGGCCGCTCGCGTCCACCAGGAAGCGCGCGCGGACCTCCCGCGAGCCCGCGGCCTCCGAGATGGTGGCGGTCACTCCGTCGGGGTCGAAGGCCACGCGCTCGACGGTGGCGGGCTGCAGCAGCGTGACGTTCGGCTGGCGGGCGGTGTGGTCGAGCAGGATCTTGTCGAACTCGCCGCGCTGGACCTGGTAGGTATAGGGCGGCCAGGGCTTGCCCTCCCGGAAGAAGAACTGATAGGCGAGATCCATGTCCTGATCGTGGAAGTACGCCCCGTACTTCACGAGGAACCCGCGCGACTTCACCTCGTCGAGCACGCCCAGCCGCTCCAGCACCGGCATGTTGGCGGGCAGCAGCGACTCGCCCACGTGGAACCGCGGGAAGGCCTCGCGCTCGGCCAGCGCGACGGTGAGCCCCCCGCGCGAGAGGAAGGTGGCCGCGCTCGAGCCGCCCGGCCCTCCGCCCACCACCAGTACGTCGTAGTCGGCGGGGCGCGCCGCGCCCGGCGCCCGGCGCGCGGGCGCCTCGAGCGTCCGGGCCAGCTCTTCCTGGGGATAGAGGCGCCGCGCCGCCGGGGTGAGCCAGTCGACGCCGAGGGCCGCGAGGGGCTTCCGGCCGATCGCGAGGGCCAGCATGAGCGGGGTCGCCGCGGTGGCGAGTGAGGCCAGGCGCAGGCCGCGGGCGTGGCCCGAGCGCCAGCCACGCTCCACCGACCGGATCGCGCGGTCCGCGATGAAGGCGCCGACCGCCAGGGCCCAGCCGGGTGGACTGGCGCGGTGGGGCGCCGCGAACTCGTACATCTCGCGGTGGCGGGCCCGCAGCCGCGACGGGCCGAAGATATCGATCAGCCAGAGGGCGCCCGCGGTGGCCTCGCGCGCCCAGCGCCACGTGATGCGGCCGGCCAGGAAAGCCCCGACTGCGACGCCGTCGCGGGCGGGACGGAAGCGGCTGCGGCGGTCCTCGAAGTGGATCGGCGTGATGGGAATCTCGAGAATCCGGAACCCGTGGGCGGCGGCGCGCAGGAGCATCTCGCTCTCCAGCACGAAGCCGCCGTGACGCGGGGTCACCGCGGCCAGGAGCGACGCCGGGTAGACGCGGAAGCCCGACTGGGTGTCAGCCACCGCCACCCCGCTCAGCCAGTTGATGAAGAAGCCCGCGACGCGAAGGGCCGCGACCCGGCCGGCGGGCATCACCGGCGAAGGCGGCTCGGTGACCCCGCCCAGCCGGCCGCCGACGACGACGGCGCGGGGCTCCTCGACTGCCGCCTTCAGGAGGCGCGGGATCTCGTCGGGATCGTGCTGGCCGTCGCCGTCGAGCGTCACCACGCGCTGCACGCCGCGGCGCAGGCCCTCCGCGAAGCCGCGGCGGAGCGCCTCGCCCTTGCCCCGGCGCCGGGCGAGCGAGAGCACCTCGGCCCCCGCGGCCGCCGCGGCCACGCCGCTGCCGTCCGACGAGCCGTCGTCCACCACGAGCACCGGGCCGTGCAGACGCGCCCGCTCCACGATGTCGGCCACGGTGGCCGCTTCGTTGAAGACCGGGATGACGATGAGGTGCTCGTTGACTGGATTCAAGGGGCGGGCCCCACCAGCACCGCGGTCCGGCAGCCACCGCGCGCGATGCCGTGTACCAGGACCGAGGGCGTGCCGCGCTCGGCGTCGAGCGCGGCGGCGCCCACCCGCAGTGCGCCCAGCCCGCCGTGCTGGCCGAACAGGGGCGCCAGCGACACGGGGGGCAGCAGGTCGACGCGCGCGCCGAGGTCGCGGCCGAGCAGCGCGCGCTCCCAGTCGTCCACCGCGGGGTCGCCGTTGCCGGAGCCGTAGCAGCGCGCGACCAGCGCGGGATGCCGGGCGCGGATCATCCGGGCCACCGGGGAGCCGTGGTCGGCGCGGACCGCGCGCCCGGTGTGGGGCGCGGTCGGCACGTTGCCCCAGGCCGTCTCCACGATCTCGGCCATGATGCGGGCGCCCCGC
>Ga0214473_10002203_pt1 | contig 24244 bp, 25 predicted proteins | sample RVTome_7_FD_203509 | JGI IMG/M metagenome (GOLD analysis project Ga0214473, IMG submission 203509) | Soil microbial communities from uranium-contaminated site in the Upper Colorado River Basin, Wyoming, United States - RVT98D197 | ecosystem: Environmental > Terrestrial > Soil > Contaminated >... | reverse complement strand
TTTTTTCTCATAAGGTAGTGGCGCAGCGAGTAGTCGCGGTAATACCCTTTCCATGCAAACGCCATGCCGCCGATAAGTCCGGGCTCGCTATGAATATCCAAAAGTATTACTTTGTCCACATTCGTCCGGAACCACGTGCCCAGCTTGACAACATCCGCCCCCTTTGGGTCAAACGGCAGATAAAGGCTCAGCGTGGGTACGGTTTTGAGTCCGCTATTGACGGATTCCAAAATATCGTACGCGGTCTCTTTCGTGAAATTCCTGTGAAATTCACTCCCCCAGCCGACGATAACCTCATGATCATCAGAGGTTGCACTCGCATCTGCCAGGAATTGATCCAGGGTTTTTTTACCTTTTTTGTAGAATTTGTGCTCTAGGAAACTCCGGTACAACCGCAGTCTTCGGAGAATATCCGGCTTCGTATAGCTCGTTTTGATGACGCTCGAAAGTACTTTGGTTTCATTCATTGGATTTGGGCTGGACGGACGGTTTTGCCAGTGTTTCAAATGCATTTTCCCGTTTTGCTTCTTCCAGCGCTTTATAGACGAGGTCGCTCTGATCAGCCAGAGATAACTTCTTTTCGAGTGCTATACGCAGCAATTCCTCCAGAATATCCATAATCCGCTCATCCAATACGGCGATGCGCGAGCTCTTATACTGTGCTATTTCGTTCTTGGCTGCCTCCATTTCCGCATCCACCTGTACTTTGACTTTCTGGTGTATGTCTTCCACCATGTTGGCCACCTGTGTCTGACTTGCTTTCACCATTTCGTCTGCCTTGTCACTGATGAGTTTTTCATTCCGGGCGATCTGCTCGTTCATCGTTTTTTCAATCAATTTGATAAACGTATCGTAGGATGCTTCCGCTTTGTTGGCGCTCTCCACGAAGTGCGCTTTGAGCGCCTCTTCGATATTCGCAAGGTTTTTCTGGTACTGCTCGGTCAGCTCTTTGCTTGTAAGCTTTCCGCGGGCAAGCGCCCGAATACCGCGAAGTTCTGCTGTTATGAGCATGCGGTTTGCTTCCCGTATCGCTCTGTGGATGATGGAGCGGGATTTATGTCTCGTTTCATCCACAATTCCTTCAACATCCTCCTCTGTTGCACCCCGTTTACGAGCAAGGGTAAGAAGAATGACAAGCTGGAGGACAACGACCAAAATACCTACGATGATAAGCAGAAGCATGAGCAGTGTAGTATCCATACGTTTTAGTGTAGCATCATTTTTTTTCTGTTCTCAAGCACCGGTTTACAAACTCAGAATAGCGAGCGCCAAAACAATCCCGCCCAAACTCACAACCGCGATAAGGATGACATTCATGACAATCATGGATTGGATAGAAACCCGTGCGAGAGGATTTCTTCCGATAGCCTCAATGCCCTTGGTGATGTTGCGGCCGAATGTTCGGAAATTGATGTACATCGTGGTTATAGCAACCAGTGCCGCGATGATATAGCGAATGAGCTTTTCGAACTGTTTTGATGTTCTAATGTTATAAAGAAGTGCAGTTGCGAGTTGTCTGAGGGTGCCCATAATTCCTCCGGCTGCTTTTATTTGGATAGGGCTGGCCGGACCGATGCCGACGGCTATTTTTATCTTTCCGCTTTGAACGGTTTGACCTTCAGCTTGTACCGATGTCCCTCCGGTACCGTCAAAAGACTCGAGCGCTATCCCGACCATATAACCGGACAGGTCCGGCGCCTTCTGGCCTTTACCGGGTATTGAGCTGGACGTCAGGTAGTCTCCGACCTTTATCGCTCCTCCAAGTGTCGTCACGTTAGCATATACTTCCCCGCTTCGCGCAACCGGAACCGTATCGCGGGTCCTGTAGACCATGACGGGATTGGTAATAAGTACACCGTAGATTTTCTCATCATTGACGACTTTAGAGCGTAGTAATGTTTCATTTTGTTCACCCAATGACATAATATCCCCGTCGGCAGCCTCAGCATCAGCAATCACAAGCGTATGGGCAATATTGAATTGGGGGGATCTTTGGTCGGTTTGGGCAAAAACACGCGGTATGGCGATTCGTGCTGTCCCGATGATGGCAATTCCGGTACACCCAAGAAACAAGAGAATTCTTCCTGTTTTTGCGGATATATGTTGGAGGGCAGCCACAGCAATATTCGCCGGATGGACTCTTCCATCCCGCGTAGTTCCAGTATAGCACGGACATCACCCAACCATAGCGGGAAAACTGTGATTGTTCCGGTTACTTCAATCCCCGTCGAAGAAGCGTTAGCAGTCCGGAGGAACTGGTAGAAGCCGCGCAGACAACCTGATCAGCTCCCCCGTAATACACGATGAGTTTATCCTCAAGCACAACAGCACCGCAGGAGAAAACCGTTCCGGGTCGGAGGCCGGTATTTTCGTACGGCATCTCCGGTTCCAGGATCGGGTGGTGCAACCGCGAGAGGATTTTCAAAGGGTTACCCGGGTCCAGAAGCATTGCGCCAAGACGATATTTTCTGTCGTATTTGGACAATCCGTGGTAAATGAGTAACCATCCGTACGGGGTTTTAATGGGCGGCGGACCTATTCCTACTTTATCGCTGTCCCATGCGTTGGGACGGGGCGTCACCAGGATATGCCCGCCGATATATTCGCCCTCGTCAAATGTGAGATCTTCGACGAAATCCACCCAAATACTGGGATTGATGCGGTGGAAAAAAACGTACCTGCCATTGATTTTTTCAGGCAGTACACAGGCGTTTTTATCATCATCCCCCGGCGGCGAAATAACCACGGGTTTTTTCCAATTCCATTTTTTGGACAGAAAATCAGAAACAGCGATAGAGGTGAATGCGACCCGCGGCGGATTCTTTGTATCAAACGCCGTGTAGCACATGTAGAATGTATCTCCTATGCGTGTGATGCGCGGATCTTCACATCCGGAGTCTCCCTTGGCAAGCTTGCTTTCAAATGTCTCCCGCGGCATATACACCGGATCTGCCGACCGCTCCGTTATTTGATATCCGTCTGAAGATGACGCGTAACCCAGAACCGATGTCCCTTCCTGCCCCATAGCTCGGTAAAGGATATGGACTTTCCCCGCCTCACTGACGGCCGCAGCGTTGAAAGTGTATTTACTCTCCCAGGGATGCTCGCTCTTGGGTGCGATGATGGGATTGCCGGAAAACCGTTCAAACTTGACCAGCGTCCTGCTGCCTTTTTTAACCCCGATTGTTGCCACTGGTGACAGCTCCTCCAGGAGTGCTTCCAAAGACAGCGTTGCGACACAACTGCTCGTATCTGCTGCGCCGTAATAAATATGCAGTGCGTCGCCTTCAACCACGGCACTCGTTGGAAATGCGATGTTGGGCACCTGTCCGTAGAGTTCATATTCCACCTCCGGAACCAGAAGCGGTTCGCTGGTTTGGGTGAGGACCTGCTGGGGTTTATGCGAATCCAGGATGGCCGCGTCTATCCGGAATATGCGCTGGCCGGCAAAATAATTCTGGATAAAACTGTAGATAAATAACCATCCGTCTTTGACGCGTATCGGGACAGCTCCCACTTCCAGTTGGTCATTATCACCTTTTTCTATATCAACAACATGACTGTCCAAATCCGCATACCAATCCTTCCAGTATACTTCGCTCCACAGGTCTTCAATCCGGTCAAACTGTGCCAGGCAAATTTTGGCCGGCGGCATATCGGTATGCGCGGTGAGTAGGAGCGCATACTTTCCGTTGATTTTTTCCGGAAACAGTACCGCAGCTTTTGCGTTGAACGGCGTCACCAGATGCTTCTCGTCAATCGTTGTAAAATCGGCGGTGACGGCAACACCGATTTTGATGTCGGACGCTGAGGGTGGCCAGGACGAAAGTGCAGTATAAAAAATATAGTATTTTCCGTCAATGAACGTAACGCGCGGGTCCTCAACGCCGAACTTCTCCCAGAAATATTGGGGAGTCAGAAGTTGCCGTCGCTTGTGAAAATGTACGGGGTCTTGGCTTTCCGCCAGTCCTATGGTGGAAACGTTCATGTCTACTCCCTGCAAGAGTTGTCTGCCGCTCATTGCGCGGTAGAGCATGACATACCCTTGAGGAGTTTTTACCACGCTGGGGTTGAAGGTAGCGTCAGCTTCCCAGCTGCGCTCCTTCTGCGGTCCTACAAGCGGATTGTCTGGACTACGTCGGGCAGTTATCATCGCTATGTTCCTACACTAATACGGAGCGCAACCGGTGTGAGATGAGCGTGTTGGTAGTGCCGGAGGTTATCCAGAAACTCATCCAGATTGGCACGGGCAGCGCACGTGACCATGTCTGCGCCGCCATAGTAAACAAAAAGATCGTCATTCACAGTAACTGCACCGCAGGGATACGCAACTCCGTATTTGAGACCCTCATTTTCGTACTGTTCTTCCGGTTCGAGAATCGGGTACTTGGAACGGAACAGGACGCGGTGCGGTGTTGCCTCGTCCAAAATCATCGCACCCATCTTGTATCGGGACGGGTCGCGGTCGTCGACCGCATGGTAGATCATGAGCCATCCGTATTTGGTTCTGAAAGGCGGCGGCCCCACACCGACTTTTCTGCTGTCCCACATGCGCTTCCTGGGTCCTATGGAAAACTGCCCCTGAAGGAAGGTATTCCCGTCAAAGTCCAAGCTATCCACGTAATCCACAAGTATATCGGGATAAACCCTGTGATAAATGACATATTTACCGCCAACTTTTTCAGGAAGTATTGCCGCGTTCTTGTTGACTTCTCCCGGTTTGGAAATAATGACCGGTTTCTTCCAGTTCCATTGCTTGGCATTGAAATCCTCCTCGGAGATGGAAGTTATGGCCACCCGCGGTGCGTCATAGCCGTTATATGCAACGTAGGTTACATACAGTCTGCCGTCCAGTTTCGTTATGCGCGGATCCTCTGCTCCGCCGTACGCTCCGCCGGAAAAAAACGGAGCGAGAAATGAATCGTTTCCGGTACTGCTGACTTCAAACGATTCGCGCGGTACATACACCGGGGAGGTCGAACGTTCATCAAATGTTACGCCGTCGGAACTGGCTGCGTAGCCCAAAACAGACACATCGCTGTCTCCCACGGCGCGGTACAAAAGATGGACTTTCCCGTTCTCATAGATAGCCGCCGGATTGAAGGTCGCTTTGCTCTCCCAGAAATGGGAGGCAATCGGCTTTATAATCGGGTTTTCCTGCAGTTTTTCTAGAGAAATGCGCAGACCCGTTTTTTTGGCGGAACGCGCCGATATGTCGTGGCGCGGGTGGGCTACCGCTACAATTCCCTGACCGGTGATATTCCAGTAGGAAATCAGGATGTCCGCACGCTGTGAGATGCCGAATAAACTCGTATCGCGCTGCGCCATGCCGTCAATGTGAGACAAAACCGGTGTTTCAGCCCTCCAGAGAACTTTCGCAGGGTTCGCGGGGTCAAAGATAACGGCTCCTAAGGCATACCCTTGGGCACCTTTATACATGTCCGCAACGTGGTAAAACAGCACGATGCCTTTTTCCGTGACAAACACGCTCCCCACGGTCATGGGTCCGCTGTCATAGTGTTTATCCCGCGGCACCAATACTGCTTTCTTCTCAACATTCCAACTCCTTCCGTCGGGTGAATATGCGATTTTGATTTTTTCCTCGCCCAGATACATCACATACCGATTGTTATACGTAAAGTTCGGTACCACCATGCCGACCTCTTTTATCGCCGTCGGTTTGACATCCGTCCAGGTGATGAGGTCTTTGGATACTGCGGTAGTCAGATGCGCAATCGTACGCGGTTTGTATTTGAAGGCAAGAAGGTATGATTTGTCCGCAAACTGAGATATCCGAAAATCACTGGCATACAACGGATTGATCTTATTGCTCCCTTCACCCAAAGAAGGCGTTCCGGCAACAGGTGAAAATTCAAATCCGTCCTGGCCGCTGTCTATACAAAGTGTGCTCCCTTTTTTCCCTTGGCTGTTGTAGTAGAGGTAACCGAGTCCGCCGTGCTGGTACACGCCTAAACCAAACGGGCAGATGAGGGTCGGCAGACGGGTTTTCATTTACTTGTCTATAGAAATTAAACGTCCCAAAAGACGTTGTATAACCTAACAATAAGGCGATTCTGGCATGAAGTCAATTCCATCAAAAGATGTCAAAAATAGTACTTTCTATAACACACTAAAAAAAGGTCGGGAAACGGTTTATCGTATCAGAAGCTATCTATGTGATATCTATCAAATCAATTTTCCTGTTTTTGATTTTAGAAGGCGTCGGTAGAGAGAACGGTATTTCCGTGCGCTTTGGTCCCAAGAAAAGTCCTGCTTCATCACGCGCAGTATATATTCCCTGAATTTCAGCGGTTCTGTGTTCCAGAAATCTATGGCATATTTCATGGATTTCGCAAGCGACCGCGCTTCATACCGGTCGAAGACAAACCCGGTCCTCCCGTTTCGCACAGTATCCGCCAGTCCCCCGGTTTTACGCACGAGTGGAATGGTTCCGTATCGCATCGCGATAAGCTGGGTCAATCCGCAGGGTTCGAATTTGGACGGCACAAGCATAAAGTCACTCCCGGCGTATATCCGCCGCGCAAGCCTCTCGTCAAACGTATGGACGAATGCGATATTGTGACTGCGCTTGGCCATGTTGGTAAGCATCCGCACCCAAATATCCGGACCGGTCCCCAGGATCGCTATCTGATACCTGCCTTTGGGCAGTAACGTCACTGCTTCCCGAAGAATATCCATTCCCTTCTGTCTCGGCTCAATCCTGCCCACAAACCCGAATAACGGTACGTCCACTTGGGGGACGTGCAAAGCGGTGCGAAGATGGTGTTTTATTTTTATTTTCGCATCAAAGACCGTTTCTTTATCGTAATTGACAGGCAATGTCGGGTCTATCTTGGGATCCCAAATCGTGGGATCTATACCGTTGATAATGCCCACAACCCGGTCTTTACGCCGCCGGAGAACATCATTGATAAATCTCCCTTTTTTAGCCGGAGAAACGATTTCTTTCGCATACGTAGGAGAAACTGTGCTGATGACATCCGCATAATCCAAGCCTTCACGCAGCAACTTGACCGCATGTCCCAAGGGAGTTTTGAACACATGGAAAAGCGTTCTGGGTAAACCAATTTTCCTGATAATTCGCACGCCGGTCTCACCCTGATACAGGAGATTGTGGATGGTGATAATGGTTTTCGTGTCTGCCGCTTCCAACGTTTGGGGTTGCCGCGGTTTCGTCTTGTTATTCTCGCCCAGTAGCATAGGAATAAGCGCCGTATGCCAATCATGGCAGTGGATGATGTCAAACGCGCCGCCCAGAATGTGGGGAGAGAAAAGGTACAAACGGGCGACAGCTTGACAGAAAAAAGCGAATGTCTCGGCAATGTCACGGCCCATGTAGTCGTCCAGTCGCGGATGGCGGATAAGATATATGGGAACTTTGGTATTGGGAATAGTGGCAGAGAATACGAAGACCAACTCACGTTTCTTATCAAAATCAACGGCCAACTGGCCGATGCAGGCAGGATCTTTCACTTTGACGCCTGCGTAAAACGGCATAACAATCGCGACCGTTACTCCCAGTTTAGAGAGCGCCACAGGCAGCGCATAGGATACGTCCCCTAGCCCGCCTTTCTTGAAAAGAGGCACGCACTCGCTCGTGACGAATAAGACCCTCACACTTCTATCATAACACGAGGCCGGATTTCGTGTATGATAATCGTATGAAGCCTCTCAAGAAGTGGAGTTATTATCTTTTTTATCTGGCGGCAATTGCCCTCTATGGCCTGTATCTTGCCGCGCTGCCAGAGCTCAACCGCTATCTCATCCCCTGTTTAGTGTCTTTCCCGGGCCAACTGACATCATATGTTTATGAGCAATGCAACACCGTCCTTGCCCTGGACCGGTTTATAGCCCTTGCGCTTGTGGGTCTCACAATAGAAGGCGGGGTCTTGCTGATCCTCAAAAAGCACCGGTCGCTTCTTCCTCTTGTTGCCACAACAGCTGTACTTGCCGGTCTTGCTTGCGTTGCTTATTACTGGTACGTCCCTGTGGCAGAAGCCGCAGTCAAACGCGCTCCGATAATCTTGGAATCACTGAAATAAAAATCTTGGGCCTTGGATGTTGGATTGTTAGTTGAATCCTTTGATTTGTTGTTATTTTGCCCCAACCGCTTTCTCGTAGATCCCTTCATACCCTTGAACCATCGTGTCAATCGTGAAGTACTCTTGCACGTGTTTCCTGCAGTTAGATCTGTCGATTTCTCCAATGCGTTTCATCGCTTCAACCAGTCCTTCAATTCCTTGTTTCTTGATAATCCACGTTCCTTTTTTGGGTCTGTCTTCATTGTCATAATCTATAATAAACCCTGTCACACCATCAAGTACTACCTCACTAACGCTGCCCATGTTGTATCCAATAACGGGTGTTCCGCAACTCATCGCTTCCGCCATCACCAATCCGAATGGTTCCGGCCACCGGATAGGAAATAGAAGCGCTTTGGCTTTTTGATACAGTTCAATCCGTGCCGGTCCGGTAAGAAGTGAATCAACAATTACTGACTGTCCGTCTACATGCGGTTCAATTTTTTCTTTATAAAACTCAGCTTTCTTTATCGTATCGGTCATCCAGCTTGCGATCGTGAGTTTCCCGCCAACTGCACGGACCGCCTCAATCGCATGATCAAAGCCTTTTGGAGCAACCATCCTGCCGACTGCAATAAACCGCTCGCCTCCGGCGCCGTCAAACGCAAATTCATTCTCGTCAATGCCGTTATACACATTTCCGACAAAATGCTCTCCAAACGCACCTTGCTGGGCAAGGCTTATGGAAATCAGTCTCGGCGTGGTGAAGCGCTTAAGTAACCAATGCTCTAGCATGTCTTCACTTGGTATGGGATCATGAAGGGTAAACAGTGTGGGAATGCCCGTTAAATCACCAAAATAGTATGCGAGGTATCCGAACGAGTGGAAGACATGAACTAGGTCAATTTCCCCTTTCTTGGCCGCATCAAATGCCCGCGTGACCAGATCCATCTCGTAGTACATTTTGGAGCCGTACAGCGACATCGCTTTCAGCGCTTCCGGGGTCAAATCCTGAAAGGCTCGCATTTTGAGGTCACGCTCCAGAAGTTCGCGGTCGCCGGGCACGAGGGTTGCCTTGGTATCCTCATCCGGAGCGGAAAACCACGTGACCTTGTGTCCTCGATCGACTAATCCGGTTACCAGGTGTCTCGCAAGCTCGGCCGGAGCAAATATACGCTCCTTATGGCGAGTCTTATACATATAGATGGAAGGGGTCAGGACTCCTATCTTCATGTCTTACCACCTGTACTTGTAAACGTCTTTATACAGTTTATCAAAACGTGCGGCTATCTTGGTCCAGGTGAAGCGTGCTTCAACAACTTCTCTGCCGCGCTCTCCCATTTTGGCGCGAAGGTCATCGTCTGCAAATAATTTATTGACTGCGGATGCTATCTCCGTGCTGTTGCGGGGTCGCACAAACAGCCCGTTGATACCGTCTTTCACCGCCATGGTCACACCGCCTTTGCGCGTCACGATAACGGGCGTTTTGGCAGCCATAGCTTCAATAATCGTCAATCCCAGCGGTTCGTCCCACACGGCAGGCGACACAAAGACATCCGCCAGATAATACAAGTCCAAAAATTCCTCGTATTTTTTCACAAATGGTAAAATCGTCACGTTCGTTAGCTTCATTTTCGCAATCAGTTCCTCCAGGTGCGCTCGCTGCGGACCGTCGCCGGCAATTATCACTTGCCCCAGAATGGTTTTGGCTGCTTTTACGAGGTATTCAACTCCCTTTTCGGAAATGATGCGGCCGGTAAACAGTGCGACTTTTTTTCCTTCCATCCCGAATTTTTTACGAAGTTCCGCAACTTTAGGCCGTACGGACGGGAAAAGTGACAACCGTATACCGCCCGGTATGGTGCGTGTCTTGCCCGACAATTCTTGCCCGAAGGTTTTGAGGAGTTTGGAGCGCGTGTCACCGGATACAACGGTTATGGCATTGGCTGCATTCAGGGCGTCGCGCGTCAAGCGGAAATACCGTCGGTCACGCGTGATGGCGTGTAAACAGCTGCCGTGTGATGTAAGTATGAATTTAGTACCGAATATGGACCGGACGAACCGTGCGGCCCAGGAATTGACCATGGTGTGGTGCACGTGGATAAGGTCAGGTTTGAAGGCAACAACTGCCTTCATTGTTCCGTCTATATACGCGCTGTAGAGGTCCGCAATCTCTCCGGGGGTCAGTTCGCTGTATTTCTTTGCGCCTTCCAATCCTGGCCTCCCTAAAAACACAGGAACTTGAGGCAGTTTCAGCGGAAACTGGGCTACTCCGTGATCAAACAATTCTTCATCAGGTAGTGCTATGCCCAGCTCGTAATGGTAGGCTTCACGCAGCCTCAGCATGAGGTACTTGACGTATGCCCCGGATCCGCCGCCGTGGAGAGGGAAATCGTAAAGAAAAAGGACCCGTGGTCGGGTACCGTTTGTCATACGAGCATTATACATGGAAACGGGATTTTGCAACAAGAAATGCGAAGCGTACAAGTGCCAGCTGCCGGTGGATACGCCACGGCTCATGCATAAGGCGCCACAACCACTCAAGGCCAAGGAAACGCAGGGCTTTTGGTGCTCTGGGCAGAACTCCCGCTATCATGTCAAACGCTCCACCAACAGACATGAGAACGAGCGGGAGATTGGATCCTGGATAGTGGGTCTTCGCAAATGAATTCTCTGCATGTTTCTTTCCAAGACCTAATATCGAAGATCGAAGTTCTTCCATGAAATACTCCTGTTTCGGTGCGCCGAAACCGACGAACACCACCCGAGTTTGATTCTGCCTGATTTTACGGGCTAAATCACTAAAATATTTTTCCGTCGATGTCCCATAATTTGATATGTGCAATTTGAAATTTGAAATTTGAATCTCCGGTCCTTCCTCCCCCCAACCGACTAAATTTTTATGCCTTTTTTGTAAGCACTCCAACGCTCTGACTGCTACCTGTCCCCGACTGCCGATAAGTCCTATGCTAAAGCCCTGTTTTGCACACAACGAAACGAGTTCTTCCATAAAGTCTACCCCTGGAATTCTTTCCGCAATCAGATTCCCTCCGGTCATACGACTCGCCCAGACGATACCGATTCCATCCGGGAGCGCTATATCGGCCCCATTGAGCATTTGTGTAAAACGGTTGTCATCCTGCGCCCACATAATCTGTTCGGTGTTCGGTGTGACGATTGTGATAATTTTTTGCCCTTTTTTCGGAAAAAGAGAGGATTTCTGCATTGAGGACAGGAGACCCTTTTTTGTTTCCTCTAAGACTATTTTCTTGGGAGCGCTTGTTACAAAAATATGTAGAATATTTTGCTTTTTTAGACTCATAGTGTGAGATTATGGATATTATTTTCTCTTATGATATGCATGCCAATGTTACATTGAACACATATTGTCGTAGGGGATTTTTCATGAACGCAGACTATCATGGACAGAAAAAATAGTGACTATAAGTTATTATCATTCTAGACTCATTTTGCGGGAAAAATACTGTATTTTTTCAATTTCATTATTTCTATAGGTCTTCTTTGCATAACTTTTTTGTCTCCCCAATCAACTGGCCTTGCTAACGAACTAAACTTCTAATCCCCTAAGCCTCTACTCTTCTATTTCTTGCTTATACTCCGTTTATACAGCTCAATATTCTCCAGGGCGACTCCTGTCCCACGTACCACGCAAAGAAGCGGGTCTTCCGCTACGTGGCACACCACGCCGGTCGTCTGGGTCATCAATGCGTTGAAATTAGTCAACAAGCTGGTTCCGCCCGCCATGACAATCCCCTTGTCTATAATGTCAGCGGCAAGTTCCGGTGGCGTTTCCTCTAAAACCCCCTTAACGGTTGCCATAATTTGAATGAGCGTGGGCATGATGGCTTCCGCAACTTCGCTGCTTGTCAGAGTTATCATCCGGGGTAATCCCGATATCGTATCGCGCCCCCGAACTTCCATAGAGGAAGAGGATGTTGGGTTTTGCCTGTCTGCCGGCGAGGCAGGGGTGTTGGATGTTGGAGAAGGCGGCACTGCGTTTTTTTGCTCCTGTACTTTCGGTCGAAGATTCTGGGCCTTTGATCTTTGATCCTGTGCTGCCAAAGCATCCCCGATGGTTATTTTTATTGTCTCCGCCATCCGTTCGCCTATAATTAGGTTATATTTTTTCTTGACGTAAAAAGCGACTGCCTCGTCCAGCTTATTGCCTGCGACCCGTGCGCTCTTATGGACTACTACACCGCCCAGGGATATGACTGCTGCTTCCGTCGACCCTCCGCCTACATCCACAATCATATGGCCTGAGGCTTGGGCTATGGGAATTTTAGCGCCGATAGCGGCAGCCAGCGGTTCTTCAATGAGGTAAGCAACTTTGGCTCCTGCCGAAAGAGTCGCATCCAATACTGCCCGGCGCTCTACTTGGGTGACACCGGACGGAACGCAAATCATAACTTCCGGTTTAAAAAAGCGGTTCCTACCGACGGTTTTATCGATAAAGTAGGAAAGAAGTGCCTCTGTGATGACATAATCGGCAATAACGCCGTCGCGCATCGGCCGGGTTGCCATAATGTTTCCGGGAGTCCGTCCGAGCATCTCTTTTGCTTCATTTCCGACGGCTACGACTCTGTTGTCCTCGACAGTGACAGCAACGACTGTCGGTTCGTTGAGAACAACCCCCTCCCCGGCTAGCCATACCAGACTATTAGCGGTTCCAAGGTCTATTCCGATTCTTTTCGTAAACATAAATATCCTTACTTCTCTGAAGTGTGGCGAAGTCCGCCATAAACCGCTCCGTGAGCCGTGTACGAATAGTACGGAAAGGCGAACGGCAAGGTTCGGCGGGCTAGCCACACCAGGCTATTAGCGGTTCCAAGGTCTATTCCGATTCTTTTCGTAAACATAATCAGACATTACTACAAATATATCTTTTCAGACGTAGGAATACTACAAACCCGACAAATAAGCGAATCTAATTACATTTGTAGTATTCGTAGTATTTGTAGTATTCGTCGGATTTTATCTTCAGTGGTATTCTACCACACTCCGTCGTATAATAGGGGGATCATGGCATGGGGTAAAATACGAAGCGGGGTGATAGCATTAGTTACCTTCTGTATCATTATGATTGTATCTATTGCTGTCATTGCCTACGGCCGCGGATATCGGCCTGATTTTCGCCAAAGCACCATTAGACCAACTGGGCTTCTTTCTCTCAGTTCGGATCCGGTAGGTGCTCAGGTATACATCAACGGGACACTTCGAACTGCCACAAATAACTCCCTGAGTATTGAACCTGGTTGGTATACCCTCAAAATCGCAAAGGAAGGATATTTGTCATGGGAAAAGAAGGTACGTTTGCAAGGAGAGATCGTCGTAAGCGTCGACCCGTTCCTGTTTCCTTCCAATCCCAGTCTTTCACCCGTCACCACAGTCGGCATAGAAACCCCCGTGGTATCTCCGGACGGAACAAAAGTCGTCTATACGATTCCTGCTGTGGCGCAGGCCGTTGACGGTGTTCCCGCAAAAAAGGCAGGATTGTGGGTCTATGAACTGGTGGAACGACCACTGGGCCGTAACCGAGACCCAATCCAAATCGGTATCACGGATCCGACGTTTGATTTCTCCAAAGCGGCAATCATCTGGTCACCGGATTCCACCCAGATCATGGCGGATAACGGCATTTCAATACGTTTATACCGTACGGACAGAACAAATGACTTCCAGGACATTTCTTACACGTATCAAATGACGCTGCGCGAATGGGATGCGGACCGGCAAGCAAAAGAGAAGGTAAAACTGGCGGTCTTCAAACAACCGATCATTGACATTGCAACGTCTTCAGCCCGTATCATCGCCCTATCGCCGGATGAAACGAAAATTCTCTATGAGGCTACAGCATCCGCGACGATTCCACAAATTGTCGATCCGCCGATAATCGGGAGCAATGCAACCGAAGAAGAACGTACCATTCAAGCGGGAAAAATCTATGTCTATGACAGCAAAGAAGACAAAAACTATTTTGTTCTGGGAAAAAACGAGATTCCCCAGCCGAAACCCTCGCCTACACCGAAGGGCAAAACAATACCAGACAGAATCAAACTATCATCCAATACTACATCAACTGTATCAAATCTCTATTGGTTTCCGACAAGCAGACACTTACTCCTTACGCTTGAGGGGAAAATCGACATCATGGAGTACGACCGAACGAACTGGATAACGGTCTACTCCGGCCCGTTTGTGGACGGATTTATCGCTCCCTGGCCAAACGGCAGCCGCATTATCATCATGACCAACCTCAATCCCGACGTTACGACGCTATCAAATCTCTATACTGTCAATTTGCGTTGATATAACCTGCCATAGTCTATGTTCGAATACGAACCTAACCTTGGCTGCCCGGAATTGGGAGGTTTCCTCATTCAACGCGACTGGGGTCCGCCGGAGGCTTTTCACCTCATTCATGAAGTCGGTCACTTGGTTATCATGCCTCCGTCCGGTTTTCCCTATTGGCCGGCACATGATCAGGTTGATTTTTTTCGTTGGAAGCTAGAAACAACCAATATCGAGGCTCTCGTCAACGGTTCGGATAATAATCCCGACAATTTTCACTTGTCCCATTCCTGTACGCTGTACCAACACCCTTCAGGCCTTACAAGCGCCCATTTTGATTTTCCGAAGATTGAGCCTATTACACCGACAATATTTCAGGCAGCGCAGGATTTTTCCTCCTTAGCGCATGTAAATTTGGACGAAATCCATGATACCGTTGAGCGCATGATGGATCAGGACAGAAGACGCCGGGAAAACGAAGAAAGGCTGCGAGAAAGTATAGACAGAATGGGACAGGACGTACAGCTTGGTTCGGAGGAGTGGGTTGATAAATTCCTCAGAAAACATGCACAACCGATAGCCTCATATTTCTCAGAGACTCCTCAATTTCAGTTACCGGAAGTCCACATAGAAACGCCTCCACTCTTCGCACCCGAAAACCAACCGTGGATGACTCCCCTGGAAACACCATCGATGGTAGGGACAACGCTCCTTGGCAGACCTTCCAGACAACGGTCAGCTTCAAAAACTTGGGAACAAACATGTTTGAACAGATGGTGGGAAGCCGTCAGTAGCGGTGCGGATGAAGATGAAGTCAACAGGCTTTATGACCAATGGATGAACGCATAAATTGACACTATAGACTACAATAAAGCTCTGAAACTATAGCGCTATGAGTCCTGAACCGAATCCGAAAGACAACTACGCACAGGCGCGCCTCCAACATCTAACGTATGCGGAACGGCTGTTCCGGGATCTTCGGCTGGAAAACAATGAAATCATCGGCGATCTCATCGCGCGGGGTGCTTCCCTAAAAAACTATGCATACCCGAAAGGAGAGGCATCTCAATGGAATCCGCAGGTTGTTGATGCTCCAAACCGTAAAATGGTTCGTTTTACAAAAGCTGTCCAAGGCGCACAATGGGGAGCCGAAACACTCGTTTTCGGGCTGAAACATTCTGTCAAAACTGATGGATCATATTCCCAAGAAACAACAGGTCTGTTTATGTTCCCCTATCTGCGGTTCAATAACGAAGGCACTGTTGAGAGCATTCGTTCATATATTTTAATATTCAGCGCACAGCAAGTCGCCGACCTAAAGCGTCTCCTCAATTTCACTCCAACAGGCGAATAAATTTCCCACAAAAAATCCGTCCTGGTGTTCGCGTGCGAACATGGACGGACCTTTGTTTACACATTGATAATCCCCGTAATACCGTTCGGACCTTGGAAAGAAAGTTTCTTTCCGTCCAAAGAAGAGCGGTAGTGCGGGGTGGTAAAGCGGGGGGAGAGAGAATTGGATGGAGTGGGGTCGTCAGCTAGGCTGACCATGAACGTGGTGACACCCCACTCCGTGAACGCGTCCGATGAGAGGCGGCAACATCCTACAGGCCCGGGTGAGGGGGGCACCCAGTCAAACCGGTAGGGGCGCAGAAACCCTGCTCCATCGGACGGTCCGACCGTTCAGACCTCAGGAAAGCACCAAGCCGATACAAGAGGCCTACTGACGCCGGACAGTGGCGATCAATCTGTGTTTCCGCGGTGTAAACGCGCTAGATAGGTACCCTCGCGGGGCCGATCTTGCGATCTGCCATGAACGGGCTCCTTCCGCAGCGCGTGCGGGTAGGCGCGTGATCGTGCGCGATGAGACCTCACCCTTCACCAATGCCATGGAAAGGAACTTTACCCGCCATCATGCAGGCTCACTCCTTTCGCGACTGAATCGGCGGCTGCCAGCGTCCATGCCCACGTCTCTTGGTCTTACACCCGCATTGCGCTTGCCCGGTAGACCGGTTTGTCCTCTTACAAGGACGGGTTGGTAATACCGCAGGCTTGCGCTGTCCCGACGTATGCCGGAACCTTTTCCCGCTCACGCGGATTGGACGGTCTCGTTTCTATTCATGTTGTAGAAAGCAGTTGTCCTAGCTCTAGGCTGGATCCTCCTTTCTTCTCTGAACAGATGGGAACGAGTGGACTCGAACCCTTCGAATACTCAGGGTAAACCACCGACCTCTTTTTTCTCTTCTCTTTTTTGTTTTTGTTGTGGCGCCCTGGAAAAAACCCGTGAGATGGGTTGCGCCCGAGGCGCCACAACAAATCCGCTTTCTGTCAATGTGCAAAGATGCTGGGGGTGTTGTCCCCTGCTATTCTGTTATAACAAACCCAGAGAGTTTGTCAAATATATAAACAATTAACGCAATCAAACAATAGCGACATGCTTTTTGTCCTGAAAAAGCAAGACAAACGAAGCATTGTGCTCTCTTTCTGTGCGAAGGTATTTCTCCATATTGAAACTCGTTTCACCTGCTATGGAAATATGCAGAGGTAATCCGTCTTCATGTGCCACTTCGAATGAGGTGTCATTATTGTTATAGTCGATATATTCCGCATACTCTTCTTTGGGCGCATCGATTCTAACCATCCGACGTTTAACGGTAAAATCAATCTCTTCAAAGGGAATGTGGTTTTCCTCCAAATATCCACGAATTGTATTTCTTAATTGTACTATTTCCTCTCTTCTTTCTTCGGAAAGCGGGGGTGTATCTGAAAGAATACGGATATCTATATCTTTCGGCGGATGATGACGTGCGGCTTCGGAACGAACGGAGCTTCCTACGGCTGTAATTGCTGTTGGAAAGAGCGTTGTAGCCGGATAATATGTTTTTATGTAATTCACAAAATCAGTGACGTGAACCCTGTCTGTCTCATTAAGCGACGAAAACCATGCTTCCGGAAATAATTCATGTTCACTTTTCGGACCTTTGACAACCTGTCGGAAAGTCTCTCCGAAATCTATCTTGCCCTCATGGGTCCTTCTGATTGTTTGTCTTAAACGCTCAATTGTTTTCATAAAAAAGCTGTCCTTTAGACAGCAGAGGTGTTTATAGCAGGGACAGGAAAAATAGTCAATAGCTTTCCGTTATTGTGTATCCCTGGTAGGAATCGAACCTACATCGGAGGTTTAGGAAACCCCTGCTCTGTCCGTTGAGCTACAGGGACATTGTCTTCTCAACAACAACTGATTTTACCGCATTGAGATATTTTAATAAATCTCCTCCTTTTAATACTCGTACTCTACACAACCCGTGTTTCAGTTTACCCGATTTCTTACCTTTCAGTACGTCTATCCTTAAAAATTTTTCTTTCGGTACACCGGTAATAGAAGACCAGAACGTTAAGCATATATCACGATCAAGATCTTCATAAAGCCGAATACTCACTCGTATTCGATCCGGGGACACATGCAACACCTTGATGAGCCCTGTGACAAAAAGGCGAATAAGGTCAGGGTCAGAATTTGTTATCCCAAAATCTGCTTTACTCCCCTCTCCCCAATAAAGAGCGCTAAGCAAAATTATAAACTCCTTATCAGAAATGCTGGCTATGACATCATGAGCCTCCCTGTATGCCTTATCTTCTGCCATTTTTTTTCTTTTACGACTTCCGCCTCGTTTTCCAAACCATCTCTCTCTGTATTCTGGAAGAATTTTGACATCTTTAATATACCGATATATCGTTCCGTAGCCTAGTTGAATATTTTTGACAATTTCAGGCAAGCTATATCCCTTCTGTCGTAGTTCTTGTATCTTTCGAATGGCCTGTACGGAAATCCTTTTAGGCATGAATTCATAGTAAGATAAATGAATATCAAAATCAATCTAAGACATAATTGATATTCAAATGATAGTGGGATGATATTTTTGTGTTAGAATACCAACACACGGGATGTAGCGCACCTGCCTGCCGGCAGGCAGGGTTGTTTATCCTGAATATCTTTCCGAAGATATGAAGGAGTAGCGCGCTTCGTTTGCACATTCAAAAACAGAGTCGGGATGTAGCGCAGTTGGTAGCGCGCTTCGTTCGGGACGAAGAGGCCGCCAGTTCGAGTCTGGCCATCCCGACTCTTTTTTTCAGTGTAAAGGTTCACTCGGAAAGGCGCTCTGCGACTATTCCGAGACGATAAGGTCGACAGTTTCGCGCAGTTCTTTCCAAATACATAATTTGGATTAGAATGCGCAATCCTGAAGTCTTATGCTTCAGGGCAAATCTCACCACCCCTACTCTGTTTTTCAGTATAAAGGATGTTCACCCTCCGTAGCCCGCCAGTTGGCGGGCGAGGGAGGGCCGTCCCCGACCGGAAAAAATTCCTCTCTGGATAAATCCTTTTTCACGCGGTATAATACTGCCTCATGAACTTGAACTTATCCCGTTCACAGATCCCGCCCCCGGAGCCCGCTATTCAAGTCGTCCTCGCTTCACAGTCTATCGGCAGAAAGTTACTCCTGGAAAAACTCGGCCTTCGATTCCGCGTTATCGTTACGCATGTCAATGAAGAGAAAATATCCGACATTGATCCGGTGCGGAAACTCCGCCGCAGAGCCATGGCCAAAACGGAAGAGATAATCAACCACCAGGCGGTCTACCATGTCTCGGAAATCGCAAAAACGCTGCTTATAACAGCTGACTCTATGGCAATCATCGGCAAACGCACGTTCGGAAAAGCACTCAACCGCCCGGATGCGGTTTCCATGCTCAAAAGCCTGACAGGAAAAACGCACGTTTTTGCAACAGTCGTCATTCTGACGCTTCTGGATCAGGGAAAGGTGAAAAAGCGCTGGGAAAAGGTAATCAAAACCAAAGTCACTTTACGCCGCATGACCCCGGTTGAAATGGAAAGCTACGTGGCGCGCTATGACTTTACCCGATTTGCCGCATCCTACGCGGTCAATGAAGCACCGTGGGATGTTGTTACGAAAATAGAAGGATCGTACACCAACGTCATAGGATTGCCTTTTGAGGTATTGCTTCCTGTTTTGCGAACGCTCAAAATAATAGTGTGAGTACTGTCCCGTGCGCTGCCTCGACTTTCGAGCCAAGGTGGACTTGCGCACCATCTTAATAATATCAAGAGTGAAAGGAGCCTGTTATGGCAACCCCGGAACAGCGGGCTGTGGAACTTGGTAACTATCTGAGACAAAGCAGAGAACTGTTTGTGTCAGCATGGCCGGAAACACCATTAAGCGAACGTGATGTCGCGCGCTCCAAGCGGTGTATCAATGATGCCTTATCCCAGCGTATTGCCAAATGGAAAGAAGTAAGAAACAAAGAAGACGTCCGTATCCCCTGTGGAAACGAACGTATGGCTTTCAGGGCGGACGCGATGCGTAATATTGCACAGTCATTCGAAGAAGCAGTATTACAAGATAATCTCATACTAGTCACGGTTACTCCTGCAACAACATGCACGGACAGAGAACCATTTCGTTTGGCTGTTACGACCCAACGGGTGGTTCGCATCGATTTCGCCCAAGACTATTACATGTTACCGTTATCTAAACTGGCAAACAGTATCGAGCAGACTATTGTTCTGGGGTATTTCTATAATCATAGCCTTACTGCAAGCGGACACGAGAGGTCAACGTCCGGTATCCCCATCCATAAAGGGTATGTGTTGGACACAAGGACGTTTGGTTTAAATAGACACAACAAATAACCCCATCAAACTATACCGTAATACGAACTTCTATTGACAGTTCTCACCCTATAGGATACAATTCCGCTGTTGTAAAGGAGGAAAGACAACAATAAAAAGAAGCTCTTAATGCTGTGGGTGCGATCGGTCTCCGGACCTGTCACGACTATTTCAATGAGCTTCTTTTTTGTGGTTCTTCCATCAATTAGCAATTCTTTTTCCAGGTCACAAGCCTGGCCGGGGAGCTGGAATGTCTTTCCTCCAAAAGAAATGAATGCTTTCCGGCCGGACTTCTGCCCTTGAAAAAGGACGGAAAAATGAATATTCGTCGAAACCGACGGGCGAAGTTCCACTATGCGGAACGAAGCCTCAAGGGAAGTGAATGGTGAAGTGTCGTGAAGAGCTGTCTTCAGCTCGAAACACTCTGAGACCGTTCTTACGGCGAAGAGCACCTTAACAATCTTAAATAGTGAAGCTGAACTTGACAAAACGAGGCAACAATCCGTCTTTCTCTCTATATTCTCTCCGGCCTTATACAAGGACACGGAGTCAATTGTCGTATCCGGACTCAAGCTCACACTGGCTCACATAAGCCAAAGGAGAAGAAACGATGATCGCCAAGCTTGGTACCGTTCTCATGCTCTTTGTGTGGGGTGCTCCGTTGGGCGGCTGCCAACTGCTGACCAAGGCCGGCAATGACATGCAGTCCGCACCACTGTCTGAGGCTACGAAAGTCAATCTCATCGTCCTCGCAGTGATATTCGCGGTATTTGGAACGGCGGGGTCACTGATGAACGGAGTACTTTGGTGGTCCGGTTCGTCTCAACCAAAATACCGGTTCCTATTTCTCTTGTTCGGTGTCGTGAACGCAAGCAACGTGGCTATGGCCGTATCTTTGCTGACAAAAGTCTACGGCTACACGGGACTGGTAAGGGATAACCCCATGATTCCGGGGATACTCATTTCCGGAATTCTCTCGTACCTCGGGTACGCGATGGGGGGAACCTTTGCAATCCTGTTGAAACTGATGGGCGTCATCCCGAACACACTGGCTCACAAGCCGAAGGAGAAGAAGCGATGAACAAGAAAGACAGAAATGCCCGTGTGATCGTGGAAACAGTGGTATTGATCTGTGTGCTCGTGATCTTTGTTGGTATCCTGCTAGGAACCGACGTCATCAAGGTCACCGTGACGCCTTTACCCACGCCGACGGTCTACCCGCACTGGGTTGTTCCGACGGCAACACCGGCTCCGTTCTAATCTGTCCAATACCAAACCTGAGAACTGAAAGGAGACGCTGATGCCAGGGGGCATACGCTGTCCGATAAATCCGCAACGGACACTGAAGGAGAACGTCCGCCACGCGGTCACATTGTACCGCAAGAAGCATCACCGGGATCCGGACCTTTGCTGCGTCCGGCCGTCAGTTTTGGTCGAATCCAGGCTAACCTGCTCATGCGGCGTCGAATTGCTCCCCTGCTATTGGATAGGGGTCGACCAGATGTGGGTAGGTCTGACCAGCGAAAAGCCGGTGCAGTGAAACAACCAGTGACACGCAAGGGAGAGACGACGCCATGAATCAACAGGAAGTGGAGGAAAACATCCGGGCAATCGCCCAGGGCAACCGGAAGGTTGCTCAGCTCTGCGAGTCGCTCAACGGATTCTATGGTCCGGGAATGCTTGCCACTCTGCAGTCGCTTTCACTGTCTCCGGAGGAAATCTGGAAGCAGTTTGAAAGTAAATGCTACGGCCATCTCGAGCAATTCCGTGAATGGCTCATGGAGGACGCCCGTCCGAAGAAAGGATGAGACCATGTTTTTTGAGGAAATCGATCAACGCATCCGAACTATCGTCGGCGACAACCGCGAGGCCAAGGGGCTCTGCTGGCTGCTCTACAGACAGTACGATGAACCGGCCCTGGAGCTTCTGGAAAGTCTCCGGTTAGAGCCCGAGAAGCTTCTGGAGCTCTTCAGAGTGACGTGCAAAAGCAACAGTGCACAGTTCTGGAAAGCTCTCTGTGACCTCACACCGGAAAGGAGTGAGTGACGTGGATATCGGCATGTTGTGGTACGACGACAGCAGGAAACCCCTGCACAGGAAGGTAAGCGAAGCAGTACAGTATTACAAGACCAAGTACGGCCTTCAGCCTACCGAATGCCATGTGCGCCCGGTTACCGCCGGACAGAACCCGCCCTTGACCGTGGGTTCCGTTGCCGTCATTCCGAACCAGCGCGTCCTTCGGGACCACTTCTGGATCGGCGTGCCGGAGCGCCAACTGGCAGACGGATGACAACCCGTCACCCGAGGCTTCACTATGAAGATTGAAAGTAGGTGTAAAGACCCCCCCTCAAACGCTGAGGATCATCTGACCGACAACGGTCAAATGTGAATCAGAAGGTTGAGGGGGGTATTTTTGGAAAAATCAGGAAAAGAGTTCTTTCGAGCTAAACAAAAGCTTTATTTCCTTTTCCGCTGCCTCTACTCCATCGGAACGATGGACGACGTTCTTGGGTTTTGACTCCCCGAAGTCCCGGCGTATGGTTCCGGGTTTGGCATCCGCGGGATCAGTCGGACCGCAAATATCAAATACTTTCTGTATCGCACTATCGCCTTCCAGAACCATCGCTGCAACCGGAGTCGCCATCATCTGCTTGCAAAGATCCGGAAAAAACGGCTTGTCTTTGTGGTGAGAATACCACTGATCAAGAATGGGTTGGGTGAGCCGGACGAGCTTGAGGCCGACTAACTTCAACCCCGCCCGTTCAAACCGGTCAATCACTTGACCGACAATATGTTTCTCCATTCCGTCGGGCTTAACAAGTACGACTGTCCGCTCCAACATAGGCAAAAATACTACGAATACTACAAATGCATAATACTACAAATAAAAGATGGAATGGTAGAATGAATTAATGAACAGGTATCGTAATACGGAGAAGGACATTCATACACGTATCTACCGCTTTGTTCTTCAGGTATTTCGTGACGTTGTGAAGAAAATACCTAAATCCGTAGAAAATAATCCAATAATAAGCCAGCTTGCTTCATCGCTTACTTCTATCGGGGCCAATGATCAGGAGGCCGACGCATCCGGTTCCAAGAAAGACTTTATCGCAAAATACCTGATTGTAAAGAAAGAGACCAATGAGACAAAATACTGGCTTTCACTAATTAAAGATGCTGAGATACTTCCCTCTTCAATCGTGGTATCTCACATACAAGAATGTCAGGAAATTCTCCTAATTGTAAGCAAAATCCTCGAAAACTCCCGTCGTTAATTTGTCGGATTCGTAGTATTCGTCGGATTTATTTATGGCATTTGTAGTATTTGTAGTATTCGTGGCATTTAAATCTTCAACAGTTTCTCCAGCTTCCCTTCCTTCGGTTTGTTCCATACAAGCGAAAAATTGAGGGTATCGCTCCGAAGGTATTTCCGTACAACCGCATCCACCTCTTCCTTGGTGACCTTTTCCGTGCGCTCCATATACGCAGGAAGCGACATGTCCAAGCCGAACAACTCCTTATGCCCATAGAACGTGTTGAGAAATACCGGATCCTCCGCTTCAAACGAGAGGAACGTTTTGATCCGTTTTTTTGCTACCGCCAGTTCCTCTTCCGTCACCCCCTTCTCGACTGCTTTGGAAAATTCAGCAAGGATTGCTTTCACAGCTTCGGACACTTTCTCCGTTGCAACACCGGCGTACACCAACCAATACCCTACCTCGTGCCAATTGTGGGAAGCGCTGCTGACCCGATAACACAGTCCGCGTTTCTCACGGATCTCACGAAATAACCGCGAGGTGAATGAGATTCCCATGATGAAATTGAACAGGTTCCACGCAAACCGGTCCGTGCTGTCCCGGCGGAATGTCCGTATCCCAAGCATGAGGTGTGCTTGTTGGGCATCGGGTTTGGTAACGACCGAAGACCGTACAGTCTTTTGGGTGTCAGTGACAGGCTCAAAGCTCTTCTTCGCTTTTCCCTTGAGATCTCCAAACCATTGTTCAACTTGGTACTTGATTCCGGGCAACTGGTACATTTCCATCTTCCCTGCAAGAACCACGACAAGCTTGTCCGGCGCGTACAAAGAATCATGATAGGTCCGAAGCGTAGTTCCGACAATAGACCGAAGCGACGATTCCGTACCGATAATTTTCATCCCCAAGGGTGTATTGGGATACAGGAGTTCATGGAATGC
>Ga0214473_10002202_pt1 | contig 24255 bp, 25 predicted proteins | sample RVTome_7_FD_203509 | JGI IMG/M metagenome (GOLD analysis project Ga0214473, IMG submission 203509) | Soil microbial communities from uranium-contaminated site in the Upper Colorado River Basin, Wyoming, United States - RVT98D197 | ecosystem: Environmental > Terrestrial > Soil > Contaminated >... | reverse complement strand
TGGTCTTCAACGTGCTGTCCCATAACCGTGACGACCATGTGAAGAACTTCTCCTACCTCATGGGCCGGGACGGCGTGTGGCGGCTCGCGCCCGCGTACGACCTCGTCTTTTCGGCAGGGCCGCGGGGACAGCACACCATGGCCGTGGCCGGAGAGGCGGAGCATCCCACGGAGCGGGACGTGCTGCGCGTGGCCGAGGACTGCGGCGTCGATGTGCGGCGGGCGCAGGAGGTCATCCAGGAGGTTCGTGACACGGTGCAACAGTGGCCACGGTTTGCGCGCGCTACGGGCGTTTCGGCTGCCACGGCCCGGCGGATAGCGGACGGGATCGCGCAGTCGTAGCGAACAGGCCGACCGCCCATCGCTCGAATCCAGAAGGATCGCGCGCGCGATTGCACGCGCGCGTGTTCGTTTGATCGAACAGCGGAGGACCGAGCGGCCGCAGGGCACGGGCGCCCAGGGCCCTTATGCAGCGCCCCGCCCGGCGCGGCTGCCCAGCACGGACGCCGTGGACTTATGCAGCGCGCCCGCGCATGCGCGATTCCCACCAAACGCGCACGCGCAGCACCCCGCCGGGACGCTTCCAGCTCTGGTGGCAATTATCGCGACTAGCGCCGCACGCGCGTCCGGCGAATTCGCGCGCGCGGGTTTGATCGCAATAATTGCGGCTAATCGCGCAACCGCGGCGGCCGCACCTCGCGCGTGCGCGTCCGACGACACCGCACCCCGAAAACGCCCCGGACTTATGCCGCGCGCCACCCCAGCCCGGCCCGCCACCCCAGCCGCCGCGGTCCCCCGCCCGCCGCGGCAGCCCGCAGCGCCCCACACCCCCCCCACGCGAACGCTTCCCACCCCCCGGTGTACCTACACCCGAAAAGACGCAGCAACGCGCGGCTTGCCAACGCTGGAACGCCGCGCCTATGTTCACCACGATTCGACCACGGACGGCCCCCGGTAAAACATGACGAACATACAGCAGTTGATGCAGCTCGGGCAGCAGATGCAGGCCCGGCTCACGGAGATCCAGAGTGAGCTGGACGCCAAGACCGTGACCTCGTCGAGCGGGGGCGGGATGGTGACCGTCACGGCCGACGGCAAGGGGAAGGTGCGGTCCATCAAGATCGACCCCACCGTGGTGGACCCGGGTGACGTGGAGATGCTCGAGGACCTGGTGCAGGCGGCCGTGGCCGAGGCGCAGGCGCGGGCCGAGAAGATCTACGAGGAGGAGATGAAGAAGGTGGCCGGAGGCATGCCGCCGCCCTTCAACCTGCCCGGCTTCGGCCCTTGAACGCCATCGATGATCTGGTGGGCCAGTTCTCTCGCCTGCCGGGCATCGGTCGCAAGACGGCGCTCCGCCTCACGTACTGGTTGCTGAAGCGCTCGCCGGAGGATGTCCGGCGGCTGGCCCGCGCTCTGGAGACGGTGGCCGAGCGGGTGCATCCGTGTGCCGTGTGCGGCAACCTCACGGAGGAGGATCCGTGCGCGCTGTGCGCCAGTCCGCGCCGGGACCGCACGGCCATCTGCGTGGTGGAGGACGCCTCGGACGTGGGCGCCATCGAGCGCACGGGTGAGTTCCAGGGGCTCTATCACGTGCTGGGCGGCCGCCTTTCCCCGCTGGAGGGGATCGGGCCGGACGAGTTGAACATCGCCGGCCTGCTCGCGCGCCTGGGCAACGGCGCGGACGTGCGGGAGATCATCGTGGCCACCAACGCCAGCGTGGAGGGAGAGGCCACGGCGCTGTACCTCCAGAAGGTGGTGCAGCCGCTGGGCCTCCGGGTCACGCGCCTGGCGCGCGGCCTGCCCATGGGTGGCGACCTGGAGTACGCGGACGGGGTGACCATTGCCCAGGCCCTCTCGGGCCGCAGGGAGCTGTAGAGGAGAGATGAGGGCCAGGATCTTCAGGACCGCGGGATTCGTCGTGCTCACGCTCGGTGCCGCCACGGCCATCGGCGCGCTGATCGTGCACGACCAGGTGGTGCGCCACCGGCGTGACCTCTTCAGCCGCCGCCGCCTGCAGCGCTTTGCCGCCCTGGGCTACATTGCCGGTCTCGGCCCCACCGTGGAGTCCGTGCATCTGCTGCGTGACTTCGTGGCCTGGGAGCCCACCACCCTGCTGCGCCGCAAGGCGGAGCACATCCTGGCGCGCATGGAGCGCCAGCTCGAGGGGCCGCGCGCCATGCAGAGCGAGCTGGCTGGATGAGCCACGCCGACGCCATCGGGAGCATCGGTGCTCGCGATCTGGAGCCGTTCGCGCCGCTGCTGGAGCGCTACGTCCTGGAGTCGGGTGCCATGTGCGTGCTCATCGTGGACCGCACGGGCCGGCTGCTCACTTTGGCGGGCGACCCCATGGGCATGGACGAGACGTCCTTTGCCTCCCTGGCCGCCGCGGACTTCGCGGCCAGCGACCAGCTTGCCCAGCTCGTGGGTGAGAAGGAATTCACCGCGCTCTACCACAACGGGCTGCACCGCTCCATGTACCTGGCCGACCTGGCCGGCTGGGCCGTCCTGGCCGCCCTCTTCGATTCCCGGACCACGCTCGGCATGGTGCGCATCCGCACCCGTGCCGTGGTGCCGCGCCTGGCCGAACTGCTCACCGCGCTCGCCAACCGGACCGAGGGTCCGGAGGAGGAGCGGGAAGGCATGGAGGCCAACTGGATGAGCGAGGCCGAGGATTCCATCGACCGCCTCTTCGCGGAGTAGGACGCACCCATGTCCATGATCAACTATGCCAGCCGCGAGATCAACTGCAAGCTGGTGTACTACGGCCCCGGGCTGGGTGGCAAGACCACCAACCTGGAGTACGTCTACCACAAGGTGGCGCCCGACATGCGGGGCAAGCTCATCTCCCTGGCCACGGAGCAGGAGCGCACGCTCTTCTTCGACTTCCTGCCGGTGGACCTGGGTACCATCCGCGGCTTCAAGACCCGCTTCCACCTCTACACGGTGCCGGGGCAGGTCTACTACAACGCCTCGCGGCGGCTCATCCTGAAGGGCGTGGACGGGCTGGTCTTCGTGGCGGACTCGCAGGCCGAGCGCATGGACGCCAACATTGCCTCGCTCGAGAACCTCTACGAGAACCTGGCCGACTATGGCTACGACGCCTCCCGCCTGCCCATCGTGCTGCAGTGGAACAAGCGGGACCTGCCCAACTCGGTGAGCGCGGAGGAGCTGCAGAGCCAGCTCAACCCCATGGGCGTGCCCACCTACGAGGCCGTGGCCATCACCGGCGAGGGCGTCTTCGATACGCTGAAGGGCGTCAGCAAGTCGGTCATCAAGGCCCTCTCCTGAGCATGGCGCTCTTCGAGCCGCGCGCCCTCCCCAACATCATTACCGTGGCCCGCATCGTCGCGGCGCCCGGCGTCTTCTTCCTCATCTTCATCCCCACCTTCACGGCGCGCATGCTGGCCTTCCTGCTCTTCCTGATGGCCGCCGTGAGCGACCTCTGGGACGGCCACCTGGCGCGCAAGCACGGCTGGATCAGTGACTTCGGCAAGCTCTGGGACCCCATTGCCGACAAGCTCCTCCTGGTGGCCGTCTTCGTGCCCATCTACATGGTCTCCCGGACGGGGGAGCCGAGCGGGCAGCTGGTGGCCATCGGCTCCTTCCCGGCGTGGATCCTGATCGTGGTCTTCGGCCGCGAGGTGGCCATCACCGTGATCCGCTTCTTCGCCGTGGGCCGCGGCCTGGTCATCGCCGCCGGCCAGACCGGCAAGTACAAGGCGGTCTTCCAGAACATCTTCAGCGGCACGGCCATCTTCTGGCTGGCGCTGCAGGCCATGGCCGTGCGCCGCGGCTGGGAGGGCCTGGAGGCCTGGACCTGGTGGAGCAACTTCCACGGCTTCGTCTTCCTCACCACCCTCTCCGTGGCCGTGCTGCTCACCGTCTTCTCCTTCGTGGTCTATCTGCTGGAGTGGCGGCGGCAGCTCCGCGACCTGGCATAGGCCGGCCGGTGGAGCTCGAGCTCATCACCATCGGCACCGAGCTCCTGCTCGGCCACGTGGTGGACGGCAACAGTGCCTGGCTGGGCCGCCGGCTGGCGGAGCGGGGCCTGCGGGTGACGCGGCGCGTTACGGTAAGCGACGACCACGCCGCCATCCGGCACGCGCTCGAAGACGCGCTCGCCCGCACCGGCACCGTGGTCTGCACGGGCGGCCTGGGCCCCACGAGCGACGACATCACCCGGGAGGCCGCGGCCGCCGCCTTCGGCCTGCCGCTCGAGGAGAACGCCGCGGCGCTGGCCTCGGTGGAGGCGCGCTGCGCGGCCCTGGGCCGCGTCATGAATCCCACGAACCGCATCCAGGCGCTGGCCCCCCCCGGCGCCCGCGTACTGGCCAACCCGCGCGGCACGGCGCCCGGCCTGGTGCTGGAGGACGCGGCCGGCCGCATGGTCATCCTCCTGCCGGGCGTGCCCGAGGAGATGCGCGGGCTCATGGAGGATCAGGTGCTGGCGCTGCTGGCGGCGCGCGCGGGCGGCGCGCTGCCGCCCGTGCGCACGCGCACCGTGCGCACCACCGGCCTGGCGGAGAGTGAGGTGGGCCGGAGAGTGGACGAGGTGGCGGCGGAGCTGGCGCCACTGGACGTCGCTTACCTCCCGCATGCGGAGGGGGTGGACGTGCGGCTGACGGAGTGGGGCACGCGCGCGGACGCCGAGGCGCTGGCGGCGCTGGACACCGGGGCGGCGCGCGTGCGGGCGGTGCTCGGCGCGCGCGTCTACGGTATCGATGAGGACGATATGGCCGCGGTGATGGGCGGCGTGCTGGAGGCGCGCGGGCTCACGCTGGCCGTGGCCGAGAGCTGCACGGGCGGGCTGCTGGCCAAGCGGCTGACGGACCGGCCCGGCGCGTCGGCGTGGTTCCATGCCGGCTTCGTGACCTATGACGATCGCGCCAAGGAACAGCTCCTGGGCGTGGCGCACCGGTTGCTGACCGAGCACGGCGCCGTGAGTGAGCCGGTGGCCGCCGCCATGGCGCTCGGCGCGGTGCTGCGCGCGCACACGGACGTGGGGCTGGCCATCACCGGCATCGCCGGACCGGGCGGCGGCAGCGTGGAGAAGCCGGTGGGCACCGTCTGGCTGGCGGCGGCCATGGGCAGTAGTGTGGAGACTCGCCTGGTCCGCCTCCCGGGCGAGCGGGACGAGGTGCGCAGGCGCGCCGCCCAGGCGGCGCTGGATCTGCTGAGAGGCGTACTCATGGACGATACCCAGGGAGTCTGACGGATATGACGGTACCGCTGCTCGATCTGAAGGCCCAGTACGCGCCCATCCGCGAGGAGGTGCGCGCCGCCGTGGACCGCGTAATGGATGACCAGTACTTCATCCTGGGGCCGGAGGTGGGCGCGCTCGAGGAGGAGGTGGCGCGCTACGTGGGCGCGGGGCGCGCCGTGGGCGTCTCCTCCGGCACGGACGCGCTGCTGGTGGCGCTGATGGCGCTGGACGTGGGCCCCGGTGACGAGGTCATCACCAGCACCTTCAGCTTCTTTGCCACCGCGGGTGTCATCGCGCGGCTGGGCGCCACGCCCGTCTTCGTGGACATCGACCCGGCCTCCTACAACCTGGACCCCGTGGCGGTGGGCGAGCGCATCACGGCGCGCACGAAGGCGGTGATTCCGGTGCACCTGTACGGGCGCATGGCCAACCTGGACGCGCTGGCCGTGGCGCTCGGGGAGCGGGACATCCCCGTCATCGAGGACGCCGCGCAGGCCATCGGCGCGCGTGACGAGCGCGATCGGCCAGCCGGCTCCGTGGGCGCCATGGGCTGCTTCTCTTTCTTCCCGAGCAAGAACCTGGGCGGCTTCGGGGACGGCGGCATGGTGGTCACCCGTGACGCCGCGCTGGCGGATCGGGTGGCGCGCCTGCGCGTGCACGGCTCCGAGCCCAAATACTACCACGCCGAGGTGGGCGGCAACTTCCGGCTGGACGCCCTGCAGGCGGCAGTCCTGCGCGTGAAGCTGCCGCACCTGGACGGTTGGGCCGCCGGCCGGCGCGCCAACGCGGACCGCTACCGGGAGCTCTTCGCGGAGACGCACCTGGCGGGGACGGTGATCGTGCCCGAGGACGTGCCCGGGCACATCTACAACCAGTTCGTGGTGCGCGTGCCGCGCCGGGACGCCCTGCGCGCCTTCCTGAAGGAGCGCGGCGTGGCCACGGAGATCTACTACCCGGTGCCGCTCCACCTGCAGGCCTGCTTCAAGGGGCTCGGCCACGTGCCCGGGGATATGCCGCACGCCGAGAAGGCCGCCCACGAGGTGCTGGCGCTGCCCATCTATCCGGAGCTCACGGACGCGCAGCTGCGCGCCGTGGTGGGCGGCATCGACGCGTTCTACGCCGCGTGAGGGGCGCGGCGCGGGGACTGGCCGCACTGCGCCGCTGCGACGGCGCCTTCGAGGGTGTGGGGCGCCTGCGCCTGCGCTACCGCACCTGGGAGGTGCCCGAGCCGCGCGCGGCCATCGTCCTCGTGCACGGGCTGGGGGAGCACAGCGGTCGCTACGAGGAGGCCGCCGTCCGCCTGTGCGGCTACGGCTTCTCCACCTATGCGTTCGACCTGCGCGGTCACGGCGTGTCGGAGGGGCGGCGCGGCCACACCCCCTCCTTCGAGGTCTACCTCCAGGACCTGGACCGCTTCCGGCGCGAGGTGCAGGGCCTGAGCGACCCGCGCACCACGCTCTTCCTGGTGGGCCATTCCATGGGCGGGCTGATAGCCCTGCGCTATTACGAGGAGTATGACAATCCGTTCCGCGCGCTGGTGGCGCTCGCGCCCTGGCTGGCCACCGTCATGCCCGTGCCGCGCTGGAAGGCCCGCCTGGCGCCGCTCATCGCGCGCGTGCTGCCCGCGCTGCCGCTCCGCACCGGCCTGGACCCGCGCCACATCTCCCGGGACCCCGAGGTGGTGGAAGCCTACCGCAACGACCCGCTCGTCCACGACCGCATCACCCCCCGCCTCTTCGAGGAGGTCTCCAGGGCCATGGGCCTGGTGCCGCAGCGCGCCGAGCGCATCCAGGGCCCCGTGCTCTTCATGGTCCCCGGCGGCGACCGCATCGTGGACCCCAAGCGAAGCCTGGCCGTGGCGCGCTCCCTCTCCGGCGTGGACGTCACCGTCAAGCACTACCCCGGCCACTACCACGAGCTGCTGAACGAGACGGACAGCGGGCTGGTGATTCAGGAGCTGCGGGACTGGCTGGCGGCGCGGATACGGTAGCCGAATAGCCGAATCGTGTCAGGGTGGACACCGATGCATGGCCTGCACTGCCATGGCAGTGCCCCGGGGACGTGTGCATCCTTCCCTCTCAGCTCGTGTGGCCGGCCGACGCGGAATGGGGGGGCAGGTCAGGGTTGGGGATGCTGGAGTGCTCGATCCGGAGTCACATCGTGCCGCGTGGTTAAGCCAAAATATTCTATAGAATATTTTGGCTTAACGGCGGGCCGGTTCTGGCCCAACCTCCGACACTCCCGACACCCCGCCACGTAGGCCGTCGGTGGCCCCTCACGCCACCCTCGAATCGGCCCCCGCCACCTGCCGACGTCACCACCTGAGGTGCCCATGCGTCGCAATCTCTCCACAGAACTGGCCGACTCCATCCTCGACATTCTAGCGGACGGCCATTTCGAGCCGGGTTCTCGCATCGACATCGCGACCCTGGGCCGCCAACTCGAAGTGAGCGACACACCGCTGCGCGAGGCCCTGGCAAACCTGGCTGGCCAGGGCCTTGTCGAACGCCGTGCCCGATTAGGCTATTTCACGGCGCCGTTGGATGAACGCACCGTGCGCTCCGCCTACGAATTGCGAGCCACCCATCTGAGCGCGGCGCTCAGCCTTTCGCCCGCACCATCGCGCATCCGCCTCCGGGCGCTTCGGGCGCACGGCAGTGCCCTCAACCGGCATCCAGCCGATCCACAGGAAGTGCTGGACCTGACGGATGCGTGGTTCTTGGATCTGGTCGGGGGATGTGAGAACGCTGTCCTGCTGGCCATGGTGCGTTCGTCGCTCGTGCGGGTACGGCCTTTGGAACGTGGGCGGCTGGCCGCGGGGGACGCCGGCCTGGACCTGCCGTCCTTCCGTAGGATGGTCGAATCACGCATGGCTGAAGGGGACCTTCGAGCTGCGGCTGACGCGCTCCGGGACTGCCTGCGTGCCGACGTGACACGCGCCGTGGAGTGGTATGTGCGCACCCGGCCGACGGCCAGTGGCATGAGGCGGCGGAAGGTTCGCGGGCGGCCGCTTGCCATCGGGCCTTGAGTGCGCTCACGGCTTCCGCTAGTCTTCAACCAGCGTCGCCCCAGGAACCATCGGGCGCCAGCTCACGAATCCCGTCAGGGCCTCGCCGGCAGCAGCGGTAAGTGAGACGAGCGTCGCGCGTGGCTCTCCTGGGGCGACCTTTTTGTGTGCATGCGCTGTGGGACGGACTGCGGGTCTCCCCCAACCGCAGCAGAACCGCGCCACTCCCCCGTCGGGGTGTCGCAACCCACTCGGAGCGCGCAGATTCGGCCTCATGAACGCCGCCGTCTTCCCCCTGCACGAACTGCCGCCCGAGCACGCCGCGGGATGGGCCGCCGCGCAGGCGGCCGCCGCGCGGGCCGCGACCCCCCGCTTCCGTGGCCCCTGTTTCCACCCTGAGTTCTTCCGGCGCGTGGGCCGCCACTACCCGGCCGCGCGCGTGGCCGTGGTCACCGCGGCCGGCCGCACCGGGTACCTGCCCCATACGCTGGACGCCCGCGGGCGATTCGCGCAGCCCGTGCCGCTGTGCGATTACGACGCGCTCGTCTCCGACGCGTCCGAGCCGTGGGACGTGGCCGCGCTGCTGCGTGCTCTGGGCGTGGCGGCCTGGCACCCCGCCCATCTGTGCGGGCTGGCCGATCTCGCGGGCACCGGGCGCGAGCTGGCCACCGAGGCCGCCCTGCGCGTGGAGCTGCACGGCGGCGCGGAGGCCTATTTCGCGAAGCTGAACGCGGCGGGCCGCTCCCTGCGGCACCTGACCGCCGCCCGACGCCGGCTGGAGCGGGACCTGGGGCCGCTGCGCTTCGAGCTGGACTCCCCGGACGCCGAGCTCCTGACCACCCTCCTCCGCTGGAAGGCCGAGCGCTTCGACGGGGGTACGCCACCCGTCCCGTGGATCCCGGCGCTGCTGCGTGAGTGGCACGCCGAGCGGGGGGGGCGCGTGCGCCCGCTGCTCTCCGTGCTGTGGGCGGGCCAGCACCTGATCGCGGCGCATTTCGGTGTCCACGCCCAGGGCGTGCTGCACTACTGGTTCCCCGCCTTCGCGCCGGAGCATGGCCGCTATTCGCCGGGTGCGCAGCTCATCGAGCAGCTCATCCGCGAGCTCCACCAGGTGGAGTGTGAGGTGTTGGACCTCGGCCCCGGCGGGGAACGCTACAAGCGCTACTTCGCCAACGGATCGATGCCCGTGACCAGGGCGTACCTCGAGCGGACGTCCATTCATACCACGCCGCGTCGGTGGCGGCGCATGCTCATGCGCTCGGTGCGCCGCCGGTCCTGGTGGGCGCGTGGCGTGCGACCGCTGGCTCGGGCCGTCCGGCGCGCCAGCCGCCGCGGAGATCAGCGGTGATCAGAGCGTGGCTGCGTCGCCTCGGCATCCATCCCCGTGCGCTGCTGCACGGACTGTTCACCTACCCGCGCTTCCTGGGGCGTATCAAGCCCGCGCTGCTGGCCAGCGCGGAGGCGGAGGCCATTGCACGCCTGCATGCCCTGGACGTGTGCTGGGAGATGGCGCAGCTCACGGTGCCGATCGGCCAGCGCATCGTGGTCATCGCGCCACACCCGGACGACGAGGCGATCGGGGCCGGCGGTCTGCTGCTGCGCCACCGCGGACAGGCCGACCTGCACATCGTCGGCCTGTACGAGGGGCAGGGCGGTGGTGCGCTTCCGGACGCGGATCCCGCGGCCGCCGACTATGCGGCCGCGCTCGTGGCGGCCCGCTCGGAGGAGCTCGACCGGGCCGCCGCCGCGGTGGGTGCCCGGCTCCACCGCCTGGCGTTCTCCGCGGAGGGGCCGCCCACACCCGCGCAGGCGGCGCGGCTCGGCGAGCTGCTGCGGGCGCTCCGGCCGGACGTGGTGGCGCTGCCATGGTACCTGGACGACCAGCGTGACCACCGGGCGGCCAACGTGCTCTTCGCGGCGGCCGCGGATGGACTGGAGTGCATGGTCCTGGGCTACGAGGTCTGGACCCTGTGCCCACCGAACGCCGCGCTGGACATCACCCGCGCGCTCGCGGACAAGGCAGCGCTGATTCGCATCTACGAGACGCAGACGGGCACGATCGACTATCCATCCTACGCGGCGGCGGTGGCGCGGGTGCGCGGTTTCCAGTGCGTCACGGACGGCACCCGCAACGGCGCCGCGGAGGCGTACCTGGCACTGCCGAGCGCGGCCTACTGCGCGCTGGTGCAGGCCCACTATGGCCGGCCGGGTGCGCTGACGGCCGAAGGCGTGCGCCGCTTCCCATGAACGACCGGGATCCCGCCAGGGCAGGGCGGCGAGACCGACTCTTACACCAGCCGGTGATCCACCATCGTGCACCGGTCCTGCACCACCTTGATGCCCGCTCGCGCCAGCCGCTCGGCCGCCGCGTCATTGCGGATGCCCAGCTGGAACCACACCACCTTCGGGCGGGCCGCGATCAGGTCATCCACGTGCGCCGGGATGTCTCTGGGCCGGCGGAAGACCACCACCATGTCCAGCTGGCCCGGGACGTCCGCCACCGTGAAGCAGCACCGCTCGTCCAGGATCTCCTCCCGGTCCGGGTAGTAGACCGGCACGGGTACGATCTCGTAGCCCGCCTTCTTCAAGTACTCCGGGACGTAGTAGGCCGGCTGCCCGGCGCGGTCCTCCGCCTTGATGCCGAGCACCGCGATGCGGCGCGCTTCGGCGAGCAGGCGTACGGCCTCGGAGGCGTGCTCCACGAGGTTGTTCCGCCAGTCCCCGGCGCCGCCGTTCTGCTCCAGTTCGTCCGTCACACTGCCTCCGCCTGTGCGCCTGCCGTGCTCCTCGAGGCCGTTCCCGGCGGCCATTATGCACGATTCGCTCCGCACCGCACGCCCGCGCGCCGGGACCACAGGGCGGTGGCCCGCCCGCCCGGCTGCCGGTAGTTTAGGCGTATGCTATTGTACCCCCACACCCACGCCATCCGCACCCCGTGCGCGTGGCGGCCGAGCACGCGATACCCATGACCTCCGCCTCCCGCACCGCCCTCGCGCGCACCTACCGCCCGCGCCGTTTCAGCGAGCTGTCCACGCAGGAGCACGTGGCCGAGACGCTGCGCAGCGCCGTGGCGCGCGGGCGCGTGGCCCACGCCTATCTGTTCAGCGGCCCGCGCGGGGTGGGGAAGACCAGCGCCGCGCGCGTGCTGGCCATGGCGCTGAACTGCCCCGAGCGCACCGAGGAGGGCGAGCCGTGCGGCGTGTGCGAGAGCTGCGAGCGCATCTGGAGCGGCCGCACCAGCCTGGACGTGGTGGAGATCGACGCCGCCAGCAATCGTGGCGTGGATGACGCCCGCGACCTGCGCGAGCGCGCCATGTACGCGCCCACCGACGAGACCCGCTGGAAGGTCTACATCGTGGACGAGGCGCACATGCTCACGCGCGAGGCGTGGAACGCGCTGCTCAAGATCCTGGAGGAGCCGCCGCCGCGCGTCATCTTCATCTTTGCCACCACCGAGCTACAGAAGATCCAGCAGGCCGCGCCGCCCATCCTGTCGCGCTGCCAGCGCTTCGAGTTCCGGCGCATCCCGGTGAGCGCCATCACCAGTCGCATCCGCGAGGTGCTGTTGGCCGAGGGCGTGGAGGTGGAGGAGGGCGCGCTGCTGCCCATCGCGCGCCGCGCCGAGGGCGGCATGCGCGACGCCCTCTCGCTCGTGGACCAGGCGCTGGCCTTCAGCGACGAGCGGCTCACCACGGCGGACGTGGGGCGCATCCTCGGCATCGTCGGCGATGAGCTCTACCTGGAGCTCTTCCACCTCATGGCAGAGCGCGACGCCGCCGCCCTCTTCCGCTACGTCCAGCACCTGCTCGACGAGGGCTACGACCTGGCCGAGTTCTACCGCGGCCTGGCCGACGCGCTGCGCGCTCTGCTCGTGTCCGCCCTGGACGGCCCCGACGCCCTGGAGGTCCGCCCCGACCTGCGCCAGGCCTACGGCGAGGCCGGCGCCCGCTTCCCGCGCGGCGACCTGCTCCGCATGCTGGCCCTCGTAGCCGACTTCGACGCCGACGGCCGCTTCCGCAAGAGCGCCACCCCGCGCCTCCTCCTGGAAGCGCTGCTGCTCCGCTTTGCCTACATGGACAGCACCGTGGAGCTGGAGGCGCTCCTGCGCGGCCAGGAACCGCCCCCCGACAGCGGCGGCAGCCCTCCGCCCCCACGTCCACGCGGTCCCGTTCAAGCGACGTCCCCGCGCCAGCCACCCGCGCGCTCCGCACCGCCCGACGCCGCGCCGCGTTCGTCGGCGGCGCCGTCGGCGCCCTCGACGCCTGCCGGGGATGTGCAGGCCGCTAAATCAGTGGTCGAGCCCGAACTCGAGCCCGAACTCGAGCCGGAACGCGCAGGCGAGCTGGAGGCCACCGCACCGCCGGCGCCAGCCGAACCCGAGGCGCCGGATGCCTCCGCCGCCATCGGCACCGTGGAGCGGGCCCGCACGGCGCTGGACGCCGTGATCGCCGAGCGCGCCGCGCCCTTCGGGCTCACCACCTTCCTCAAGGCCGCCCAGATCATCGAGGTGGCGGGTCCCCGCATCACCATCGAGCTGCCCATGGGCCCCGGCCTCGAGCGCCTGAGCGCCGAGGGCACCGTCCGGGCCGCGCTGGAAAAGGTCCTGGGCGAGCGGCTCGGCGGCGCCGTGCGGCTGGACGTGCGCGCCCTCGGCGGCGGGCCGAGCGAGCGCTCCACGCCGCCGCCCCGCCTCACCCCGGAGCAGGTGCAGAATGACCGCCTGGCCCGCCTGGCGCGCGAGCATCCCACCCTGGGCCAGGCCGTGGAGGCCTGGGACCTGGAGCTGATGGAATAGGCGGACGGCCCGTCCCACCCGCCCATTCCCCCGCCCGCCGCAGGCGGGCAGCGTGCGGGTATGCCCGCACCCACCGGCCGCCCGCCCTTCAGCCACCCGCCGCACGCCTTCGGCCGCCGCGCAGAGGACGCCGCCGCGGCGCACCTGGAAGCGGCCGGCTGGGGCATCGTCGCGCGCAACGTGCGCTGGCGCCGGAAGGAGATTGACATCGTGGCACGGCGCGGCGGCGTCGTCGCTTTCGTGGAAGTGAAGGCACGTGCGGGGCAGGGCTACGGTGGTCCGCTCGCGGCCATCACGTGGCGGAAGCGGCGCGAGATCGCGCTCGTGGCCCGTTGGTGGATCGCCGAGCACGGCCGGCCGGGCGAGCGCTACACGTTCGACGCGGTGGCGGTGCACGCGCGGCCGGACGGCGGCCTGCTGGTGGAGCACCACCCCGGCGCGTGGCGGCTGTGAGGGCCTGCCACATCGGCACGCGGTTGCATTGCGGCTGTGCCATTCCGAGCTAGTTTTGCGGTACCCGAGTTGCACGCCAGCCACGGCGCGGTCGCCGGAAGGCGCGCCGCTGCTGGACACACAACAGTGAAAGAGCTGGGATGCCCGAAGAGCAGCGGTCCGGGACGGACCAGGAGCAGGAGCTGGAAGCGGAGCGCGATCCCGCGCCGGACGAGCACTCCGCCGCGGAGCACGCCGACGCCGCCGACGTGGGCGCGGGTGACGCGGCGTTGGATGACAGCGCCCCCAGCCGCCGCGAGACCCAGCCACCCGACCCCGCCATCGTGCGGGAGCCGGCGGCGGGCAACGGGCCGGCTGAGACGTTCGCGGCGGGGGATGCCGACAGCGCCGACGCCGAGGCCGAGCAACTGGCCCAGGAACTCTCCGAGGCGCGGGACAAGCATCTGCGTCTGGCCGCCGAGTTCGACAACTACCGCAAGCGGGTGATCCGCGAGCGCGAGGAGGCGCACGCGCGCGCCCAGGCCGAGGTGATCGGCAAGCTCGTGGACGTGCTGGATGATCTGGACCGCGTGGCGCACTTCAGTGAGGAGACGGCCTCGGCCGCGCTGCTGGAGGGCTTCCAGCTGGTGGAGCGGAAGCTCTACGCCTCGCTCAGCGCGCTCGGCATGGAGCCCATCGACGCCGCCGGCAAACTCTTCGATCCGGAGAGCATGGAGGCGCTGGCTACCGTGCCGGCGGAGGACCCCGCGGAGGATGACCACGTGGCCGACGTGTTCCAGAAGGGCTACACCTTCCGCGGCATGCTCGTGCGGCCCGCCCGCGTCCGCGTGAAGCAGTACGAGAGCTGAGCCCCATGGCCACGCGCGGCACCAAGGACTACTACCAGATCCTCAGCGTGGGGGAGGGCGCCGACGCCGCGGAGATCAAGAAGGCCTACCGGCGCCTGGCCAAGGAGAACCACCCCGACGCCAACCCTGGTGACCCCACGTCCGCCGACCGCTTCAAGGAGGTCGGCGAGGCCTACTCGGTGCTCTCCGACGCGGCCAAACGCAAGCAGTACGATCAGATGCGGAAGTACGGGGCCATGGGCGGCTTCGGCTTCGGCGGCGCGCCGGGCGGCCGCTCGGGGACGGGCTTCAGCGGCGGCTTCAGCACTGGTTTCGGCAGCCCCACCACAGGCCCGGGCGGTGAGCAGCGCTTCACGTTCGAGGACCTGGGGGACCTGGGCGGGCTGGGGGACATCTTCAGCTCCATCTTCAACCGCGGCGGCAAGCGGGAGAAGGGCCCGCCGGGTGCGGCGGGCCAGGCACGCGGGCGCGGTCGGGATGTGGAGTACGTGGTGGAGATCCCCTTCACCACGGCCGCGCGCGGCGGCAAGATCACCATCAACGTCCCCATGACGGACGACTGCGCCACCTGCACCGGCACCGGCAGCAAGCCCGGTTCCAAGCCGCGCGCGTGCCCCGAGTGCAGCGGCACGGGCACCATCTCCTTCGGCAAGGGCGGCTTCGCGGTGAACCGCCCGTGCCCGGCGTGCCTGGGCCGCGGCGAGGTGCCCACCGCCCCGTGCACCGTGTGCGGCGGCAGCGGCCAGGTGCGCGAGAACCGGCAGATTGCCCTCACCGTGCCTGCGGGCGTGGACAACGGCTCCAAGCTCCGCCTCTCGGGGCAGGGGGAGAAGGGCGCGGGCGGCGCCGCCGCCGGCGATCTGCTCGTCACCTTCAAGGTGAAGCCGCACCACTTCTTCCGCCGCGAGGGGCTGGACATCCACTGCACGATCCCCATCAACTTCGCGCAGGCCACCCTGGGCTCGAAGGTGCGCGTCAAGACCGTGGACGGCCGCAAGGTGGCGCTCCGCATCCCCATCGGCACCCAGTCCGGCACACGCTTCCGCGTGGCCGGCCAGGGCATCGAGAAGGCGGGCCGCCGCGGCGACCAGTACGTGCAGGTGAAGGTGCAGGTCCCCGAGCAGCTCTCGGAGGAGGAGGAACGGCGGATGCGCGACTTTGCTGCGGCCGCCGGCATGAAGCACTAGGCGGAGAGACCCCACATGCGGACGTTCCAGGATACGGATTTCCAGATCTGGGAGACGTGGGTATCCAGCGGCGAGCACGGCTTTTCGGACCGCCACCCGCGCATACTCTTCCGGTGTCGGACGGAGCCCCAGGCCCGCGCCCGCGTGGTGGCGCTGGCGGAGGGTGACGAGGCGGACGCCCAGCGGCAGGTGCTGGAGGCCGGCGTGGACGATCTCCTTGCCATGCTGGCCAAGGCGCAGCCGGTGAACTAGCGGATCCGGCCGCCGGCGGGTCGCTAGCGGATCCGTCCGCCGCCGATCAACTGCTCGTCCCGGTAGAGCGCGCCCGACTGCCCGGGCGTGACCGCGCGCTGTGGTCGCTCCAGCTCCAGCTCCACGCGCTCCGCGCTCACGGTCCGCACGCGCGCCGCCACGGGACGGGCGCGGTGGCGCACCTGGACCGCGAGCCGCTCGCCGGGCGCCGGGGGGTCGGCCAGCCAGTTGAGGTCCCCCAGGGTGACCTGGCTCTGCTCCAGCTCCTCGGCTGAGCCCACCACCACCTCCTGCCGCTCGGGCCGCACGCCCAGCACGTAGAGTGGCTCGCCGCGGCCGCCGCCCAGCCGGCGGCGCTGACCCACCGTATAGCGCGCGTAGCCGGCGTGCTCGCCCACGACCTCACCGTCCGCGCGCACCAGGGGCCCCGGCACCAGCGCCGCGTGCTCCGCACCCAGGCGACCGGCCAGGAACTCACCGTAGTGGCCGGTGGGCACGAAGCAGATCTCCTGGCTCTCCGGCTTGTCGGCGGTGGCCAGCTCCAACTCCCGGGCGCGCTTGCGCACCTCCTCCTTGGTGAGGTGCCCCACGGGGAAGCGGAGCGCGGGCAGCACCTCGGCGGGCACGCCCCACAGGAAGTAGCTCTGGTCCTTGGCGGGGTCGCGGCCGCGCAGCAGGCGGGGCGGGGAATACGACGCCCCGCTCGGCGGTCCACCCGGCGCGGATGCGGCGGACGGCGCGGCGGCTCCCGGCGCGGTGGACGCCGCGGACGCAGCCGGCTCCAGGCGCGCGTAGTGGCCGGTGGCAATGGCCTCCGCGCCCATCAGGCGCGCGCGGCGCAGCAGGTCGGGGATCTTCGTGTTGGCGTTGCAGCGCACGCAGGGGTTGGGCGTGCGGCCGGCGGCGTACTCGCTCACGAAGTCGTCGATCACGTGGCGCGTGAAGGCCTCCTCCATGTCCACCACGTAGTGCGGGATGCCCAGGGTCTGCGCCACGCGGCGCGCGTCCAGGATGCCCTCCAGGCCGCAGCACGTCTTGGTGTTGTTGGCCGTGCCACTGTAGCAGAAGGTCTTCATGGTGAGCCCCACCACCCGCGCGCCCTGCTCAACCAGCAGCGCGGCCGCCACGGAGGAGTCCACACCGCCGGACATGGCCACCACCACCAGGGGGGCGTCCGCGTTGCGCTGCTCGGCGGGCTCGAAGGGTTCCAGCGGCATCGTACGGCTCCGGATGGGGGACGTCCGGGCCCGTCTACCCCCGGGCAAGGGCCGCGATCCGTACCCGCCCCGCCACACGCTCCACCAGCTCGGCCGCGCGCGCCACTTCCGCGGCGGTGGTGACGTGCCCGAACGAGAGCCGGATGGTGGCCGAGGCGTCCATGGCGCCGCCCATGGCGGTGAGCACGTGGCTGGGCGCGCTGGCGCCGCTCTGGCAGGCGGAGGCGCCCGAGCAGGCCAGCCCTTCCAGATCCAGGCCGATCAGGAAGGCGTCCTGGTCGGCGTCGGGGAAGGTCAGGCTGAGCACGTGCGGCAGGCGCGCGGCGGCGCCCTGGCCGTTCACGCGCACGTCGGGCACGGCGGCGCGGATGCGCTCGCACAGCGTGTCGCGCAGCGCGGCCAGGCGCGTGGCCTCGGCGGCCTGCTCGGCGGCGGCGCGCTCGGCGGCCGCGGCAAAGCCCACGGCGCCGGCCACGTTCTCCGTGCCGGGACGGAGCTGGCGCTCCTGGCCGCCGCCGTGGCAGACGGGCTCCACGCTCACGCCGTCGCGCACGTACAGGGCGCCGACTCCCTTGGGGCCGCCGATCTTGTGGGCGCTCACGGAGAGGAGGTCCACGCCGGCGGCGGCCACGTCCACGGGCACCTTGCCGAAGGCCTGCACGGCGTCCGTGTGGCAGATCACGCCGGCGGCGCGGCAACGCTCGGCCACGGCGGCCACGGGCTGCACGGTGCCCACCTCGTTGTTGCCCCACATGACGCTCACCACGGCCGGCGCGGCGGCCAGCGCGTGGTCCACGGCGTCCAGGTCCAGCGTGCCGTGCTCGTCCACGGCCAGCAGCACCACTTCGGCGCCCTCGCGGCCGGCCTGCTGCACGGCCGCCAGGATGGCCTTGTGCTCCACGGCCGAGCAGACCACGGCGCGGGCGCCTTCCTGCCGCGCGCAGCGCCAGCGGCCCAGGATGGCAATGTTGTCCGCCTCCGTGCCGCCGCCGGTAAAGACGATCTCCGAGCGTCGGGCGCCGAGCGCGGCGGCCACGCGCTCGCGCGCCTCCTCGAGCGCACCCCGCGCCTCCCGCCCCCAGCGGTGGGTGCTGGACGGGTTGCCGAAGCGCGCGTCCAGATAGGGCGCCATGGCCTCCCGGGCCTCGGGGCGCAGCGCGGTCGTGGCGGCGTGGTCCATGTAGATGGCTTGCACCATCCGTCTCCGTGGTCTCTGGCCTTCGGGGTGTACGTCTTGGCGTGGGCCGCCGGCGCCCCTAACTTATTTCCATGGCGTTACGCGCACCACCGCCGCTACCGCCGCGCCGGCCCCGACACTTCCGCGCCACCGTGCACGGTACGGTCTTCGGCGCGCGCACCGAGTGCGTGGCGCACGTGCAGCCCGGCGACGAGCTGCTGCTGCTCCCCAACGCCCCCTACGAGGACGAGCCGAGCGTCTGGGTGCACGCCCCTGGTGGCGACGTGCTCGGCCACCTCCCACCGGAAATCGAGGCGTGGCTCTCCCCCTGGCTGCTGCGCGGCGGCCAGGCGCGGGCGCGGGCCGTACGGGTGCTCGGTCCCGAAGCGCCCAGCTGGAACCGGCTCGTGCTCGAGGTGACCTGCGACGCCTGAGAAACCGGCCCGATTGGGGCGTACGCGCCTCACCCACCCGCATTCCTGGGACACGGCCGCCCCGATCGGCCGCCGCACCTACCGCACGCCCCGCGCTCCAAATCCAAGCCCTGTAGTGCTTTGGCACCATCGACCGGCCGTGTGGCCCGGCCCGGTGCGCGCCTTGCTCCCTGCTGCGGACGGCCGTCACTCCGCCACACTCGAGACCCACCGCAGGATCGGTTCTGGCTGCCGCGCCTCCGCGTTCCGCATGCCCTCGGAAGTCTCCACGGCTGCGGGGGCGCGGCAGCCCCCCCTCCCACGACCGCGTGACCGCGTGACCGCGTGACCGCCTGTGCCGCATAGCGGAGCGGCAGCACCAGCGGACCCGAGCGGAAGGCGGTCGGCTGCCGGTCGCGCGGCCGGCCGCCTGCGCGGTTGGAAGCGGCTAGAAGCTATCCACGCTGAGCGCTACCAGATCCTCCACCAGCATGGTCTCGCGCGTCCAGTAGGGCTCGCCGAAGCGCCGGCGGATGAGCGAGCCGTAGTGGGCGTGGTGCGCCAGGAGCTGCTCGCGCAGCGGGCGGTCCCCGGCGCCGAAGACGTCCCCCATGGCGCTGCGCCCGCCGAACTGGCTGCCGTAGGCAAAGACGGCCTCCAGCTTCCGCTCCATCTGCTCGCTCACGTCCACCACGAAGGTGGGCCGCGGGGCGTCCTCCTGGTAGGCCAGCGCGTAGGCCACCTTGCGGGGCCGGTGCGGCTCTCCGTCCACGGGGGCGCGGCGTAGCCCCGCCAGGAAGCAGGCGTCGCGGCCCAGCTCCGCGGCGGCGCGGTGGTCGGGGTGGCGCGCCTCGGGCCAGTGCAGCAGCACCGTGCGCGGCCGTAGCTCCCGGAGGATGGCCGCCACGCGCCAGCGTGCGGCGGGGGTGTTCTCCAGGCTGCCGTCGGGCAGTCCGGCGGTGCGGCGCTCGGCCAGGCCCAGGATGCGGCTGGCCGTGGCGGCCTCGCGCGCCCGCTCCGCGGCCGAGCCGGCTGAGCCGCTCTCGCCGCCGCTCAGGTCCAGCACGCCGGTGGCGTGGCCCAGGTCGGCGGCGCGCAGCAGGGCGCCGCCGCACAGCAGCTCGGCGTCGTCGGGATGGGCCACGATGGCCAGCAGATCGATCATGCGGGGAGGATAGGGAGCCACGCGCGTCCCCGCGAGCCCCGGAGGGCGCGCGGGGGCGCGGCTTTACTCGTAGCGGAGGGCTTCCACGGGATCAAGCCGCGCCGCGCGCCAGGCCGGCCACATGCCGAACAGGATGCCGGCCACGGCGGCCATGCCCAGCGCGGCCACCACCGCGCCCAGGGGGACGGCGGCGGGTATGGGCGTGAAGGCGGCCACCAGGAAGGCGCTGCCGCCGCCGAGCGCCATGCCGATCGCGGCGCCGATGGTGGTCACGGTGGTGGACTCCACCAGGAACTGCCAGAGGATCTCGCGCCGGGTGGCGCCCATGGCCTTGCGGATGCCGATCTCGCGGGTGCGCTCGGTCACGGCAATCATCATGATGGCAATGACGCCCACGCCGCCCACCATCAGCCCCACCGAGGAGAGCGCCAGCATCACCATGAAGAAGACGCCGGTGACGCGGTTGAAGGAATCCAGCAGCTCTTCCTGGCGGATGACCGCGAAGTCGTTCACGTCCCCGGGGTGCAGCCGCCGGCTGGCGCGCAGCGCGGCGATCACCTGGTCCATGGCCTCGTCCTGCGTGGCCGTTTCGGCGGTGACCACCAGCGCGCTCATGTTGCGCGTGTCCGCCTTCAAGTGCTTCAGTGCGGCGGTGTAGGGCATCACCACGAAGTTCTTGTTCAGGCTGGCGAATACGTTGTCCACCTGGCGGAAGACGCCGATCACCTCGAAGGGCCGGTCCCCGATGCGCACGGTCCGGCCGATGGGGTTGAGGGAGCCGAAGAGCTCCCCGGCCAGCGGCTCCGAGAGGACCGCCACGGGCGCGGAGGCACGCACGTCATGGGGGAGCATGTTGTGGCCGGCCACGATCTCGCCGGCCGAATAATCCGGCCAGCTCACGTCGGTGCCCGAGATGGATACCGAAGACAGGCGCTGGCTCTGGTAGCTGATCTCGCGGCCCAGGTCCACGCTGGCCAGTGCGGTCTTGACGCCCGGCAGGGCGCTCATGGCGCTGATCTCCCTCGGGCTGAGCGCCGGATTGTCGGCCCAGGGCGGCCGCCCGCTGGTCACGATCTGCACGTCGTTGAAGTCGAAGCGGGCCACCATGAAATTCTTGGGGCCCACCTTCTCCATCATGTCCGTGATGGTGATCTGGATGCCCGCGATCATGGCGCTCATGGCCATGACCGTGGCCACGCCCACCACGATGCCCAGGATGGTCAGCCCGGAGCGGAACTTGTTGGTCCGGAGCTGCTCCACGGCCAGCGCGGCGCCCTCGTAGATGCTCTCGATGCGCATGGCCGCTACTCCGCCCGAAGGGCCACGACGGGATCCAGCCGCGCGGCCTTGCGCGCCGGGTAGAGCCCCGCGATCACGCCCACGCTCACGCCCATGAGCGCGGCCACCCCCATCCAGAATGGGCTCAGCGTGGCCGGCAGCGGTGAGAGCGCCCGCACCACCTGCGCCAGCACGTTGCCGAGCCCGATGCCCACGGCGGCGCCGAGCAGCGACAGCGTGGCGGACTCCACGAGCACCTGCAGCGTGATGTCCCGGCGGCGTGCGCCGATGGCCTTGCGAATGCCGATCTCGCGCGTGCGCTCCACCACCGAGACCAGCATGATGTTCATGATGACGATGCCGCCCACCACCAGGGCAATGGAGACCAGCCCCGGGAAGGCAATGAGCAGGATGCGGCGGATGTTCTCCCAGAAGCTCATGGACTCCTCGGCCGTCTCGATGGCAAAGGAGTTGGCCTCACCCGGGCGCAGGCGGTGGCGCACGCGCATGACGGCCTCGGCATCCAGCGCCACGCGGTCCATGGCCTCGGCATTGTCCGGGCGGATCAGGATGGCGTCCACCACCCCGCGCGGGTTCACCAGCCGGCCCATGGCCGAGCGCGCGGGCGCGATGGCCCGGTTGTCCATGGACATGCCGAAGAGCGTGCCCTGCTTCTTCAGAATGCCGATCACGCGGAAGGGGATGTCGCGGATGCGCACGGACCGGCCGAGCGGGTCGAGCGCGCCGAAGAGCTTCTCGGCGGCCTCGGCGCCCAGCACCACCACCGGCACGCCCGCGCGGTCCTCGGGGGCGGTGAAGGCGCGGCCGCGCTCCACGTCCAGGTCACGGATGCGAAAGAGGTCCACGGAGGCGCCCGTGAGCCAGACGTTCTCCACCTCCACGCCCGTCTCGGCGGTCATGTTACCGCCGTTGAAGCTCTCCACGGCCACCAGCGCCGGCACACCCAGGCCGGTGCGCAGCGCTTCCGCGTCCTCGAAGGTGAGGCGGGGGCGGCGCCAGTAGCCGCGCCACACGTCCGGATCGGAGCTGAAGTTGACTTCGGGGGTGCGGCGCACGGTGACCGTGTTCAGCCCGTAGATGGTGCGGGCAAAGTCCTCCTCCATGTACTTGTTCATGCCCTCCACCACGCTCACCACCGTGATGAGGAACATGACGCCGATGATGACGCCCACCACGGCGAAGAAGCTCTTCAGCTTCTGCGCGCGGATCTGGTGGAGTGCCAGGCGCACCCCCTCGCGGGTGGTCATCATGGGCGGGGCCTCACCGGCCGCGGCCTGGCGTCAGGTCGCGCACGGCGTCTCAGTAGACCAGGGTGGCTTCGGGGCTGCCCTTGAGCACGTCCGTCTCCACGAGGCCGTCGCGCAGCGTGACCTCCCGCTGGGCGTGGGCCGCGATGTCATGCTCGTGGGTCACCAGCAGGATGGTCTGCCCGCCATCATGGAGCTCATTGAAGAGGGCCATGATGTCCTCGCTGGTCTTGCTGTCCAGGTTGCCGGTGGGCTCGTCGGCCAGCAGCAGCGCCGGGTTGTTGATGAGCGCCCGGGCCACCGCCACGCGCTGGCGCTGCCCGCCGGAGAGCTCCGTGGGCTTGTGGTCCATGCGGTCCCCCAGCCCCACCTTGGTGAGCATGGAGGAGGCGCGCTCCTTCCGCTCGCGGGCCGGCACGCCGGCGTAGATGAGCGGCAGCTCCACGTTGTGCAGGGACGTGGCGCGGGGCAGCAGGTTGAACGTCTGGAAGACGAAGCCGATCTCCTTGTTGCGGATGCGCGCCAGCTGGTCATCGTTCAGCCCGGCCACCGCCGTGCCGTTCAGCCAGTACTCGCCCGCGGTGGGCGTGTCCAGGCAGCCGATCAGGTTCATGAATGTGGACTTTCCCGACCCTGACGGCCCCAGCAGCGCCACGTATTCATTGGGCTGGATGAGCAGGTCCACGCCGCGCAGGGCGTGCACCTTTTCGCTGCCCATCTCGTATGTCTTGGTGAGCGCCTCGGTTCGGATGATGGCCTGCTGCATCCTGATCAGTCCCCTGTTCGATGGTGCCTGCTGCCCCCGCCGGGATGTCGGCCGGGATGTGCAGCTGTGAATTCGCCGCGGGCGCGGTCCGCGCCTAGCCGCCCGCGCCGGCCACCGCGCCGAAGCGCGCCGCCGCGGTGTCGGCGGGCAGCGTGCGCACCGCCTGCTCGTGCTCCAGGGTGCGGATTGCCTCGTAGGGGCCGGCCACCACCGTGTCCCCCTCCTCCAGTCCGGCGAGCACCTCGAAATGCTCGCGCCCCGCGATGCCGATGCGCACGGGCGTGAAGTACGCCTTGCCGTCACGCACCACGAAGACGCCCTCCTGGTCCCGCTCCTCCTCGGCGTCGGCGCCCAGCGCCGCGGCGCCCACGTCCTCGTTGGGCAGCGCCTCCACGTTGTCGCGCTCGCGCACGGTCAGCGCGATGATGGGCACGGCCAGCGCCTGCGGCCGCATGTCGGTCACCATCTCCGAGGTGGCCGAGAGGTCGGGACGGAGCGTGGCCGGCGGGTTGTCCAGACGGATCACCACCTGGAAGTCGATGGCCTGGCCCTGGCCGCCGCCAGTGGACGCCGCGGTCTCCCGCGAGCGCACGGCGCTGTGCCCGATTTCACTCACCGTGCCGGTGAACTTCTGGCGCGGGAAGGCGTCGATCTGGATCACCGCGCTGTCCCCCAGCTGGAGCTGCGGAACGTCCGTCTCATCCACGTGCACCACCACCTCCATGACACTCAGGTCGGAGACGGTGAGCAGCAGGCTGCCCGCGTTGTTCATGGTGCCCACGATGGCCGTCTCGCCGGCGTCCACGTTCAGGCGCGTGACGAGGCCGTCCATGGGCGCCCGGATCACCGTCTTGGCCAGTTGGTTGCGCGCCTCGCCGAGCGCGGCCTCGGCCTGCGCCACGCCGAAGGTGGCGGCTTCCAGGAGCTGCTCGTTCACCAGTACCTGCGTCTCCGACTCCTCGAGCGCCTGCCGGCTGACCAGGTCCGCGTTGGCGCTGGCCAGCTGCTGATTCCTCTCCCAGACGCGCTGTGCCTGGATTAGGTTGGCGCGTGATTGCGCCTGCCGCGCGCGCGACTCGCTCACCGCCGCCTCGGCCCGGGACACCGCGGCCTCGTACTGCGTGGGGTCGATGCGCAGCAGGATCTGCCCTTCCGTGACGCTCTGGCCCTCCTCCACGTAAAGTGCGGTGATGCGCCCCATGATGTCCGCCTGCACGTCTACCTTGC
>Ga0214473_10002201_pt1 | contig 24261 bp, 32 predicted proteins | sample RVTome_7_FD_203509 | JGI IMG/M metagenome (GOLD analysis project Ga0214473, IMG submission 203509) | Soil microbial communities from uranium-contaminated site in the Upper Colorado River Basin, Wyoming, United States - RVT98D197 | ecosystem: Environmental > Terrestrial > Soil > Contaminated >... | reverse complement strand
CTGGTTTGAGCAGAACCGCGAGAAGGTGCTGGCCACCCAGCGGGCCTACCGGGAGCAGAACCGCGAGAAGGTGCTGGCCACCCAGCGGAGTCGCCATTAAAAAGGGAGGTTGACGATGAGAAAGCCGCCACAATGCTGGAATTGCGGGAAGTTTCTAAAAGGAAGCATCTGTAAGTCGTGTAAGGCTACCCAGGACGCCCCTCTCGCATTGGGAGCAGCCCCCCTATCCCAACCTCAAAAGTTGTGGGGATATCGCGGCATTATGACCAACACCCCGGCGGAGGCAGATTATAGGCGTGCGAGCCCCCCCCCTCCAAGCAGGCAACCGGGAAGAAGGCCGCTAAAAGGCCAAAAGAATCTTCCTTTTATGGATGCCGCGAAGACCGATGCCTGATATCTTTTCTACCGAAATCCCGGGGCTCCTGAAGGAGCACTATGCCCACCTGGCCGGCTCGGCGATATCCGTTGAGGTTATCCGGGAGCGGGGCTACCGGTCGGTGCTGGGGAAGACGGCCCTTAAAGATGCCGGCTTCTCACCGGCCCAGCAGCGGTCCCCGGGTATTCTTATCCCGCTCCATGGCGCGGGCGGCAACCAGGTGGGCTGGCAGTACCGGCCCGACTCACCGCGCCGCGGGGCCCGGGAACGGGTTATCAAGTATGAAAACCCGGCCGGCACCAGCATACACCTGGACGTGCCCCCGCGCTGCCGGCAGTACCTCGGGGACCCCACCGTGCCGCTTTGGATCACCGAGGGCGTCAAGAAAGTAGATGCCCTGGCGGCCGCCGGGGCCTGTGCCATCGGGCTAACCGGCGTGTGGGGCTGGAAGGGTAAAAACCAGTTCGGCGGCACCACCATCCTGTCCGACTTCGACCACATTGCCCTCAAGGGCCGGCTGATGTACCCGCTTTTCGACTCGGACAGCAGCCGCAATCCCCACGTCTACCAGGCCCTGGTCCGGATGGTGGCCTTTCTGGAGGGCCGCGGCGGCCGGGTCATGGTGCTGCAGCTGCCGGCCGGGCCGGAGGGGGCCAAGGTCGGGGCTGATGATTACCTGGCCCAGGGGCATACCCTCGAGGACCTTACCGCCCTGGCCGCTTCCCCGGAGCGGTTGGAGAAACCGCCGGCCAAACTTAGCCCTCAATACATCGTCGAGGACGGCCGGGTCTGCTGGCTGAAGAACTCACCGGACGGCCCCACCGAGGTACCGCTCTGTAACTTCACCGCCAAGGTGACCCGGGATATCCTCCGCGACAACGGGCTGGAGAGGAACCGGTACTTCCGCATCGAGGGGCAGCTCGGCAGCGGGGAGACGCTGGAGCCCATCGAGTCCACCTCGGCCAACTTTAACTCCCTGAACTGGGTAACCGGCGAGTGGGGCATGCGGGCGGTGATCGCCGCCGGCACCTCCAGCAAAGACCGCCTCAGGGAGGCTATTCAACTGATGTCCCAGGACGTCCAGCCCCGGACCATCTTTACCCACACCGGCTGGCGGGATATCGGCGGCGAGATGCACTTCCTGAGCGGATCCGGGGTAGCCGGCCGGCCCGACCTGGAGGTTGAGTTGGACCCGCCCCTGCAGCGGTACCAGCTCCCGGATCCGGACAAGGAAGACCCGGCCCCGGCCATCCAGAAAAGCCTTGACTTCCTTTACATCACCCCGGACCGGCCGGAGGTTACCTACCCGCTCTGGGCCGCCATGTACCTGGCCCCTCTGGCGGAGCTGGTGGACCCGGCCTTCACCATCTGGCTGGTGGGCCCTTCCGGGGCCTTCAAGTCTACCCTGACCGCCCTGGCCCTCTGCCACTTCGGCGCCTTCGACTCCCGGCACCTGCCGGCCAGCTGGAGGGATACCGGGAACCAGCTTGAGAAGCTGATGTTTCTGTGCAAGGACCTGCCCCTTGTCATCGACGACTGGGCACCGGGCCAGGACTCGGCCAAGGCCCGGGAGCTGGAGGTCAAGGCGGAATACGTGGTCCGCGCCCAGGGTAACCGCCAGGGGCGGGGCCGGATGAGGGCCGATACCTCCAGCCGGCCGGTCTACATCCCGCGGGGCCTCCTGGTCACCTCCGGCGAGCAGCTCCCCGGGGGGCACAGCCATACCGCTCGGATCTTCTCGGTAGAGCTGGAGCGGGAGGATATCGACAAGGAGCTGCTTAGCCAGGGCCAGGCCGACCAGTACTGGAGCTGCGTGGCCATGAGCCACTATATCGCCTGGCTGAAGCGGAACTGGGCGCACCTCAAGGAAACCCTGCCGCGGCAGTGGCGGCAGCACCGGGACCGGGCCCAGGAAACGCAGGCCCACCCCCGGATGCCGGAGGCCATCGCCGGCCTGTACTGCGCCATGGAGCTGGCCACCGACTTCGCCCTGGGGTACAAGGCTATCACCGACTCCGAGCTGCAGTCGTACCGGTCTACGGCATGGGACATCTTCTGCCAGCTGGCCGCTGCCCAGGCGTCCCGGGTAGAGGAAGAGCGGCCCGGCAAGCGGTTCATGGAGGTGCTGCGGGCCATGCACAGCCAGGGGAAAGCGGTCCTCTGTGACAAGGAGGATGATGCCCCCCGGGTCCCGGTACCCGGCACCGTGGCCATCGGCTGGCTGGACCGGTGTAACGGGGCCAGCTCCATTCTTCTTAATCCAAGGGCCGCCTATGGGGCGGTATATGAATACTGCCAGCATGCCGGCCAGCCCTTTACCTTCAAGGAAGAGGCGGTCTGGAAGGACCTCAAGCGGATGGGGATATCAGAGTGCCAGGAAGGGCGTAACAAAGGACAATCCTACATATACGGGCGTCACGTGCAGGTAATATCCATGAAATTCAGGCACTTGGGTATCATTGATGACTAAAAAGTTAGACCCTTATATCAAAAAAGCGCTGCGAGTGCTGCGAGTGCTGCGGCCGAAGCTAAATCATCAGGCCTTTGAATGTAAGCATAAGCGCTGCGACCTGCAAAAAAAAGCGCTGCGAGGCGCTGCGAGTTACTGCTGCGAAAGCGCTGCGAGTTTTGAAGCTATGGTTAAAACACTGCTTAAAAAGTGCTGCGAAGCTAATCTATATCTAAACTCTTTATCTTTAAGCACTCGCAGCAGTAAAAACATAGGAGGCCCAGAACTTTGAGCATTTTGGTGTTAGTCCGGGTCCCGACCGGGGAGGCCGCCGGCCGGTTAAGGGAAATAGCCCAGGGCGAGGGCTGGTCAGTCGTGCCGAATACATTGGGCCGCAAAAGACTGGCCATTTCCGTTACAAAAGTTTATGACGAGTTGCGGAATAGCCGGAACGTCAGCGGGGCGGCCCGTAAACTCGGCTGCAGCCCGGCCTACATCTACCAAGTGCTCCGGGATGACGGGAAGACGGCCGCGGAGGTCTTGAGGAAAAGTGAACAGAGGGAATGACGGAGATGGACATAGTGAAGCGAGCTTACTTGCAAACCCTCGAGGAATACAAAGCTGAACCAGGCTGGCCTGATACGACTGACTTTGAGGCAAACGTACGAAGCGAAATAATCCGTTTGATTAAAGTTAGGGCTTACTCTGGCCGGGACTGGCCCAGGGAGCTGGGACCTATTCCGGATGAGCTAAGGGCGAAGAAGAAACGGTAGATGGGTACTGTGAGGATACCGAAATTACTCGATTATGATGTGGCCGACCTATTCTGTGGTGCCGGAGGCAGCAGTACCGGCGCGGAGAAGGCTATTAAGGAAATAGGCGGCCGTATGACCCTTGTCTGCGTCAATCACTGGCCGGTAGCAATCGAGACTCACAAGCGCAACCACCCGACCGCGCGGCACTACGTCGAGGATGTGACCGCGGCAGACCCCAACAAGCTGGTGCCGGATGGCCGCCTGGACCTGCTTATGGCCAGCCCGGAATGCCGCTTTTACAGCCGGGCAAGGGGCGGCCGCCCGGTACATGACCAGTCACGCATGAACCCCTGGGTGATCCTCCGCTGGTTGACCAGCCTGGACGTCCGGTGCCTCCTGGTGGAGAACGTACCCGAGTTTATTGATTGGGGGCCGCTTTTGCCGGACGGCACGCCCGACCGCCGGCACCGGGGCCAGTATTTCCAGGGGTGGTATAACGCCATCCGGAAGGCGGGTTACAAAGTCGACTGGCGGATGCTGAACGCTGCCGACTATGGGGATGCTACGACCCGGATCCGGTTCTTTTTGATTGCAAGGAAAGACCGCCGCCCGATTGTCTGGCCAGACCCCACCCATTCTCCTTCCGGTGATGTTACCATGTTCGGTCAGCTCTCCAGGTGGCGGGCCGCCCGGGAGATCATTGAGTGGAGCAATCCGGGCAAGTCTCTCCTGGATGACCCGAAGTATATCAAGCGGCCGTTGAGTGAGAAGACCCGCCGCCGGATCGCGCGGGGCCTGGAGAAGTACGGCGGCCCTCTGGCACACCTGTATATCAACCTGCTCGGGCTTGAGCCGGGCGGAAACGGGAATGGCGGGGGGCTCCAATCGTTCGTCATGGGTAAGAATGGCAGTCCGGCCTATCGTGGAACCGATGAGCCGATACCAACGGTAACCTGTGATGGGCAGCCTACCCTGATTCACCCGACTGTTGAGCCCTTTATCCTGGGCCAGCAGAGCTGCAGCAAGGCCCGCAGCGTCGACTCGCCGATACCGACGGTGGCCGCGGCCGGGGCGATATCATTTGTCCAGCCGGTGGTTCTCGGCCAGCACAGCGGCGTCGTCCGCTCATCAGGAGACCCCCTGCCGACCTGTGCTACTCACGGGGGGATTGCCGTTGCCTCCCCTCTCATGGTCAAGTATTACGGGACCGGGGTGTGTCACCCGGTCGATGAGCCGGTGCCCACGGTGACAACCAAGGACCGGACCGGCCTGGCCTCGCCGATGGTCATACCATACCGGGGGGAGAGAGAGGGCCAGAGCCCCCGGGTTCACAGTGTCGACGAGCCGGTGCCGACGATTACCGCGGAGGCCGGCTTCGCTCTGGCTAACCCTGCTATCATCCCCTATTACGGCGACCACAAGGGCAAGCAGGAACCGCGTGCCCACAGTGTTGATGAACCGCTGCGGACTGTTACCGCCGAGCCCCGTTTCGGCCTGGCCAACCCGGTCTTGGTGGAGGTCAACCATGGCGGCGGTGGGGACCGGTCGTATCCTGTCGAAAAGCCGCTAAAAACCATCACGACAAATCGATACAGCACTGCGGTCATCAACCCCTTCCTGGTGCAGTGGGACCAGCAAAGGGGTGGCAATGGCGCCGGTGTCCGGTCCGTAGATGCTCCGGTGCCTACCATCATAACCAAGCAGAACACCGGCGTTGTCGAGCCAGTCGTCCTGGTGGAGCCCGTATTAAGGAAAGTGGAGGCGGGGGAGATAGACGCCCGCCGTTTGGTATTGATTGACAACGATCCCTACTTGCTCGACCTGCGATTCAGGATGCTCACTAATCTGGAGCTGGCCAGGGCCATGGGTTTCACCGATGAGGAAATCACCTACGAGTTTTCGGGAAATATCAGCGAGGTCACCCGGCAGATAGGCAATGCCGTCCCGGTGAACCTGGCCAAGGCTCTGGTTAAAGCGATACTAAGCCCAATAAAACGAGTTGAAAAACAGTAAAGGAATACTGTAAAGGAGGATGACAGGATGAAAATTAACCCGTATTTCGTTAGGTTGTCTGATGCCTATATTCTTGGTCCCTGTGTTAGCTATGAAGAAGGTCAGACCCGAGTGGGTTTATCCCTTGTCGCCTTTGAGATAGGGGTAGCAATCGATTCTGAAAAGGTGTTTTCCTTTGGCTGCTCTAGCTGTAGCAACATCGGCTATGCCGTCCTCGATGAGTTACCGCCTGGGTGGGAGAAAAGGCATCGGCTAGATCACACTTACTATTTCGTTTGTGATAAGTGCCGGGGCCAGGTTGAGGTCGACGATGACTATGTAGTAACCGAGGAAAATCACGAGCAGGCTATTGACGAGATAATCGGGCAGCTCACTGGCAAAAACGATAACAAGCCCCATATTAAGGCACTCAGGGACTACGCTGCCCGGTTGTTAGAAGAGTCGGATAACTGGAGCAAGGTCGAGCTGGCGGCCGCGGTATGTGCTTATGACGATGGCATCGATGCCGGCTTGAAAATGGCGAGTAAACAGTAGTGCAATACTGTGGAGGAGGGAATATGGTCAAAACATTGGACGAGTTCATAGAGAAGCACTGCGCGGGTAAAAGGTTCGACAGCTGCTCACCTTGCCTCTATGCGGGCGGGCCCAGCAGAACCGCCGGCGGTTTAGAGTGCCGGCACCCTGAGCACCCAAACAATGACAAGGAAATTGAGATGGAAATAAAGGTACCCCGGGTCCCCGCAAAGGAGGGATTATGAAAGTAGCAATCTATGCCCGGGTCAGCACCGACGAGCAAAACGAGAAAAACCAGATAGACATCCTTAACCAATGGGCCGCGGGGCAACCTGGCTGGGAGATTGGTAAATATTACATCGACGTGGGTTCCGCTTTCCAGCACGCCGACCAGAAGCAGCTCGGGCAGCTGCTGGCCGATTGCCGGCAGCACAAGTATGAGCGGGTTCTGGTCTACGACCTCTCCCGCATCACCCGGAAGGGACCGCTTGAGCTGATGGTGAAGCTCAAAGAGTTTGCCGATGCCGGTGCCCCGGTCTATTCCTACCTGGACACCGCCGTAAACGTGCCGAGCGAGTTCCAGCCGATGCTTCAGGCTTTTTACGGTGCCGTGGCTAGAACATTCAGTACACAGCTTTCAGAGAGGACTAAGGCCGGCATGGCCCGGGCGCGGGACGAGGGGAAACACATTGGGAGGCCGCGAGGGAAAGGTAATAAGGGGAGTAGAAAAAGGGATTGTTAAAAACCCTAACCCCTTTTGAGTTTAGTGAATGTTAAAAATGAAGGCTGAAAAAGGGCACCCTTTGCCAGGGATATCCAGACGCCATGAGAACACATCAAAATAAAGAGGCGGGAGAAGGGGAATAAGATGCCGGTTGGAGTTAAAATAGCCTTGATATTCATCTGCATTGCACTCCTTTTTGGATTTTATCTGGTTCGAAAGGCGAATAAGGCGATACTGATTGACATCGGGGTAGTGGTTTATGTGGGGCTTTCCGGGTGGGCCTTTGTTAAGCTTCTGCCTGTAATTAGGCCAGTATTGGGGGAGCTCGAGTCTGTACCCCCCTTCGTTCAACCTGTGCTGTTAGTGGCCGTGGTGTCCCTGCTTTTTCTCGCATGGATAATAGGGTCCGCTTTTGTAGCGTCGGAGATTATCTGGAGGGAAAAACGGTGAACGGGCCGAGATGGGGCAGCCCAGTGAGGGGCTGTTATATCTTGGCCATAATTGTGGCGGCGGCTATTGCCATCCGCGTTATCCCCTTCTGGGATGACGTGTTCACTCCCCGCGGGGTCTGGTTTACCGAGGCCGATGCCTGGTATTACCTGCGGATGGTTGACTATACCGTGGCCAACTGGCCTCACCATCTCACCTTTGACTATTATGCCCTCTACCCGGGCGGCAAGATAACCGGCTACTACCCTCTGCTGGTCTGGCTGGTGGCGTTGCCGGGGGTACTCGGCCGGCCCGGGTGGGTTGACACGTGGGCGGCTGTGCTCCCCCCGCTGTTTAGCGGCGTGCTGGTAGTGCTGGTTTATCTGTGGTGCCGGGAAGTGCTTCGGGGGCGGGAAGACGTTAGCCTTGTGGCCGCCTTCCTGGCGGCCCTTATGCCATCGGAAGTCATGCACCGGGGGATACTCGGTTTTACGGACCAGCATATCCTTGAGATGGTCCTGTGGGCGAGCACCATGCTGTTTATCACTAAAGCAGTCAACAATAAACAATGGCAATACTGGCTGCTGGCTTTATTATCGCTGGGGCTGTATCTCCTGAACTGGCATGGCGGCCTGTTTTTGGTAGCGGTTCTCGGTTTGTGGGTCTTCTATAAGATATACCGGTACTGGCCCGGACTGCTGTTATTAGGGTTCCCGTCCCTGATTTTACTAATCGTCCTGTACCCCGGCCAAGTTAAGCAAGGGCTGCACTTAGTTGCCCTTGTGTTTAACGGCTTCGGGTCAGATATCAGCGAGGCCCGGCCGACAGACGGCCTCTGGTTATTCATGAGCTATGGGTTGATGAGCCTCTTTGCCTTCTGGGGGCTTTATGTAATGGTGAAGCATCGGGAGGATAGCCTGTTTGTCATCAGCACCCTATTTTTGATATTGGCTGTCACTGGGCAGCGGCGATGGCACTACTACCTGGGCATGCACATCGCAATACTGGCAGCTTATGCGCTGGTGATGGTCCTCGAAAAGCTTAACACAATAGATTACCGCCGCTGGCTGCAGGTGGCCGTGGTTCTGGCTTTAATCGGGGCGCTTATCCCCGGCTGGTGGATGATTGCCCGGATGCCAAACAATATGACGGTTGACTGGTGGAATGCGCTGGTGTGGCTGCGTGATAACACGCCTGAGCCATTCAATAACCCTGGAGCCTATTACCAGCCCCCGGATACCCCGGCCAGTTACGGCGTGCTGACGTGGTGGGACTACGGGCATTGGGTAATCCGGGTGTCGCACCGGGTGCCGACCGGTTCCCCGGCATGGCAGGAGGTCAGCTTCGCCTATGACTTTTTAGCGGCTCAATCCGATGAGGATGCAGGGCTGGCCCTGGTGGGTTATGATGTCCGCTATGTCATTGTTGACCGTGAAATGGTGGAAGGTCAGTTTTCAAAGGTGGTTAAAAAGTACAAGGGGACAGATGAGAACTGGCAGACGCTTCGCCCCCCATCAATGGCCAACCGGCTTTATACCACCAATGAGGCCGGGGGCTATTACCTGGCATACCAGTCGGGCGATGTGAAGGTGTTTGAAAGGGGGGTAAAGTTCACTCTTGCCAGAGAGTGCCTAAAGGAGTATACTTCCCCCCAAAGGAATAGGGGGGGAATCAAATGACTATTGCCATCTTGCTTTTCAGCGCTGCCACGGTCGGGTTGATAAGGTTTTTGCTTTGGTCTGGAGTAATAAGTCAACTTGAAGGTGCGCTAAAAATATTCTATGTCTCTATGAGTATTATCTTCTTCTACACATTAGCCTTTGGTATTTTTATGTCTGTTTGTCTAAGGGGGAAAATATCTCAAATAACTGATAATGAAAAGGCCACGATTGCACTTTACCGAAAGGAGGGCTGACTGGTGATCACTAAAGGGGAGGCAAGGTGATGAAAAAAGGCATACCAAAGGGGGGTCATTACACCTTGCTCAGATGGGGGGTTCGGGATATCAGGACAGGTTATACCACTTTCGTCAAGGCTACATCGCTGAAACGTCTGCAGAAAAACCTGGGCCCCAGGCGGAGCCGGGAGGTCACCATTACTCGGGTGAAGGCTGGCCGAGCTTCCCGCCCGCGAGCGTTACCACAACTGCCCTTAACTGACCGGTGCCCGAGATGCGGGGGGAACCTGTATATCGAGGAAAACTGGCAATCATGTCTGCAATGCGGGTATGACCGGGAAATTATAAGAAGACGGTGATATGAATACCATCGGAGCTATCTTTGTCGGTATCGGGCGGTTTATTGACTGGACCCTGCGAAACTTCCTCCGCATGGTGCTGACCGGGGTAGTTGTTATTGCCGCCATTATTTTCATACCGCGGCTGATGGGCTGGGACATTCGCCCCTTCCAGCCCGGCATCATGCGGGTGCCCTCGATGTCAGACGCCCTTTTTGTGGTCGGGACTGACAGCAGGCAGTATTTTACCTCAGACTACGAGTGGGACGGTGATGTGCTGGTGCTGCATGGCTACTGGGCTTTCAACGGTAAAAGTTGGATGTACCGGGAGTTTGACCTTCGCCTGACTGATGCCTACGGGACCCGGGCGGTGAGGGAGCGCTAGCGCCCTTTGAGAGAGAAGTACAGAGCCGCCCCGCCAGCAATAAACAGGGAGGTCAGCAGTATCCACGGGTAGGCGTTGATTGAAGCTGTCCAGCCGGGGTAGTTGGCTAAATCTACCAGGTCAGTGGTGTTGGCAGAGCTTACCCCGGCATTGAGTATAGGCAGCCCAATCAGGAAAATTAACATCGCAAAGCCGAACATGATGAGAATGCAAATCGCAATGACAAGCTTCACTAGATATTCCTCTGGAAAAACAGCTTGAATACTGTCCCGAACACGATGCCTGCCGACAGCGGGTAAAAAAACAGCCACTTGATAATCGCGTAGGTGCCATCCAGCCAGGGGTAATCCCACATTAGCATTGCCGGAATGGCCTTAGTGTAGTATTCGATGGTTGCTATAGCACTGCCAAACAGGCTGAGCTGTTCCGGGGCTCGGAACACCACCAGAGGGTTGATTATCGCCAGCTCGCCTGTGCCGATATAGCTGCCGGAGAAGACCAGCGAGGCGAATTGAAGCAGGAGCCAGAAGGCGGAGAGGAAAAATATTACGGTCCAAGTCATTAGAGGTTGGCCCCCCGGCTTAGTACCAGCGTGGCCCCTGCCGGTATCAGGAAAAATATGCCCAGCCAGGGGGGCCAAAGAAAACCGGCCGCGGCAAACATCAGGATTGCTATTACTATAATCTGTGCGGCCAAGCTGAACTTACCTACTCCCAGCCCGGCCAGGCAGATCAGGAAGATTGCCAACGGATACCATATCTCTGTCCGGCTGGCCCCGGACTGGTCGATAAAGCTGTTGATCATTGTAATAAAGGGGTTGCCCGCAACGTCGCCTACCGGCTTCTCATAAAAGTTGCTGTCCATCTCCGGAGCCTCGGTTACCATCGTCCCAGCCTGGCTTATTGACCACCCGGACGCCTTCGCCTTGTTTATAGGGGATATGCTGACCAGCTCCGCCCCCACATCCGCATCGCTACTGGTGGTCCTGAACGATGGCGTAGCGTGGTTCCCGCTGCCGCTGGCATCGGTGAAGGTGGCCCCGTATTCCCAGGCTATCTGCTGCCGCGTGACCCCGCCGATGGTGATGGTCTGGCTTCCCAGGTAAGGCATCACCCCGCCGGTCAAGAAAGCCCAGTCGTTGGCGTTGTCCGGGACGCTGGCTAAGGTACTGTAAGTGGAGATATCGCCGCTGGTGTACTTGCCCTTGGTGGAGTTGTAGTTCCGCAGGATTTCCGCTGGCGTTAGCACTTTGTTATATATCCTGAACTCGCCAAGTTTACCATCAAGGTCGTTAGTGTAACCTGCTACCGTGCCGAGTATAAGGTTAAAAGCAGCATCGGAGTTCAAAGCACCCGTAGGGGCTGTCTGTATCGAATAAGTTACTTCTGCCCCGTTCTTATAGATACGAACCAGCCTATCTCCGGCATCGTCATAGGTGAAAAGGACATGATACCAGTTATTTGCAGTCAGAGCAGTGGCGTCCTTTGACTGCCCTGGAGCAGTAGCCGCATAGAAAACGGTATGAAGCTGGCCTGTGGTAAGCCTGGCCCCCTTCGTGCTCTTGTCTATCCACCTGTCTGCCAATGTAGAGCTGGGATAAATCCAGGCTTCCCAGGAGAACGCAGGCAGGTTATTGATTGAGGCCGCCGCCGGGATGGTAATATAGTCATCGTTACCATCAAAGTCATATCCCTCATTCAATGTCCACGTTGGTCCAGTAACCGTAGCTGTATAGGCATTGCTGTCTATCGTCGTAAACTCGTTACTGCCGTCCTCTTCACTCTCCGCCTGCCAGAGAGGAGCGTTCATGGTAAGATTATCGGATACCGGGGTTATCGGGCTGGTGGCATCTACGCCGAGACTAAGGAACGGGCTGTCTATACTGGTGGGGACGGTATGTTCACCGGAAGCGACACCAGCCGCCGCAACAGACAGGTATTCTTCGTCGCTCCAAGTAGCCCCCCCGGTAAGGGTCAGAGTATGTCCCCCTGCTGTCTCGTCGGCGGTTGTGGCCCCGGTATTCTCATCCATGTGCCACCAGCCTACCAGACTGGTAGTATCAGCAGGAGCAGGACTATTCCCATGACCAGCGGCATAGTTCGCGATTATCTCGGCATCCGATAAGGCCCGTTGCCATACCCGCATTTCGTTAACGGCGCCGTCCAGGTGCTCTGACGTAATACCCGCACTCCACCTTGCTCCAATGAGCAGTTCTTTGTTGGCATTGGTAGTCTTGTTATATGCGGCATTACTATATGCTACACCATTCAACCAGAAATACAGAGTATTAACAGACCGCTTGACAGCGAAGTGATACCAGGTGTCCAGAGTCAAAGCAGTAAAGGCACTGGAGCGGTAATCCGTAAATCCTGAGTCATACTGGGTGAAGTCCAACTTGGTGCCACTGGTATCCACACCAAGCCCCCAGGCGGTGTTGGCCCCTGTAGTATTCCCGGCAGACACCAGACGGAATGTTGCTAGACTATCAGTTTTAAACCACCCTTCTAGAGTAAAAGCCCCAGTCCCGAGGTCCCAGTCCGCATGGTCGCCATCCTGGAGGTATCCTGTCCCATCCAGGTCTATAAACGACTCCATAATAGTAGCAGTGATGCTCCCGGCTCCATCTTCTGCTACCTTAAAGGCACCAGGTTTATACGTCAGATTACCCGAGGTAGCGGTATCAAGGTACCCCGACTGCTCAATTGTCCCATCGCTCCCTATCTCCAGGCTGGCATTGTCGCTGGTAGTCATGCCGGCATCCCCGGGAAAGTACCGTACTTTGCCGCCGAGGTCGGTAGTGTTACTCAAATATAGCAGGTAGTCAAGGGCTGAATTAGCCCCGATACTGGGGACGTAAGCTGCCCACGGGTTGGTGCTCCAGCCCGGCATATAGGCGGTGTCAGCCCCGCCGTTGGTCAGCAGGGTGCTCCCGGTGGCGTCGGCATTAAGCTGGCCGGCGGCAATCAGGTTGGCGGTGCTTAACGTGAAGGGGACCGAGACACCGGTGGCGGGGCTGCTGCTGTTATCCGTTACCCTCACGGTGCCCGACCAGATGGCGCTCGATGTGTCAGAGGCCACGACCGGCAAGGCCAGGCCAACTGAAAGCAGGGCTACCAGTAGCAGCGACAGCTTTTTCATGCCGGCATCAACTTCCTGATTCCCAGGCCCAGGAGCAGCAGGGCTGACAGGGTAATGATTATTCCCATGATACCCACTGGCAGCCAGCCCCCGGCAAAGGCCACGACACCAATAGCTTCGGCGCAGACAAAGCCTCCCCACGCCTGCGATGTGAAAATAGCCGAGGCGATGACGAATGCCAGGGCCATAATCAGCAGGGGCAGGGAGGCAAACATGTTAAAGTCTACTCCCCACATGGTAGCCCAGAGTTGCGATACGCCAGACTGGGGGGTGCCGGTATTCTGCGCCGCCAGGGCATCAGCTTCAGTGGTATTATCGGTGTAGGTGGATGTGGACAGGCCGCTGTAATCCGGGTCGGTAATAACGGTCAAAAACAGCTGGGGGCACATTACCTGGAGGCCGTAAATAGCCTCGCGGAAGTACGTTTCACCCTGGTCGCTCAATACCTGGCCGGTGTCAACCTGGTCAAGCAGGTCGTAAGACGACCCCCATGCCGCCGCCAGCGTCTGGGATAACCCGATGATGTTGTTATAGACCTCGCTGCGGTTGGCAGCCTGGGTACTGGCCGAGGTATAGGCCCCTGACGTAACGGTGGAGTTCCATTGCTTCGGGGTCGGGAAGATGTCAATCTTCTGGGTGATGCGGATCCTGTAGCCCAACCCCCAGGTCGGGGCGCCGGCGGCGTCAAAATAAAAACTGATTACCCCCTGCCCGATGCCGTTATTGGCGTAGCTGTAAGCCTCGTTTGATGCCAGCACGGTGATGCCGTCGGTGTCGATAACTGAAAAGAGGAACAACTGGTCGACCCTCTCGTCCGGCGTAGTGGCGTAGGGGATATTGTACAGGGCATAGATCAGCATATCTCCTGTCTCAATCAGGTTGCGGTTCACGTAGGTAGTGGATGATGGGATGGTCGGGTCGCTGTCAGGTTCGGCAGCAGCCAGGGCTATGCTGGGTAAAGCCAGCCCTGATACTAATATCAGGATTACTAAGAAGGGATTAACATACCTCATAAGAAAATAGTATTGGTTCTATTGACAAATTGTCAATAGATTATATAGCCTTTTTGTATGAAGGTACTTTTAATCCTGGTGGCCGTTCTGGTTATCTTTGCCGGCATGGGAGCCTTTATGGACGCCATTCAGGACTTCCAGACCGACCGGTCTACCCAGGATTTCTTCGTGCAGACCTCCGGCGACAACAGCACCGGGGTACAATTAAGCACTGCTCTGTGGAACTCGAACATAGCCAATGCCTCGGTAAGCTCCAACAATACCGGGGATGCCCCGGTCGTTGCTGCTTACACCGGGACAAACCGCCTGCTAACTGTCGGCGGGCTGGCAACCACTGCCGACCGCATACTCACCGTTACCTATGATACCGACGGGCTGACGTCATACTCCGGGGTATCCGAGGGCGTTGAACACATACCGCTGGCTGTCGTTGCAGCCTTGATTGTGGTGGCCCTGGGGGCTGTCGTAGCGGTACTGGTGGGAATTGTCAAAAGGGGGGCGTTTTAACTTCGGGTCGGTCGTCCTGTGTGCACCAGGGCGTAGTTTAACAATTAGTATACGTAATGAAAGGAGTCAGTGATGAGTAAACAAGTACTGGTGGGGGTCGTCATCGCCGCTGTGTGCTTTATCCTGGTGGGCATTGCCATGCAGTTCGGGCCCCCGATGCTGGAAGGCTTCGAGGCCATGCGGACGGCCACCAACGTGTCAGAGTACACGTCCCTCGATACGGTAATCTCGGCCGGTCCTACCCTGATACTGCTGGGTTTTATCATGGCGGTGGGGCTCGGCGGTTTCATGGGCATCGCCGTAGCCGGGATAGGCGTCTACAAGGGCGCGAAGGGGGGTTAGACCCCCCGGGGGACAACCTGCTAGCCCCGGCGTGACTGAACCTTATGCCGGGGCTAGCAGGACAAGCCTAGAAGGAGGTGTGATTTGCCAAGGCAGCCCGTGCTCCTGACACGAGAGGACAGGAAGATTGTACCAGCCAAGGTTGAGGTCTTTGGAGAGTGGCTTTATGACCAGCCCGGGGTTAAGGCCTGGTTTACCCTGCGGCGCTACTTCGCCAGGATAAAGTCAGTTTCCCTGCAGTCTACCCTCTGCCTCGATGACCGCTACTCCCTGCCCCTCAATCCATACGCCAAATACAGTGTCGAGGAACTGGCCAAAGCTACTGAAATTAATGAGAAATGTGACCAGGCGTTTAATCTGACGGCCGGGCTAGCCCGCGCCCAGGAATCCCAGAACGTCACCAGCTGGACGATCTCGCTGCTGGCCAGTGCTGTGGTCATTGTCTTCGTCGTAGCGGCTATCATGCTGATGTCAAGAGGAGGCCCATAATGGGATCAGCCAGCCTGATTGAATTACTAAAGCAGCCCCTGATTTACCTTTCTATCGGCGGGATGACCCTGCTGATTACCATCCTGGTGTTTATGTTTTCGCTAAAGGTCTACCGTCTTAAGAAGGAAATATCGGCGGCTAACTGCCTGATGTGGCGGCACCCCACCAACAGCCCCGATAACATGCCGGTATTGGAACTGGCCACCATCCCGGCGCCGGCGGAGGGTTTTGAGAAGGCGTACAGGCTGACTCACCCTCTGCCGGCCCTGCTGCTGGTGCCAGCCGGCAGCCTCAGTGCAAAAAAGGCGGAGAAACAAATTAAGCTTAAGACCGAATATGACAGCCGCATGGTCAAGGCCTACGAGCAACGCTTTGGCCCCGGCTCTTATCATGATAAGAAGCGACAGATGCCACTACCCGGCGGGGTATTCCACTACCGCCCCGCCGGCATCTCGGGCTACGTTGTAGGCTGGCATGACCTCAAGTGGTGCTGGGAGGATGAGGCGGTTGCTGGGGCCAACCCGATCAAACCCTTTTCTCCCGATGACTACATAAAGCCGGGAACCCCCGGCACAGATAAAACACCAGAGATTAAAGGGTCAATTACCACCAGTGAGCTAGCCGATGTGATTGACTGGCGTCCGGCCAAGGGGCCCCTCGGGCTGAACAAGGGGAAGCTGCTGCAAAAGCTTTACATGGGGGGGGTGGCCCTGATGGGCTGTGCGGCCCTGATTGGCATGGTTTACCTGGGGGTACTTTTAGGAGGATAACATGGGAGAGAAAGGTCATAACGGGGAATTCAATCCCTTCACCGGGTCACTGGTCAGGACGGCATCGCAGCCCAACATAGCCTCTGAGCTTATCGGGCAAAACCCCGATATCCGCAAACTGTTCGTCAGTTTGAGCTACATTGAGGATAAGGATGAGGCGGCGGATTTTGCCAAGTGCATTGCCAAGTGCATAAAGTATGGAATGCACGAGAAGCTAACGCTTTTTGAGCTCATCCTGAATACCCGGGCATCAATAAAAGGCGGCAGGGCTAATCTTATCGCCGACATCCTGGCTATGGTAAGGACAGAAGGGGTAGAACCAGACAAAATGGTCAGCAAAAGGGCAAGGGAAATACAAAATGCTACCACCAAACGCTAGGGAATATATCACCGAAATACCCACCCTGGATGAGCGCCAGTTTATTCCAGACAGCCCTAACATCATGGGGGGGGAAGGCTACGAAATCAGTATCTATGAGCCATACATCGCCGGCATTAGCGGGCCACGTGGCGGCATCAAATCCGGCACACTCAGCTACCTGGCTATGGTATTTCTGGCACATGGCCTCAAGGTATGGCTAAACTACCCTCTGCAGTTTTACCTGGTCCGTAATGCCCGGAAGGAGCTGCTGAAATCGCACACCCTGGATTTTAATGAACTATTCACTATGTCCTCGGAATTCCAGGGCGGCCTCATCGGCATTGACGAATATAACGACTGGGACAATAGCTACAACTTCAACAGCGTGCAGAGCAAAATCCTTTACGGTATGTGGGGGCAGATACGTAAAAACGACATCAGTTTTTACTATGTTTCAAAGTTCCTTGAGAATATCGGCCGCAAAACGAGGGACGAGACAGACATCGAGATTGCCTGCATGGATGCGTGCAAGTTACCCTTTGGCCGGGGTAAGTTCAAGCGTGGCGAGCTCTGTACCTGGGATATTACCGATCTATCGGGTAACTGGACGGGCAGGCCATGGATGAAGTACCGCGACCCCCCCTACCAAAATGAGTTTTACCACCGGGCTATCATGGGCTCCTACGATACCCGGCTCAGGTTTGACATATTCGAGGCAATGAGGGGCATCAAGCTCGACCTTCGCAAGCGCCTGATAGGCGATGAGGGCCAAGGTGAAGACGAGTATAACTGGGATGACATTAAGCAGAGGGCCGGCCAGCTGTTTGCACAGGCACGGCGATGGCGGGCCGCTGACTTCTGGGCAGCCTTCGGCATTAAAAACAGCATGGCTAAGAGTGAGATAGCCCGCTTCCTTGAAGATACCCTGGGTATGAGCCGGACAATGAGTAATGGTGCCAACTACTTCACTATGAGAGAGCCAGTTAGGGTAGTAGTGTAGAGGGGCCTTGCCGCCCTTTATATAAGCAGAAAGACAACTTTAACAATATGAAAGAGTCAAAACAAAATGGAATTAGCTGAACTGACCGGGGTTTTATTCCTGCTCTTCCTTGCCTACTGGCGCCGTGATACCTTCCTCTACCTGGTCTGTGGCTTTACGGGCATCGTGCTGGGTCTGGCCTGGTATGATTTCTATAATACGCCGCTGGGGTTGGTCGTGGCATTGACCTACGGGGCCCTGGGGGGTTACCTTATTATTATGGCAATAATGAATATCTGGGACAAGTGGGCCAAATAAGATTGGTAGACAATGAGAACCTCCACGGCTATAATCGGTACTAAAACAAGGGAGGTAGAAAAAGGAATAACTGATGAAGCTCGGATATTTTTTGATGGTCCTGGGCATTGTGGCGGTCCTTGAAGGTCTGTTTCAAGTGCTACTCTCTGCCTCCATTAATGACCTTTACGGGATGGCCATCGGGGTTACTAGAGCTATTCTGTGGGGATGTCTGGCCATTTATGGCCGGCGCCGGATAATCAGGGCAAAGTCTAAAATAAAGGCGGCAAACGACCATGGCATACACACCGGATAGCGGCAGCGTCCAAAACAAGGCAAAGGAGATACAGCGGGCACAGCCCCACCTCTCAAAGGAGCAGGCCCTGGGGAAGGCCATCGAGGAGCTGAGGACCGGGTACAGCCCGTTACAGGAACAGGACCCGGGGGCCCGCCACCCTGAGCCGGAGCCTACCCCGCTATACCCCACGCGGCAACGGCTGGACGCGGCGATGGCGTCAGACAAGGCCCGGCTGGAGGCTCAAGCAAAGGCCAGCCAGCCCCCCCCGGTGCCCGAGAAATACAGGGACTGGACACCTGCCGAGCTGATAGAGGGCAGGGTATTGCCGGATAAGACGTACATCCCGCCACCCACCGGGTCCGGCCGCACCCAGGCCGCACAGCCGGACTGGCTAAAGGCAACGCTGGCCGCTGCCCAGCAAAGGGGCATCGAGCAGCTACAGCCCTATACCACCACCGAGGAAACGGGCAAGACCGTGGTGAGCGGCAAGGGCAGCCGCAAGGAAACGGTCACCACCGTTGACCTGGAGGCGGCTATTGCCAGCGGTGTGTCAGAGGACACGTTAAAGGCAGCGGGCTTCAAGCAGAAGGATATTGCCGCGGCCGGTCGAGCCGAGCGGTCCATGCTGTCACCGGCAAAGCAAAAGGAACTGGCTAAAAAGGCGGCTATCAAGGGCACCGTAGCAGACGCACAGGAGCTTTCCTTTCAGTCCCAGGGGATAGTAGCCGCCGAGTTAGCCGTTCCGTTCCTTCTTACAGGGCGGCATTGGAAAGAATTGAGCCCAGGAGAGAAAGCCTTTTATTTTGCCGCTGATGTGGTGAGCCTGCTTCCCGTAGCAACCGGGGCCGTGGCCGGGGCCCGGGCGGTGGTAATCGGCAGCCGGGCGGCAAGGCTGGCGGGGGCGGCAAGGGGGGCTGGAGCCGGAGCCGCCGGGGTATTGCGGGCACCTATTGACCTGCTGATTAACCCTAAAACCGTGGCAAAGGCCGGGTACGCCAATACAAGGTCGTTTTTAGAAAACGCCTTTAGCCGTAAGCGGCTGCCGTCCGTGGTGGTGGGCACAACTGACCGGACCATCAAGATACCCATCACCAAAGGCTATACCGCCGAGCAGATACTGGCCCTCAGGGATAAGCTATCGTCGGCGGCCATGCGAGGCAAGGCCGTCCAGGTAGAGGTTGACGGGGTGGCCATCGAGCTACGGCGGAGCCCCCTGATGCGTGAGTTGGGGGGAGGGGCTGCCCATGCCACCCCCCAGGGGGAGAAGTTTGCCGGTGGGCTGGTGGTAGAAGGCAACCCCGGCATGCCGATAAAAGAACATGGGCTATTTTTGGGCCCGGAACCTTATGCCCGCTTTGCCGAAACATCGGCCTTCGGCAAGACCGGGGGAAAGCCGGTAATCTATATTACCAGCCCCGAGACGGCAGAGAAGGCCATCAGCAGCAGCAAGCTCTACCGCGGCACTGCAGAGCTTGAGGGGAAGTTCCCGGTAGGGGTAGAACTACCACCACCGGCCCAAAAGCTCTATACCCGGGTAGGCGGTGAGGCCACCAGGGTTGAGTTATGGCTGGAGAAGCCATTATCAGCCAGGCAGATTGCCAAGCTCAAAATTGAGGGGCTGGCCGAGAGCGTTAAGACGCTGTATAGCCCGCCCTATCGTATCAAGGGCATGACAGCCGGGCTGACAGAGGCCGAGTATAAACGGCTGGCCAGCATCATCAGCGAGGGGGATATCAACCGCGGCATAGCCCGCAGCATGGCCGATAATCAAGCCAGGGTATTCCGGCCGGGGACAATCGCCCCCTTGACCCGCCAGGCCCCGCCGGACTTTGGCAGTGTTACGGGCCGAGCACCCTCTCGGACTACCCTGCCCCCGGCACAGCCTGCCAGGCCCCGGATAGAGGCCCCGGCCCGCCGTGAGGTATCACCGGCCGGCATTGCCGAGGCCGCTGCATACAGCCTTGACCGTATGGTAGCAGGGGCGGCAGAGGTACAGGGCGTCAGGATCCCGGCGGAGCGGGACGCCGAGAGGGGGGCCAGAGATACGGCAGGGGCACCGAGGGGGCCGGCAGTACGGCCGCCATCAAGGGAACCGGCCAGGGAAGCGGCCAGGGAAGCGGTAAGACCTACCGCCGCTGAGCGCAGAGCGGCCGGCCGGGAAGCGGCCAGGCCGGCATCTGAACGGCCGCCGGCGAGGGCAGCACGGGCCCCGGCCCCGGCCAGGGTTCCGCCACCGGGTCGGGCCAGAGTGCCGAGAGGCGGGCCGCCCCCGGCGCTAAGGGTGCCCCCGCCACCGCGGGTCCCGCCGCCGCGAGTGCCCCCGCCACCACCGGGTAAGGTCCCACCCCCACCTCCACCTGGGGCCCCACCGGCCGGCGGCGAGGGCACGGTTCCCGGTGGTAAAATGACTGGAACCATTGCCCAGAAGCAAGGCTTTGGCTGGTGGGTAATCCCACCAGCACCTCAAAAACCCTACTTTACCAGAAAAAGGCCGGAGGGGGCGGTTATCCTCGACCCAAAAACCGGCAAGCCGTCAGAAACAGTACAGACCATATCGGGCGTACCGCCGGTGCGGGAAACCGCCGATATGGGCATTATGGACGTGGTTTATTCCCGGCCACAGTATAAAAGGCCCGGCGGAGGGCGGATCAGTTTCAGGCGGGATACCAGGCAGTCCACCAAGCTCAACCGCAGGCTCGGGGGGAATACGCGTATCAATGCCCGGAGCCGCCGGCCGGTCTACAAAACTAAGACCGGAGGGATAACGAGGCGGCCAGGGTAAGAGGCCAAAAAGGTACTAGGACTAACGCACCCTTGCCACAGTAGTGGGGGAAATGCTATTGACTCTATATTATGCTTCCAATATTTCGCTTGAAAACAAAGGATGCTGCGGGGCTGTTTCTGAAATCCCGCATTACCAAGGGGCTTTCCCCGGATACCATCAGGTGGTATGCGGGGATATTACGGGCCTTTACCGAGGCGAATAGGTCTTTGCCCAAATCCCCGGGAGCCATAGACGATTTCATATCCAGCTGTACCGCCGGCGATGAGCGGAGACACGGCTACTACCGGGCCTTGCGGGCCTTCTACGCCTTCCTTAACAAGCGGTACAATATTCCCAACGTACTTAAACGAACAGAGGCCCCGAAGCGCCGGGCTAAAAAGCCGCGGCCGCTGACCCTGGATGAGCTTGACCAGGTGTTTTCTTATCCCCACACCCCGAAGACCAGGGGCATCCTGATGTTTTTGATAGATACCGGGGCCAGGATAGGGGAGCTGGCCGGCCTCTCGCCGCAGGATATCAGCAATACCCCCTGGGGATACATAGCCCGGATAAGCGGCAAGACGGGGACCCGGCTGGTGCCCATCAGCTGCCAGACCTTCAGGGCTATTGAAGGGCACCTTCCACTGGGCTATTCCATTTACCGGCTGAGACGGCTGGTGTCTGCGGCCTTTGCCGATGCTCGGGTGAAGGGCAGCTCAATCAACCTGCGCCACTCCTTTGCGACCTACTGGGAAGGGGACGAGTATACCCTGCAGCAGATCATGGGGCATGCCCACTTTTCCACTACCCAGATATACCGCCACCTGCGGACTGAGGTCATATCAAAACAGCACCGCGAGTTTACCCCCCTGAAGATGATTTATTCCACGAAGCGGCTGAATATGCTATAATTGAAACTGAAAATCCGCGTGTCCCCAGTTCGATTCTGGGCCTCGGCACCAGTAAATCAGGAGGTGCCGGGAATATGGTTACTAAGGAGCGGAAAAGGGTGGATATCGCCACCGTTAAATCTTTACTAGAGAAGTATAATTTTGACAGTCGAGAAGTGGTAGCAGCCTTGCGGAAATTACCCGTCCGACAATCATCTCCTCCGCCTCCGGATGGCGGCATTTCAATAAGTGGGGCTAGCCGCACATTCGGCATCCCCCACCCCACAATCTCACGATGGGCTTCTAAGGGTCTGATAGCCATAATTTTAAGAACCCGTAAGGAAGTTTATATTAGCTACGAGGATGCCGCAAGGGTCGTAGCCGATTACAAGCTAAATCCTGGTCGTGGCAAGCGAACAGCGATTGCTCCTGACCACGAGGTGCGTCATGGAAATTAAGAATACAATACCCACAGTAATATGGGATGCCAAGAAATTTGGATGGAAGACTTACCTAAAGGGTAAGTATGATTCTCTGGGCGGTTGTCCGAATTGGCTTTACGAAACAATCAGGCGAATATCGGCATCAGGCCAATCACAAACAGATTCCATCCAAATTGTAGAAGGTGGGAAATACCAATATGCAATTCAGTTCTTGAACGATGATATTCTTATTTACTCTAAAAAAGCAAGATAATAAGAGGTATCAATAGAAATGGTGTGAAATATGTAGAGATGATGATATTGCAAGACTGTACACCTGCGAGGTTCATCACATGTACATCTCTGCCCAATTGACCATCTGTACATGTTAGGTCTACACTACCCCCAGTAGCTTATATGCTTCTGGGGGTTCTAAATTGAAATTGTCCTCCTTCTCTTCTCAGTTCATCAGCCCGCCGATGCTGGCGGTTGATGATACCCCCGGGCCGGTGCTCCATCCGTTCCCCAGAGCGGGCTACTGCACCGGCCCCTCGTTTTTAAAGGCTCCCCGGCTTTCCTCCTGGCCGGGGGGTCTTTCTTTTTGCTGGGGTGCGGGCCCGGGGACTGTTGCCGGCAGCTCCGGCCCGCCCCCCGAATGTTTAACCTCGACAAAGAGAAGTGATGAGGTCAGGAGAGAAAGGAGCCGGAATGTTATACACAACCTTTAGACTACTAAAAGAGGCCAAGCCACTACCGGCTTGCAAGGAGAGCTACCGCGAACTTGTCGGACATTTAGGCGGTACTCGTAAATACGGCAAGGACACTCCCATCCCGCTCACCTATATTCTGGAACTGTTGGGGCTGAATGATGCCCTGTGGTGCCTGCGGGCCACCACCACTAACTCGGAGAGGTTATCCCGGTTGCTGGCCGGTGATTATGCCGAGAGAGTGCTTTATATCTATGAGGAAGCCTTCCCCGATGACAACCGCCCCCTTTATGCTGTGGAGGTATCTCGCCGGTTTGCCAATGGTGAGGCCACCAAAGAGGAACTGGCCGCCGCCGGGGCCGACGCCTTTGCCGCCTGGGCCGCCGCCAGGGCCGACGCCGGGGACGCCAGGGCCGACGCCTTTGCCGCCTGGGCCGCCGCCTGGGCCGCCGGGGCCGCCGCCGGGGACGCCGTCGTCCCCGCCTGGGCCGCCGCCTCGGCCGCCGCCTCGGCCGCCTGGGCCGCCGCCTCGGACGACGCCGGGGCCGCCGGGGCCGACGCCTTTGCCGCCGGGGACGCCGAGCGCGAGTGGCAGAAGCAACACTTTATTGAGATGTTGGAGAGGAGCTGATTTATGGAGAAGACCATAAACAAGGTTGAGGAAATCCTGATAATCTTCCAGGAGCATAACTGCCGGGGCTGCCTCTTTGCCAAACCCAATGCTGTCGGGGCTGGCCGGCCCTGCTGCACCTTCCCCGGCAAGCAGGACATCAGATGCGGAATATGCTACAGCCGGAGGGAGGGTTAGCCGATGGATATCAGGCTGGGAAGCGAGAGCAGGGAGGTCATCGCGGCCGCCCTGGCGAAGTATGGCATGGAGAGCCATGCCCCCATCGTTGAGAAACTGGTGCTGCAGCAGCTCACCATCTCCGAGCACCTGGCGCTGCTCCGCCTTTTCTTTGATATCGGACATTCTCGCGGGGTGGGCGCCACGGTCGAAGCCCACAACCGGGCCATGGCTTACCGAGGTGCCGAAAGGAGGTGATGCCCAGCAGAAAGGCCAGTGAAGGGGACTCCCATACCGACCTTCTTAACGCCGAAACCGGGGGCACCCCTCCCCCGGTCTACCGGGAGCAGAACCGGTACTGATGAGGCAAGGCAATGGTTACACAAACAGAGCCTTATAAATGCACCCGCTGCGGAGCCGGGACTGAATGGGACGAGGCCCTGGGCGATTTTCCTCTATGCGTTGATTGCTGGGACAAGACCACGGATCGCTGGAATCCACAGGCGGCCACCCAGCGGGCCTGGTATGAGCAGAACCGCGAGAAGGTGCTGGCCACCCAGCGGGCCTGGTATGAGCAGAACCGCGAGAAGGTGCTGGCCACCCAGCGGGCCTGGTATG
>Ga0214473_10002200_pt1 | contig 24268 bp, 20 predicted proteins | sample RVTome_7_FD_203509 | JGI IMG/M metagenome (GOLD analysis project Ga0214473, IMG submission 203509) | Soil microbial communities from uranium-contaminated site in the Upper Colorado River Basin, Wyoming, United States - RVT98D197 | ecosystem: Environmental > Terrestrial > Soil > Contaminated >... | reverse complement strand
ATCTTTTTAATCAAGGCGCTGATCTGACCTCCTCCCCATGTTTTTCCGGCATCCCCTGCCTTGTATTCCTTGCTGAGATCCGCCCCGGAAGCCATTAACCCACGCATCTCATCGTTGATCAGTGTCCGCATGGCTATACCGAGCCTGGGCAGCAGCACCGTGCCGCCATCAGCGCAATCGATGATGGCCTTTTTCCATTCCTGAGGAGCCGGGCTCTCCTCCGAGGCCAGAAAAGCGGTTCCGATCTGCACCCCCTGTGCCCCCAGGGCCAGGGCGGCCTGGTATCCGCGTCGGTCGGCAATACCACCGGCGGCCACGACTGGAAGGTCAACCATGTCACAGACCAGGGGGATCAAGATCATGTTGGTGGACTCGGGACCGCTGGTTCGAAGTCCTCCTGATTCTGTTCCGGAAACGACCACGGCATCCGCCCCGGACTCTACAGCCTTCAAGGCCAGGGGAGCGGCCAAAACAACATGAAGGCCCTTCAGGCCCAGTTCCTTAATCTTGGGATAGATTTTTTTGGGAGCTCCGGCCGAGGTGGTAATGGTTTTAACCCCGGCCTCGGCTAAAATATCCAAAATGGCCTCATTGTGTGGATTCATGGCAATCATAAGATTAGCGCCGAAAGGCTTGTCGGTCAGTTCTTTAACCCCGGCGATCAACTGTTTTATTTTTTCCAGGTCATGAACAAAACCCAGGGCCAGCATCCCGAAAGCGCCGGCTTCGGATACAGCGGCCACCATTTTGGGGTCATTCATTTCACCGATGGGCCCCTGAATGATCGGGTACTTGCTTCCAAGAATATCTAGAATTTGAGACATGATAGAACCTCCTTTTTAATTGTGAGTTTATTGTTTAGACCCATGGACGAATCGGTTTATTGCCTCGGCCACTTGCTGCGGCTGATCGAAGTTGTCGAAGTGGCTGGCCCCTTTCACCCATTCCATCCGGACATTGGGACACTTGGTCGCAAGATCGGCGAAGATTGACGGTGGCTGGGCCGGGTCGCTGTCGGCCTGCAATTGGAGTACGGGGAAGGGGAAGTTGTTCTTGCAGATTTTTCCCATGGCGGTGTTCAAATCCCAGTTTTTGCCTAAAAAGTATTTAGGAACCATTTCAGCTACTCCCGGCCGGGAAAATTCATAGACCAGATAGTCGCGGTCGACCTTCTTTAAAGGCGTGGTCATTCGTTTGGGGTAGACGGCGTCAATGAACCAGCCCGCATCCCGCATCAGATAGGTGGCAATTCCGTTTATCCTAAAAAAAATCCATTGGGGTTTTTGAAAAAAGGCGGCTATTTTCCCACCCTTGCTCCTTGGGATAAGATCCGCTTCCATGCGGATATAGCCCAGGATGTGATCCGGATGGTCACTGACCAGCACGCTCCCAATGATTGAACCCCAGTCGTGCGAGACAATAAAATATTTCCTGATCCCAAGATTGTCGATCAAATCGACGACTTGCCCAGCCACGACATGCCAATCATAATTTTCGTCTTTCAGGTCAGACCGGCCGTAACCCTTCATGTCGATAGCGATCAGCCGGTAATTGGGGTCCACCTGCGGCAGCACATAATGCCAGGAGTACCAGCCTTCCGGGAGACCGTGCAGGAACAGGATAACCGTGCCCTGGGGATTTCCCTGGTCCACATAATGCCACCGAATGCCGTTCACCACCCGGTCCTGATGATTAAACCGGGCGTCAATGGCGTCATGAGTTCGTTGAAAATCGGTCCTGAATTGATCATCCTTTTTCGTTAACTTGTTTGCCCGGATAGGAGTATAAATCCAGACGAAAGCCGCCACTAATAAAATTATACTTGCCAAAGCAAGCAGGATCCATTTCAGAATTTTCATTGGCACTTTTCTCTTAAATTTTCTGGCAATAAGACAGTTTTGTATTCTTAAGTGATCAAATATGTAGTGATTGGCATTGGACGCCCCAGTGACCGTCTATTCTGGTGACGATCCAAAGCGCCTCATGGGTTACATATTTGGTTCCGTCCGCTTTAAACCGGCTGTAGGCCAGTTTTATATGGGCTTTATCATCCCAGGCCTGTACGGCTTCCATCCAGTCGAGTCGGCTGTAGGCCCAGTTCTCCTGCTTGATGAGTTGTTTGGTGGGGGCTATGAAATCTTTCGGTTCCAAAACCAGCCAGACCCGGTTGTTAATGATCCAGCTGAAAGGAAAATGCAGCCTGGCCCGCATGGCTTCTTCGTCCTGGGCGTTAAAAGCTCGAAAATAATCTTCGATGGCCTTCTTGGCCTGTTCTTCCGACATGGTTACCTCCAATTAAAAAAATTAAGAAGCAAAACTTTTCCAGTTTTGACCGGTACCTTCTCACTATTTCTCGCCTATGACCTCGTTCGCTTATCTTGGTGCTGTCAACCGGCTAAATCTTGGTCATTATTTTTCAAATTCACCGTGCCGGCCTGAACCTTCGGCAAAAAGGGCGGCCCCTTTTTGTGCCTCAAATTCTATGGCATTCAAGCCATGCCGGAATTCATTGGCCATGGCCTCTTCAAAGGAAAGATCGAATTGTTCGTAAGCGGAGAGGCGGTCATTACGCAGACAAATTTGGGGGAAGGCCGCTAACTGACGGGCCAACTCCTGGGCCGCTCCCCTTGCTTTTCCACTGGGAACGATTCTATTGACCAGCCCCATCTGCAAGGCCTCTTCCGCTCCAACTGGTCTCCCTGTTAAAATCAGATCCAAAGCCCGGCTGAGACCAATCAGACGGGGAAGGCGGAAGGTTCCGCCGTCAATTAAGGGCACGCCCCAGCGACGGCAGAAGACACCCAGCACGGCGTCTTCCTCCATCACTCTCAAATCACACCATAAGGCCAGTTCGAGTCCTCCGGCTACGGCATACCCGGAAATGGCCGCTATGACCGGCTTATTCAATCGCATCCGGGTTGGCCCCATGGGCCCGTCGCCATTCGGTTCCAACTGATTGGCTTTCCCTTCAGCCAACTTTTTTAAATCCGCCCCGGCACAAAAATGGCCCTGATCTCCGGAAAAGACCGCCACCAGGGCCTGCTCATCGGCTTCAAAGGTCCGAAAAGCCCCGGCCAATTCAGCTGCGGTTTGCCGGTCTACGGCATTGCGCACCTCGGGCCGGCTTAAGATGACGGTCGTCACCGGACCATCTTTTTCTACATACACGGCCATAGCCCCCTCCTAATTATAATTCTTTTGTTGATGGATCTTGACTTCTTTTTAACCAGCTTTTCCGGCAGGGGCCTGATCAACAGGTCATCAATCAGACCCCATTCTTCTGTCTGTCTTTGTCTGCCTTGTCCGTGGCAAAAATAATATTAAGCTACTGTCTGGCCATTTCCGCTCTTTGTCGGACTGCCGCATCCACCTTTTCCTCCGAGGGCTTCCGGAATTCCAGCAGGTCCACCAACAACCGTCGGATCACCCCGGAAAAGGGGAACGGGGCCTGATAGTCGTCGGTCACCGGCGATAAGCCGTCCCGGCCGATGTCCATGCCCGTTGAGCTGATCATGCGCAGGACAAAGGGGACCTCCATGGATCCGCAATCGGTTCCGTCGATCATTAAAATAATGGTGCCTTTCTTGCCGTCCCGAATAAAGCGCACCCCAAGCTTCCCAACACCTGGAGGGACCTTTTGGCCCGATCGGAGGACATGATGGTCAGTGAAAATATTATAATCGAAAACAAGCCGCTCATCTTTAACATACCAGCAGAATCCTACGTTCTGGGTGCCCTGGGCGACCAGAACCCCTCCTTTTTTCGGATCATGATCCTCCACTTCGGCGGTCATTACCCAGCTCCTGTTGCCCAGTGAAGGGGAGGCTTCGGCCGGCAGATGGGCGATAGGGGGATGATAGACATAGTGTCGGCCAGCGTGAGGGGTGCCGGACCGGAAGGAGGACCTGAACAAGACGACTCCCCGATCGTCCAGAGGCAGCACTCCCTGGCGACCGGCCTCAACCCACCACAACTCGATCATTTCCCTGAGTTTCTCGGGATTTTCTTTGGCGAGATTGCGGGTTTCCGAAAAATCTTCGTCCAGGTGATAGAGCTCCCATTCGTCATCATCAAAAGGCTTGCCTGGATGGTGATAGGTCACGGCCTTCCAGCCATTGGACCAGATGCCCCGGTGCCCGAACATTTCAAAGTACTGTGGGCCTTTGCGGGTCTTTTCCTGTGGGGACTCGAATGCATAGGCCATGGAGGTACCGGTGATCGGTATCTGATCATAACCATGGTAGTTATCCGGCGGTTTGATATCCAGTAGTTCCAGGATGGTGGGAACCACGTCTGAAACATGATGGAACTGGGGCCGGATACTCCCCTTATCCGATAACCTGGCCGGCCAATGAATAATCAACGGGTCTCTCACCCCACCGCCGAAGGTATTTTGTTTATACCACTTGAGCGGTGCATTCCCGGCCTGGGCCCAGCCCCAAGGGATATTGGAATGGCTCCGTGGTCCACCAATCTCATCGAGCCGGGATTGGATGGCATCAACATCCTCCGGCACCAGATTGAAATATTTGAATTCGTCCATGACCCCGGTCGGGCCCCCCTCTTGACTGGCCCCGTTGTCGGAAAGCAGAATTAGGATCGTATTGTCGAGTTCTCCCAATTCTTCCAGAAAAGAAATCAGGCGGCCGATGTGATGGTCCGTATGGTCCAGGAACCCGGCAAAGGCCTCCTGAAGTCTCAGGGCGAATTTTTTTTCGTTTTCCGACAATTCATCCCAGGGTTTGACCCCTGGGTTTCGGGGGGCCAGTTCGGTCCCCGGGGGAATGATTCCCATCTCCTGTTGACGTTTGTACCATTGCTCCCGAATGACGTCCCAGCCGGCATCAAACCGGCCTCGGTATTTTTCAATAAATTCCTTGGGTGCCTGGTGCGGCGAGTGCATCGCTCCAAAAGGAAGATAAAGAAAAAACGGTCTATCCGGACGCACCGATTTGGAATCCCGAATAAAAGAGATGGATTTGTCCACCAGATCTTCGGTCAGGTGATAACCATCTTCCGGCCCGAAAGGGGGATCCACCGGATGGTTGTCGTAGGTCAGTTCAGGATAGAACTGGTCTGTTTCTCCCTGCATGAATCCGTAAAAACGGTCAAACCCTCTTTGAAGGGGCCAGTTGTCAAAAGGACCGGCAGCCGAGGCCTCTTCCATGGGGGCCAAATGCCACTTCCCGGCGGCAAAAGTAGCAAAACCTTCCTCCCGCAATATTTCAGCGATCGTGACCGCATGGGGGGTGATGTACCCCCGCATGTGAGGAAAGCCGGTGTTAAAATTTGATACGCCCCGCATGCCTACGGTGTGGTGGTTGCGGCCGGTTAATAGACAAGCGCGGGTGGGCGAGCACAGAGCCGTGGTATGAAAATTCGTGAACCGAATCCCGTTGGCTGCCAGCCGGTCGATATTGGGGGTTTCGATGGTGGAGCCGTAACAGCCGAAGTGGGAAAATCCGGTGTCGTCAAAAAGAATCAGGACCACATTCGGGCTTCCATCATTTGAACGCTTCGGTTCGGGCCACCAGGGGGTGGAATCAGCAATCGTCCGTCCGATCACGCCTTTAAAAGGTTGTTGTTTACTCATGAAATTTCATTCCTCCCGTTATAAATTTTTCAGTTATGGATTTCGAAGGTACTGGGATTATATGACTCCTTTTTCCTTTAGGAAGGTCAGCCGTTCGTCGCTGTATCCTAACAAATCCTTATAAACAGCCCGGTTATGCTCTCCTACCCTGGGGGCCCTTGTCTCAACCCTTCCCGGCGTTTTGGAAAGCCTAAAAGGGATTCCGCATACCGGCATCGGGTCGAGTCCAGGCTCTTCAAGATCTGTGATTTCGATCATACGACGGGCTTGGACATGGGGATCTTTGAAAACCTCATCGGCATTCAATAATCGACCGCAGGGAATCCGGGCTTCTTCCAGCCTGGCCTGCACCTCCTCCACGGTATATTTGGCCGCCCACTCCTGGATCAAAGGATCAATCCTCTGGCGATGTTCATAGCGCTGGAAATCATTAAAGAGTTCCTTGTCCTCTAAAAGTTCTTCATGCCCGATGATCCTGAGCAGCCTGGCCCAGAGGGTGTTCATGATGGTGGAGATATAAACAAACCCGTTTTTACACTTAAAGAGATCACTTCCTCCCTGGTAACAGCCCCGATTGCCTATCCTCGGCCTCATTCTTCTTAACACTTCCGCTTCTGCAATTACCGGGGTCATAAAAGATACGGCTGTTCCGAGAAGGGAGAGGTCCACCATCTGTCCCTCCCCGGTGCGGTCCCGGTGTCTGAGCGCCAAAAGCGTGCCTACGGCATTAGCCAGAGCCGTGCTGTAATCCACCCAGGGGACCTGACTGCGCAAGGGATCCCCGTCCGGGTAACCGGTTATGGACATGGCCCCGGACATAGCCTGGGCAATGGGATCAAAGCCCACCCGGTTGGCATAAGGGCCATCGCTTCCATAACAGGAGACGGCGGTGAGGATGATATCTTTTTTATATCGGACAAGTTGCTCATAGGTCAGGCCCATGAGTTTAGCGGCTGCAGGACTGAAATTATGGATGACCACATCAGAGACCCTGACCAGGTCGGCCAGTACTTCTTGGGCCGGCTCGTTATTCATCAGATTCAGGGTAATGCCTTTTTTGTTGCGGGCGTAGCTCGGGTAGCTGGTGTTTTCTCCATGCGGTCCCAGGAGACCGGTATTGCGGTCCTCCTCACCTTCGGTGCGTTCAATGCGAATGACCTCCGCACCCATATCAGCCAGGATCATCCCGCAATAGGGGCAGGCGATGAACCGTCCGAAATCGAGTACCCGGATATCTTCAAGAACTTTCATCTCCAAAATTTCTCCTCCAATTATGTTTTTCGAATGAAGTCGACGATTACCCGGGCAAAATCCTCACCGCGGTCTTCCTGCAGGAAATGTCCCCCGCCTTTGATGGTGGTATGCGGTTGTCCCTTGGTCCCCGGAACCTTCTGCAGAAATATGCGATCCCCCCCGCCGGTGATCGGATCGGAGTCACTGAAGGCAGTCAGAAAAGGCTTTTCAAATTTAGAAAGGACCTTCCAGGCCTCACGGTTGGCGTTTGAGGCCGGATCATCCGGTGTAATGGGGACCAGGGAAGGGAAAATCCGGGCCCCCTCTTTAAAGGTATCATCGGGAAAAGGAGCATTGTAAGCTTCAACAACCTCAGGGGGAGGGGGGTTTTTACAGCCCATGGCGATAATCTGACCGACATTAAAATCCGGAATTTCAATGGAAAATTTACGCCAGTTTAAAAAGGCTTCAGAGATCGGGCCGTCGCCGGTTGGAAGGCCGGTATTAGCTACAACCACCCGGGCGAAGCGATCGGGATTACCGGCCACTAAGCGCAACCCGATTACCCCTCCCCAGTCCTGGCCCACAAAGGTAATCCGCTTTAAATCCACCTGGTCCAGCCAGGCCTGCATCCAATCCACAAAACGCTGAAACGTGTAGTCGCTCCTTTTAGCGGGCTTGTCAGACCGTCCGAATCCCACCAGGTCAGGGACTACGACCCGGTTACCGGCGTCAACTAAAATGGGGACCATCTTACGGTAAAGATAAGACCAGCTCGGTTCGCCATGCATCAGCAGAACCGGTTCGGCAGTACGAGGCCCCTCGTCGAGGTAGTGAATTCTTAAGAAGCCCCCTTCTCCATCAGGGACTTCCTTATAATTGGGTTGAAAAGGAAAACCTTTAAGATTGTTAAACCGATCATCCGGTGTTCGCAAAGCTTTCATCTGCTATCCTCCTTATTCTGGAATAGTACAATAGAGGCGTGAATCAATAAGGGCCTCGGTGCGATAGTGAATTATCGCCTGGTATTCCTTGTTCCTGTTCATTTCAATGAAAGCATCTATGGAATCGTACTCGTAAAGGGCGATCTCATCCCATTCCTCCTCCCCAATGACCGGCATTAAACCGTTGCCGCGGTAAACGATCCGTGAAATGCCTTTTCCTTCCATTAAATCCCTTGTAGCCTCGTAATATTTCCGGTACGATTCCGCCCCGCCCTCGGGCTTGAATTTAAGCAGGTTGACCATAACGATAGGGCCCTTATAATTCTGGGACATGAGTTGTTTGAATTGATCCGGGGTGGGCATAATAAATGACATTTGGTTCTCCTTAATAAAATTAAACCAAAACTTTTCTGGCGAACTCTTTGGCCTTGGCCAGGTCTTCCGCGTTAGGATGGCCGGTCATCTCTTTGACCCTTTCGGCCCATTGTTCATCTGTTAAATTCTGGCCCTTTTTCACCATCTCATGAATGGCCGGGTTGAGGAACCCCTGGCAGCTAAAACAGCCCAGGAATTCCAGGCCATTTTTTTCGCTGGCGGTCTTAAAGGGTTCTGTGAACTTGCTCATGATTTGATCCGGATAGGCCGAACCGGCATGGGTCAGGAAGCCGGCCATCTTTTTCCCGGACATGGCCTGAAGACGGTTCAAGAAGTCTTTTACCGCTGCGGCCAAATTACCGGCATGAATGGGCGAACCGATGAAGAGAAGATCGTATCCGGATAGATTTTCCGGATTAACCTCTTCCAGTTTCTTGGTTTCGACCTCATGGGTCGGGGAAGCCTCCTCAGAAATAGCCTTGGCAATTTTTTCCGTATTTCCAGTTTGACTAAGGTAGGTAATTAGAATTTTCATAAGGTCTCCTTTTTTATTAATGGTTACAAAAGCCACTTCATCAGGATTTTTTGGTTTCCGGCCGGCAGGCTGAAAAGCATGCCGTCTTCCCCGATCGTGATCGGTCCGTGATAAAATTTTTTGGAATCACCCAGAAAAGCCGCCTTGAGATCCGAAACCGGAAGGGGCGGGAGGATGTGGGTCAAAAGAAGATATCGGACCTTCGCCTCCTGGGCGATCCTGGCTGCATCTTCCGGGGAGGTGTGATAGCTCAGGATATCTCCCAATATTTTTGCCGTATTGGCCCGTCCGACTTTTTGACCAACCTCCTTAAGAATACTGACCATAGCCGGCTGGAGGGCTTCCTGGACCAGCAAATCAGCTCCCCGGGCCTGTTTGCGAAGTGATGGTACGGGTACGGTATCTCCGCTGATCACCACGGATCGGCCCTTATAATCGAAACGATACCCCACCGCCGGATTTACCGGGCTGTGATCGACCAGAAAAGCTGTTACTTTAAGCCCGTCTTCATCGATGATGAGTGTTTCCTCTTTCCCTTGGGGGAAATAAAATGGCTTGGCCGCACCTCCGGCCCCGCTGGGTGGCACAATTTCCGGACCGTGGTGCATAATCCGGTATTCATCGTCAAGGGAATAGGCCTGATTGAATCCTTTGACCACGGTTTCGACACCGTTCGGGCCGAAAACATCCAGAGGGCTTTTCCTTGATCCCCCTGACCATCGCTTCAGCATGAGTTCACCCAGGTCGCCGATATGATCGGAATGGAAATGGGTGAGCAGAACAGCCTTCACCTTTCCCGGATTCAACCGCATGAGCTCCAGCTTTCTCTCACTGCCCGGACCGGTGTCGACCACATAGAAGTTTTTGCCGGCGATTACCGCCGTACAGGCTGAGGCCCTTCTCGAGTCGGGCAAAGGAGATCCTGAACCGCAAAGAGCCACAAAAAGACCGTCCTGCAGACCGGAGAGGACATCTGTACTCATCACTTTAGTCGCAATACTATTTACCACGCCCATACCGATCTTTTTCTGGGAAAGTACCAGACCGGCGAGAAGCGCTACGATGATGACACCAGCTACCAGGGTCTTCAGATTGAAAATTTCCGAACCCTTTAAAGCTTTTTCACTGGATGCAGCTTTCAAATTGATTACCAGGGTTGAAGCCAATAACAAAACCAGTAAAATTATCTCAAGAATTACAGTCCGGGTCCCCGTTTCGGAAAGCCCATCCTGGCCAAAGCTGATCAGACGTCCGACAATAATGAGCAGGAGAAAAACAATGGGAACAACGAACCAGCCCCAACGTTTTGTTGCCGCCCCGAGAAAGCAGAAAAAACTCATCCCCAGAAAAAGGGCGCCGAGATCGCCCCGGATAGCATTCAGCCCTTGAATGGTAGCCGGTTGGACCGAAAATCCCGTGGCAACTATATCGGGAAAGGTCATAAAACCAAGGCCGAGGATAAGAAATAAAAGACCGATCAACCCGGCCAGAAGACGAAAGATCGTTTCACTTAAGGAATTTTGAGCAGGTGCTTTCATCTCAGACTACCCTTGGCCGTCATCATCATTTTATTGGCCACTTCGGCCCCGTCATTCTGGTTTTGTCCCGTTACCAAACGACCGTCCACCACGGAATGATTAGCAAACATATCCCGGAAAGCTGTGGCACTTTCAAAAAGCGCCCCGGCCGCCCGAAGCTCCCTTTCCGGGTGTTGTGGGGTTACAGTGATTCCCAGTTCCTTGACCTGCTTGTCCGTCACCCCGGTTATATGACGCCCCTTGACCAGGGGAGCGCCCTTTTCGTCTTTGGCCAAAAGAAGGCCAAGGGGGCCGTGGCAAACCCCTCCAATAACCTTTCCGGCGGCGTAGGCTTGGCTGATTTTTTGCCCCAGCACTTCGGAGAAGCCCAAATCATAGGCCGCTCCCCATCCGCCGGCCAGGTAAATAATATCATAGGAGATGAAATCGATACCATCGATCTTAAGAGATTGATCGGCCTTCCGCTTAAACTCGGGATCCTTTAAATAGCGGTCATCATAACCTGTTTTTATGAACCACTTGAAGGACAGAGGATCAATGGGGATTGGGCCGCCTTTGATACTGGCCAGATCGACTTTCATGCCGCTCTCTTTGAATTCATAATAGGGGGCCGTCATCTCAGAGGCGAAAACACCGGTCTTCTTAGAATCAGTTTCCCCAAGCCGGTCATGACTGGTGGTGATGATCAGGGCCTTGCCGCCGGGAAATTGAACCTTCGGACCGGCGTAATGTGGATGCAGGCCCATGGCTCTTAACCCGGCCGGAAGCCCAAACCACACGGCCAGTCCCAGAACGACCAATACGATTAGAATAACGATCAGTATTTTTTTCATATTCTGTTCTCCTGAAAAGGTCGGATAGATCGCCAACCTCTCTTTAAATTGTTTGGCCGTTACCGATTGACTTCAATTTTTTTAAAAATCATTAATTATAATAGCGGGTGAATAATTTGTTAAGTTCGCCAAGGCTTCCCCTGATATCCGAAACATTGAGACTTCTGATCCCGTCGATCAAGTCCCATTCTTCTTTGGTGAAAAATTCCTCTTCAGGGGGCGGGTAATAGACGGCTTCTTTCCCGTTCTTATCTATTTTTTTGACATACTCCCTACCCTCCTCGTCGAGATAAACCTTTCCCGAGGTGGTCAGCATCTTGTAGAACGAGGTCCTTTTCTTTGGTTCTCCCACACAGATGAAATGACAATTGCCGCAGCGGGGATTGGTGTAGGCCAGGGGACGAACCCCCACATTTTCACTTTCACGGGCAATGACATTGAAAGAATAGCGAATTTTTTCGTTGAAGTCCCGGATGTTTTTGGGGGTGTTTTCATCGATCAGAAGGGTGGTCATCAGTTTGCCCAAATACTGGGGATCTCTTTCCTTTTCCATGGGTTTGTCGATCAGGCAGATATGATCCGGCGTCCAGGTGCTCCAGGATCCATCCTTTGATAATCCAGTCCATCCGGCACATCCTATGCCGCACCGGGCATAAATTCCCCTTTTCGAATATTCCTCCTTGAAGCCGCCGATCATCACGGGTTGGTAATCTTCTATTTCATCCTTGGGAAAATAGCCGGTGGTACAAGCCTTGACGCATATTTTACACTGGTTGCAGGGATTTTCCTGGAGCATGGGATCCGCTTCCAGCGGCGCCGTGGTCAACACTCCTCCGAGATAAACCGATCCGCCGTATTCCGGGGTGACCAGGTTTCCCGACCAACCGATATGGCCCAGACCTGCAGCTACCGCAGCATATCTGAGCGAAAAATCCGGAAACTGCATCTGGGACCGGTATTTCCCCGGGGCTTTTTCCTTGGGTCTGTATTTTCCATTGGGAATCATGGGAAAGGCCTTATACCCGGATTGGTCTTCAATGAATTTTGAAATAATACGCGCGGTCGTCCAGGCCCCAGTGTAGGCAAACTGTTGGGCCTTCTTGATACTCATCCTTTCTTTTTTGGAAAAATAGTTTTCCAGGGCTTTCATCGGGAGCGGATAGGCCCAGATGATACAGCTTTGGGCACCGGGCAGACAAAAATCCATGTCGGCGGACGGTGGGGCATCTATCAGCCGATCCCGGCTTCCTACCCCGACGATTTTGGCTCCGGCGGTTATGATCATTTCTTTAATGTCCTGTTTTGTTTTTTCTATATTCCTATTTTTCATTCTTGATATCCTCCCAAAAAGTCAAAAGAAAGACTTTTAGTTATTCTTCATACAGGGTCCTTTGCTCCGGATCCATGGCCGCCAGGTGTTTTTTGGCCTCTTCCGGAGTAACCGGTCTCAAAGTTCCGTCGGGGTCTTGAATGACCACCCCGCTGTTGATGAGCATTTTATAACGCGCTTGACGAACCTGTTTGTCCGGGTGGCAGATAAGTTGGCAGTGACCGCAGGTGAATTCCAGAAGGCTGCCGGGCACTAAGGCATGATAAAGACCATAATCCACCTTTTTTCTATTGCGGTAGGCGGGAACCGTCTTGATTAAGGCGCCCAGAAAATCCTCATCCTTTTCGGGGATCGGAAACCGTGCCGGTGACCAGGTGGACCATTTGCCGGATTGGTGCAAACCGGTAAACCCGCCGCAAACGTATTCACAGCGATTGTATGAGCGGCGCTTGGAATAATTGAAAGTTTCCTTGCCCATACTAACCGTGGCTTCCTCTTCCGGAGACATCAATCCGGAAGCGCAGGCGGACATACAGAGGCGGCAGCCATCGCAATAATTTTCCTCAACCGGTAACGGCTCGGTGGGGATCAGTTCCGCTTCGGTGACTACCGAAGCCAGAATGATGGCCGCCCCGTATTTATCCATGATGACATTGCCTGACTTTCCGAAGAAACCGATCCCCGACCTCACGGCCAGATAGCGGTGGGAAATGGGAGGTTTCTCGTCGTATGGGCCGTTTGGGGTGTCCTTACGGTAAGTGGCGTTGGCCACAAGGGGAACGGATTTAAAACCCTTCATATTTAGAAATTCCGACAACTCCAAGGCCAGGCCGCTGGCCATGTTATTGACCCGGCGGTTGTCTATGTTGGCCGAGGCCATATCCTCCTTTTTCAAGAAACGTTCGATGGCCTTTTGATCCAAAGGCACGGCAAAAACGATGGCCGCCCCGGCCTCGGGAAGGACATAAGTCAGGTCTGTAGAGAGCGGCCCTCCTTCCAGGGTTTCTGTGGTGGCGATCCCAACGGCTATCGCCCCGGAGCGCAGGACAATATTTTTTACAACCTGGGTCAGTTTCTCCTTATCCATTTATTTTCCTCCTTACTCTTTATCTCGATATTGGTTTCGAACTGAAGTTTCATGAATTCCGAATTCCGCCCTCACTCCGGCCTAAAAGCGGGGAAGTTGTCCCCTCCTGGACGGAGGCCGGAAAGACCCAAATGAGTTATTGGCGACTTTTTATATGCCCGTCAAAATTTATCCGGTGGCTTTTCTCTTGACATCTGAATGGTCCAACAATTCCGGAAAGACCTCTCGGAAAAACCTCTTTTTGGTTTTGCTGTAATCCCACTCAGTAGAGAGCGGCTTCCATCCCAGACCGTCCAGGACAATCTCACCAAATACTCCGTCCTTGAATCGAATCCGGTCAAACCATTTTTTCATGACCGGAGAATCCGATTCCCTCATGACGTATCCGCCAAAGGTCGTCGAGCTTAGAGTGAAAAGAATCTGATATTCATCGGTTCCTTTGGGGAGCTTCAAGTCATCATTTTCGATCGCCTCCCGGACAACTCCAGCCACAATTTCCACAACGCGGTTCTCGTTTTCAAAAAGCTCCTTCTGGCGCCTTGTTCCAGCCTGATGACTTAAACGATTAATATGCAAGTCGAGCATTTCACGAAAATAATCATGGAGAAAGCCAAAATTCAAGGCGTTAATACCATAGAGTTTTTCCCGGGGTTTTGCTTGAAAGGTAACGGCCCTTTCATAATAGGAAGCCCGGATGGCCGAAGACTGGGCGGCGATGGCCACAATCAAATCTTCCCTGGAGGGGAAATATTTATAGACCGTGGGTTTGGAATATCCGGTTTCTTCAGCCAGCCGGGGAAGCGTTAAGGCATGAAGCCCTTCAGCAGCGGCTATCTTACGGGCTTGTTCCAGCATAAAGGTTTCCCGCTTCTGTTTGACCTCGTTTTGAATCAACAGCTCCCGGACTTTTTTGTTACCTTTCAGGGTGGTTCTATTCATTGGCTTTCTCTCCGTCTGTTCATTCTTTTAATCACTAAATTAAATTGGATTAATTTATAGTAATATTCTGATTCGACCATGGTAGATAAAAAATTATAAAAGTCAACTAATAATTATTTTATTTAAATTGGATTGACTTTAGTTAAGTTTTTATTGACAAAAAGGATTCCCCTTTTTATAAAGGTATCAGCCCGAACTTCTCATTCCCTGAAACCGAGATCGGAGGAAAGGTCTTATGAGGCGAAGAGTTTTTTTGAAAGGGGTGGCGGGGATATCCGCTGGTGCGGTTTTTTTTAATTCCAAAAGGTTGGGTGCCTTTCAACCCCCCCAGCCGGGCAAACCACCCCTTTCGAATCGGGAAGCCCGAGTTTCCCTGGCGGGTGTGCCCAAGGGAGCTTCCGAAGAAACCTTTAAATCGGCCGTTCGTGAAGCCGCTCTGGCTGCTTCGGATTTTTCCTGGTTATCCCGGGGCGGTTCCGTTTTCATCAAACCGGCCCTGAATTCAGGAAAACCCTACCCTTCCACAACCAGTCCCCTGGCTATCGCCGCCATGATCGGGCTTCTCAAAGAAAAAGGGGCCAGCCGGGTCATCGTGGGTGATATGTCAGGTATCGAGTTTGTTAAACTTTCACCCGACAGCCTTTCCGGCAGCACACGGAAACTCATGGAAACTTCCGGGATGACCGCTGCAGTACAAGCCGCTGGTGGGGAGATTCATTTTTTTGAGGAAGGCGGATGGAAGGCCTTCTATGAAGACTCCATGGTCACGGGCACGAACTGGAAAGGCGGCCTAATGATGCCCAATATTTTAAAAGAGGTGGATCACATAATTCTAATGCCCCGATGCAGCCGTCATATCCTGGCCGGAGCCACACTGGGTCTGAAAGCGGCTGTCGGTTATTGGCGTACAGACACCCGTCTGGAATACCACCGGGATGCCGCCACTCTACAGGAAAAGACGGCCGAGGCCAACACCGCCCGGACATTACTCGGCAAACAACGTCTGGTTATTTCGGCCGCGGATAAAATATTAACCACCTTCGGACCGAACGACGGCTATGTTCATCAACCGGAAATCGGTTTAATGATCGCTTCCGAATCCGTTGTAGCCCACGACATGGTGTCTCTGGCCTGGCTGCTGGAAAACCGGCATCATATTCCGCCCGATCAGAAAGGCAGGTTTGTCGATAACAGCCCAACGATAACCTGGCTGGCCAATTACTGGGTCGTCCATAAATTGGGAGGATTGAAACCGACCCTCGTTGCCGATAGACTTATAAAAAACGACCTGAAGACCATCTGGGATGACCGGGTCCTCAATCGGGCTTATCACATTTTCAACGGCGCACCAAAAGTGGTCATCCGCGAGGCCAACGGCAATCTGCCTGAAGATTTGAAAAAGCTTTTAAGCGCCATGACCATGGGTGGACAACCCCCAAAACAAGCCCCCCCATGACCAACCAAAAATTTCAAATATGTTTAGTTAGTATTATGTCCGGAAAAACCCACATTCCTATCTCTATAATTTAAAGAAAATAATTGAACCTATCGACTTTAAAGGGTATAAAAATTCTTTAATTGTTTTTCACAAGTAATGAATATTGAGGAGACCTCATCTATGCCGGAAAATCACGAATTGAATTCCATGTTCTTTCCGAAATCGATTGCCCTGGTCGGCGCCTCACCTAATCCCCAGGGATGGGGAGGAACCAGTTTTATGTTACGGCTTCAGAATATCGGGTTTCCCGGGAAAATCTACCCGGTCAATCCTAAAGCCACCGAGATATTGGGTTTAAGGGTCTATCCGAATCTGCTGTCCGTCCCTGAAACGGTGGACCTGGTAATCATTGCCATCTCCGCACCTAGTGTACCGGCGGTTCTGGAAGACTGCATCGCAGCGGGTATAAAGAATGTGCATATCTTCAGCTCCGGATTCAGCGAAACCGGAGAGGAAGAAGGTAAAAAACTCGAACAACATATTATGGAAATAATCAGGCGCGGCAACCTGCGGGTCGTGGGACCAAACTGTATGGGGCTATATGTACCCGCCAGTAAACTGGCTGGGTGGGGAGTAAAGCCCGCCGGCACAGGACATGTCGCTTTCCTTTCCCAGAGCGGGGGTCACGGTGAAATACTCACCGCCTATGCCCAGTCGCTTGGGGTCTATTTCAGCAAAATAATCAGTTTTGGAAACGCCTGTGGACTCCAGGTGGCGGATTTTCTCGAATATCTTCTTCAGGATCCGGATACCCATATCATCTCTATTTATCTGGAAGGGATCAAGGACGGGAACCGGGTGACTCGACTCATCAAAGACATCAACCGGTCCAAGCCGGTTATCATCTGGAAGGCCGGCTTAACAGAGTCTGGTTCGCGAGCGGTCGCCTCTCACACCGGGTCATTGGCCGGTAACAATGAAATTTGGGATGCTTTTTTTAAACAGACCGGCGCTATCAGGGCCAACTCCCTGGAGGAGATCATCGACGTTGTCCTGGCTTTCCTGTATCTGAAACCTTCCCGTGGGAAACGAACTCTCCTCCTTGGCGGTGGGGGCGGTAACTCGGTGGCCTTTGCCGACATTTGCGGTCGCCAGGGTCTGGAGATACCGCCCCTTTCCGAAAAAACCAGGAAAGAACTTAACCAATTCATCCGTCTGGCAGGGAACAGCACCCGGAATCCCCTCGATGTCTGGATGGTCCAAAGAGAGGTTAAACTCTATCGCCGGGTCATGGAAATAGCCCTGTCCGACCCGGCCATAGATCTGGCCATTGTGGATCGGGTTGTCGGCGGTCTGGATTTATTTGATGATGATGAACACCCTGAGGGGGACCAGGAAAAGGGACTTGGTGAGGTCAATGATTTCCTGATCGATTTCGCCAGGAACAATCCTTTTGGCAAACCGCTGGCGGTTTCCATGGACCTCTATGGTAATGATCTGCACTGCGCGAACACCGCCGCTCAATTACGCGGGAAATTCGTCACTTCCGGTGTACCGGCCTATCCTTCTCTGGAAAGTGCGGCCAGGGCCATGGCCCGTTTCATCGATTACCACGAATTCCAGGCGAAACACGGCAATACCCATCGCTCTTAAAAAGAACCCGGATGTTGCAAAAGCCGAGGATACCGCAGATCCATAGAATTATTTCTTTAAAAAAATAAAATTCTTTCTGTTTGGATTTACCCCCCGGAATTCGGGTATATGATTAAATTCTAAAAAATTAAATCACGATTTCAAAAAGAAATTTCTGATCCCTCAACCCTTTGCGAAACAGGGAATAGGTTTTTCGTAATTATCAAAAGGTAATCTTCCGGTAAAATATTTTCTTGCCTCCTTCAGCGATAAAAATATACATCCCCACGATGGCGGCCAGCAAAGGGAAAAAATAGAAGGGCAGGGCCTGGAAACCAAACATTTCACCAAAGGGGGTATAGGGAAAAAGCAGAGTGGCCCGGGTTAATGCCCGGCCGGGTTTGCTCTTGAGAAAGGGGCGGCGGGTAGGGGTCACCAGGACAAACAAGGCCGCTGAAATGACTGACTCGATAAACCAACCGGTTCTGAATTGAGCCGGTTGGTCCTTGAGGGAAAAAGCGCCCGAAGGTTGAGCCTGGAACCACGTCTTCCTTCGGGCGCTCTCGGGGGGGCTAATTCGGTTTTACTGCGGCGAAGAGACGGTTTTCTCCTCGTTGTACCAAGAGCAGGATATTGTCCTGGCCTTTAATCTTTTCAATCTTCTGTAAAAAATCATCGGCATTTTTGACCGGTTTCCGGTTGACCTCCCGGATGACATCTCCGGTTTGAAGACCCGCCTCGTCGGCCGGGCTCCCGGATTCAACCTGGGTCACTACCACACCTCCTGATTTTTTTAAACCGAGTCCCCGAGCGATTTCCGGAGTAATATTTTGGACTGTAATACCCAGGGAAGGTTGAGAGGTGGATGCCTTGGCCACTTCTCCTTTTTCATCCATTTCTCCAACTTTCAAAGAGCGCTCCATGACTTTTCCTTCTCTGGACAGCTTCAAGGCAATCATTTTCCCCATAGGGGTCGAAGCCACGATTCGGGGGAGGTCATTCGCTTCTGAGATTTTTTTACCGTCAAACTCCAGGATGATATCCCCTTGCTCGATGCCGGCCTTTTCCGCCGGACTGCCCGGGCTTACCTGGGCCACCAGGGCGCCCTTTTTTTCCATGAGACCGAATGATTTGGCCAAATCCGGGGTTACCTCCTGGATGGTCACGCCCAGCCAGCCTCGGGTTACATGGCCCTTGTTCTGGAGTTGACCGGCAATCTCTTTGGCCATGTTGATCGGGATGGCAAAACCAATTCCCTGGCCTTCGGCTACAATGGCCGTGTTAATGCCGACCACCTCCCCTTTCATATTGATGAGGGGTCCCCCGCTGTTGCCGGGGTTGATGGAAGCGTCTGTTTGGATAAAGTTATCATAGGGTCCGGATCCGATCACCCTCCCCTTGGCGCTGACGATACCTGCGGTCACGGTCTGTTCCAGTCCGAAAGGACTGCCGACGGCCACGACCCAGTTCCCGACCTTAATATCCTCTGAGTTGCCAAGGTTCAGGGGGTGGAGATCCGAGACCCCTTCGATCTTGAGAAGGGCCAGATCGGTTTTGGGATCCCGTCCCACGACCTTACCTTGATACTCGTTGCCGTTGCTGAGTTTCACTTTGATCTGGTCGGCCCCTTCAACCACGTGGTTGTTGGTCAGGATATACCCGTCGCGGCTGAAGACAAACCCCGAACCAATGCCTCGCTGTTCATACCCCTTTGGCGGGTTTCCTTGGAAAAAAGGCCCAAAAAAATCACCGAAAGGATCCTTTCCCCCAAAGGGAAAACCCGGGAAATTGCGGGAATTCAGGCCTATATTCTTTACCTTTTTGACGACCTGGAGATTGACTACCCCGGAACGAACTTTTTCCGCCAGGTCACTAAAGTTTGCCGGAACCATAGGGGGCTGGGAAACAGCGGATTCCGGTGAAACCGCCGCATGGGAATATCTGACAGCCTGGGACACCCCAAACCCTACTCCTGTCAGCGCCATGATCAAGACTAGAGTAAGGAGAATGGTTTTGAATCGTTTTCTATGTTCCATCTTGTTCCTCCTTAGTTGAGATAATGGATTTTGGGTGAAGATAAACCCTTTCTTATGATGGAATGATAAATCAGGAAGATGATCGGAAGATGACCGGAAGATTACAAATTGGTCATGTTGGAAATGGGGATTAGCGGTTTTGAGGCGGTAGGGATTTGCGGGAGGGATTTAGGGAGGAGGACTCTGAAAGTACTTCCTCCATTCGGTTGACTTAAGGCAATAATATCTCCGCCGTGGGCCCGGGCAATGGCCCGGGCCAGACTCAGGCCCAATCCGATGCCTTCCAGAGACCTGCTTTGGTCGCATCGATAGAACCGTTCAAAAATCCGGGGAAGATCGCCTGGGGAAATACCGATCCCGGTGTCTTTGACGGCGATCACCAAATTTGTCTCCTGTTCTTCAAGGGAAACGGTAACGGACCCCCCCGGCGGGGTATATTTGATGGCATTGTCCAGAAGATTGGAGAGGATGCGCTGGATCATCCGGGTATCTCCCATCAGACGGTATCCCTTCGACACAACACAGCTTAAGGTCAATCCTTTATCTTCCGCTGTGGGTGAAAATAATTCACAAGCCTCATGAACCAGGACTGTCAGATCCACTTCTTCAACAGCGATTCTATTTACCCCGGATTCGGTTTTCGAAATCAGGAGCATGGTATTGATCATGTCCAGAAGGCGGTCACATTCCTCGATAGTGTCTGCGGCCATCGTTTCATATTCGGTCATGGATTTGGCGGTGGTCAGTGTTACCTCGGCATGGCCGCGAATACGGGTCAGGGGGCTTCTCAGGTCATGGGCGATATGGTCGGTCATTTCCTTGATCTCGGTGACCAAAATTTGAATGCGATCGAGCATCTGGTTGAAAGTTTGGGCCAGTTGATCGATTTCATCTCCCTGACCTTTGAGGAGGACCCGTTCTTCCAGAATGCCTCCGGATATCTTCCGGGCTGTCCGGGTCACCGCCTCCACCCCGGAGACGGCCCTCCTGGCCATAAACCATCCCAAGCCCGCGGCCGCCAAAATCAAGATGGACATGGTGATGATGAAGATTCCCTTAAAGGCGGCCAGAAAGCGGGAATAACTCTCCATGATCAATCCCACCTGTAAAATGATGCTGGGATTGATCATGGCATATAGGATCCTGATTCTATCCGGCCGGTCCTGGAGGGTAATGGTTTCCAAAACGGCTCGGCCATTATGAAGCAATCCCCGGATGGCTTTTTCGGTGACAGGGATATTTTTCCAATAGACCATATTGGACGAGGAAAAAACCTGTCCGTCCAAAGAAAGGAAACGAAAGAAAACCTTCTTTTCACCGGCGGCTTTGGCCTCTACCAAGGCGACACTTTTGACAGCTTCAATACCTTCGGTAGCCAGAAGTGTTGAGAAGCGGTTGACCTGTCCTAAAAGCTCCTGGTCGGTTTGGTCGCGCATGAAGGAAGTGATAAGCATATAGAACAAGAGGAAGGCAACACAGGACGAAAAGGTGAAGATCCCGGCATACCAGAGGGTCAGTCGAAAGGAGAGGGTATTCAAAAAATTAACGGGTTTCCTTAAGGACATACCCCACTCCCCGGATGGTATGAATCAGTTTCGTTTCAAAATCCCGATCGATTTTATCCCTGAGCCGGCAGATCCGGGCCTCGACCACATTGGTCTGGGGATCAAAATTATAATTCCAGACATGTTCCATTATCATCGTTTTTGAGACGACCCGCTCGACACTGTGCATGAGATATTCGAGGAGGGAAAATTCAATCGGCTGGAGCTCGATCTTCCGCCCTCCTCGGGTAACTTCACGAGTGAGAAGATTGACGGATAGATCGCCTACGGTCAGGCGGGTAGGTTCGGAAAGGCCGCTGGTTCGGCGGATCAAGGCCTGCACCCGGGCCAGAAGCTCGGAGAAAGCGAAGGGCTTGGTGATATAGTCATCGCTTCCGGTTTGAAGCCCTTTAACCCGATCGTCAATAGATCCCTTGGCACTCAGGATGATGACCGGCGTACGGACTTTTTCTTTCCGCATCCTTTCGATGAGGGATAACCCGTCCCGTTTGGGCAGCATGATATCGATGATGGCGGTATCATAGGGCCCGGTTAAAGCCATATCGAGACCCGTTTCCCCATCGGGGGCGTGATCCACGGCATAGCCGGCTGCTTTTAGACCCTTCACAATAAAAGAGGCAATTTTAATGTCATCCTCAACCACTAAAATACGCATACCAAATCCTTTTTCAAGTCCTCAATCTAAGTTCTGGTTTAGTAGGCAACTTCATCCAGTTGAATTATAACAGCCTGCCTCCAACAAAGCAAAAATATTCGAAAATGAGAACTGCCAATGGTCAACCTTGCCAAACCAGGAACGAAACGATATAATTTTAGGGAATTTTTTCCCTTCCGGCACTTTTATCATGGAAGTCAGAAAGGGATCAGAAAAACAGACCGGGAGGATCGGAAAATATCAGAAAAATTATGGGCCTGTTTGAGATGCTTTAGGTTTCAAAAACTTAATAAAACCTGAAAAAGGAGAAGACCTGTGAAATGGATAACCCGTTCCCATGTACATGTCGATCGAGTGGCCTGCCCCTGGCTGATCACCCGGTTTATAGACTCGGAAGCCGAATTCCTCTTCGTCCCCAAGACCAAAGTGATGGAAATGGCCGAAAAGGAAGGCGCCATCCCTTTTGATACACCTGGGGTTAAGTTAACCCACCAGGCTGAACTCTGCTCCTTTGATGTCATTATCAAGGAATATGGGTTGACCGACAAAGCCCTGCTTCGCATGGCCAAAATCATCAATGCTGCAGACACCAATCGGATGGAAGCGGATCCCTTGGCCGCGGGATTTGAGGCCATCGCAGTGGGCTACAGCTTGCGCTATCCGAAAGATCTGGAAAACATCGAACGGCAGTTCGAAGTCTATGACGCCCTTTATGCCTGGTGCCGGTTGGATACGGTCCGGGGCAAGGTCTAACCAAAAAGAATTGAAATTCTGGAATCCAGGAGCCAGAATTCAGAATGAGGATGGATCGTTATAAAGATCTGGTTTTTATTCTGGATTCTAATCACCACAGAAAAGCAAGACCAGCTTATTAAATTGTGAGAGATACCTTCTCAGATAACAAAGAGCAAGAATCAAAAGGAAAATCATGACCGCCCTAAAAACCCAAAAAAATCCCGCTGCCGGCATTTCCGGTTTTCTGGCCCTGCAGCGCAGCACGGTTGGCCTGCTGGCCATGGTCGTACTGGTTGGAATGGGCGAGCGAATGGCCGAACGCTTCCTGCCAATCTACCTGCTGGCTTTGGGAGGCGGAGTTTTAGTCATAGGCCTGCTTCAGGCCATGGATAATCTTCTTTCGGCCCTCTACAGTTTTCCCGGCGGTTATCTTTCTGATCGGATCGGGGTCAAGAAATCCCTTCTGGTTTTTAACCTGGTGGCTATGGCCGGCTTTGCTTTAGTGGCCCTGGTCCCGGCCTGGCCGGCAGTCCTGGCCGGAGCCGTGCTTTTTATCTCCTGGTCGGCAATTTCCCTGCCGGCCACCATGAGTCTGATCTACCGGGTTCTTCCCCAAAACAAGCGCACCATGGGGGTGACTATGCACTCCCTGGTGCGCCGAATCCCCATGGCCCTTGGTCCGGTGATCGGCGGGCTTTTTATCGGGATATGGGGTGAGCGCAGCGGGGTTCGTCTGGCCTTTGTAGCCGCTCTGGCCATGGCTCTTACGGCCTTGATGCTGCAGCAAAGGATGATTGAAGACGATCGACCGGAGACGACTTCCCCGGCTGAATCCGGCGAACTGAAACCGGAAAAAAATCCGCTCAAACTTTTGCGGCTCATGAACCCGTCCATGAAGGGATTGCTGGTAACCGATATTCTGATCCGGTTTTGCGAGCAGATCCCCTATGCCTTCGTGGTGGTCTGGTGCATGAAAAGCATAAACCACCCGGTGTCGGCAATCCAATTCGGTCTTCTGACCTCCATCGAGATGGCCACGGCGGTCTTGGTTTACATTCCAGTAGCCTACATGGCCGATAGGAGCCACAAGAAACCCTTCGTGCTCATCACCTTTATTTTTTTTACCTTATTTCCTTTGGTGCTTTTCTACAGCCGTTCTATGGGGTGGTTGATCCTGGCTTTCATTCTGCGAGGGCTTAAGGAGTTTGGTGAGCCCACCCGCAAATCCCTGATCATGGATCTCTCCCCGGACCACTGCAAAGCGGGTATGTTCGGGCTCTACTACCTTATACGGGATGTTTTTGTTTCCCTGGCTGCCTTTGGCGGGGCCTTCCTGTGGCAAGTCAGCCCCCAGGCCAATTTTCTTACCGCCTTCGCCTTCGGAATCGTCGGAACTATTGGATTTGCCGTTTTTGGGCGGGATATGCCGGCCCCGGAAGGATAAGGGTAAAAGCATGGCACGAATCATCTCTTTAATTCTAACACCCGTTCTGATTTTAGGAGCCTTGGTAGGCTTTATTTCGGCGTCAAATGAATGGCCGCTGACCAATGTGCAGAGCCCTCGGAAATCCGATCATTTTGACGGGCAGCGTTTTTTTAATAGAGAACCAAGTCATAACCTTCGAGATATGCTGAAATGGTTATGGGAAATGGAGCGGGTCGACTGGCCGGACTGGATCGAAGATCCTCCCCGGCAGAAACCGCCAAAATTGGTGAAAAAAGGTGAACTTCGGGTCACCTATGTCAATCACGGGACGGTTTTGATTCAAATGGACGGCCAGAACATCCTGACCGATCCTA
>Ga0214473_10002199_pt1 | contig 24273 bp, 24 predicted proteins | sample RVTome_7_FD_203509 | JGI IMG/M metagenome (GOLD analysis project Ga0214473, IMG submission 203509) | Soil microbial communities from uranium-contaminated site in the Upper Colorado River Basin, Wyoming, United States - RVT98D197 | ecosystem: Environmental > Terrestrial > Soil > Contaminated >... | reverse complement strand
GCAAATACGAACTTCGCTGGCATGATCGCGAGGATAGCGGCATGCTGGGACACCAGATAGGCGATGAACATGAGAACGAGGATTACGAGACCTTCCCAGAAGGCCGAAAAGTTGCCGGCTACAAATCCGGAGAGGATGTCGAGCGATGCCCCGCCGTGGCGGGCCGCGCCGACAACCTCCCGCACATGGCGCGACTTCGTGCTCGTAAAGACCTTGGTGAATTCAGGTATCAATGCCCCGGCCACGGTGCCGCAGCTGATGATGATGGACAGCGCCCACCAGAGCCCGGGGTACTTGGGGTCTAGCTCACCGAGAAGCACATAGGTTGCACCGAAGGTAACGAGGATCGAGATGATCGATGTGATCCAGACAAGGTTTGTCAGGGGCTGCTCGAAGTTGAATTTCTTCTTGTTGCCGTAGAGAGAGGCGGTGATGCCTCTATTGATAAAATATGATACGAGAGACGTGAGTATCATAAGAATACGCATCGCGAAAATCCAGATGATGAGGGTTGCCGACATAGCCGGGTTTGTAGCCAGCGCGATGGCGAGAAATGCGATAAGCGCCACGCCGGTTACGCCATAGGTCTCGAAGCCGTCCGCCGTGGGGCCAACGCTGTCGCCCGCGTTATCGCCGGTACAGTCGGCGATGACGCCGGGATTCTTCGGATCATCTTCGGGAAGATGGAAGACGATCTTCATAAGGTCGGAGCCGATATCGGCGATCTTCGTGAAGATGCCGCCCGCGATCCTGAGCGCGCTCGCGCCGAGTGATTCGCCGATGGCGAAGCCGATGAAGCAGGGGCCTGCCAGCTCCTTGAGGAACACAAGGATGCAGATCATGAAGAAGAGCTCAACACTGACAAGCAGAAGGCCGACGCTCATGCCCGACTTCATGGGGATATTGACTACGTCAACGGGTTTGCGTGTCAGAGAGGCGAATGCCGTTCTTGCGTTCGCCTTTGTGTTGATCCTCATACCGAACCAGGCAACCCCATAGGAACCGAGGATGCCGAGAACCGAAGCTGAGAGGATGATCGCCATCTCGCCGATTGGCTTATGGGAGAGCACTACGAAGTAATATACCATACACGCGGCGATGAGGACCCAGAGAACGATGAGAAACTTGCCCTGTTGCGTGAGATAGGATTTACAGGTCTCCCAGATGATGCTGGAAACATCAAGCATCGACTTGTGCGCCGGCATATTGTGCGTCTGCTTGTACTGAATTATCGCGAAGAGTAACCCGATAATACAGACGAAAAGACCGACGTACATAATGGAAAGACCGCTCATACCGCCAAAGGCGCTGAACCACACCTGATCTAGAGGCGGCAGTTTGATATCCGCTTCACCGGCAAGCACCGGAGATGCGAGGAGCATCACAATAAATAATAGTAATGCCGCGCTGAAAACTTTTTTAGAAATCATCATCCCTCTCCTCCTTTTGTTATTTTTTTACGCTTACCTTTTTATAAAAGTGCCTTAATCTAACAGAACGAATCCAGTCAAGTCAAGGGTTTTTTCGGCTTTTTGTGAAAAATAGAGCAATTTTTAGGAGGGGATATAAATCTTTCTTGACATCGTGTAAAATGGGTCTCACTATACTGTACTCAGAAAATAGACCCCCAAAATTTCCTCTCCCCAGGGGGAGAGGATTACGTCCCGCTCTGCTTTGCATAAATCAGTGAATACGGGATGCCGCAGAGCGGCAGTGAGGGGGAAAATTATATCCCACCCTCACCCCTGCCCTCTCCCGCCAGCGGGAGAGGGGGATATATTGGATTTTTCCCGCCATTGGCGGGATTCGTGGATGATGAAGCAGTTAAAGAGATTACTAATGAAAAAATCACCGTTGTTTAAGGAGTTATAGAGGATGACCTGGCTTATTGTCGGCCTGGGCAATCCGGGCAAGGAATATCGGCTGACGAGGCATAATGTGGGTTTTCTGGTAGTGGATCGCCTTGCCCGTCAGCAGGGGATCCAGTTCAACAAGCGCCGAGGCGGGGCCCGCATAGGGGAGGGCCGCGTGGGGAGGCAGAAGGTTGTTCTGGCAAAGCCGCTGACCTATATGAACAAGAGCGGGGTTGCGGTGAAAAGGCTCGTCAAGGCATTGGGCGTCCCTCTCGACCACCTCGTGGTGGTGCATGACGATCTGGATCTAGCCTGCGGCCGGATGAAGATAAAGGAAGCGGGGGGGCATGGCGGACACAAGGGGGTGCAGTCGATCGTAGAGCAGTTAGGAAGCACGGATTTCCTGAGGGTGAAGGTGGGCATCGGCAAGCCCCCAGATCCCGAGCAAGGGGCGGACTACGTCCTCTCCCCTTTCGATAAAGAAGAGATTCCCGTCGTAGAGGAGGGCATAGAAAGGGCCTCTGAGGCCATCGAGGCCATTATTGTATCGGGAAAAGACCGGACCATGAATACATATAATTGAACGGCGCTGACCAGTATTCGAGTTGCTCATCAACTGTGGTTTGAACGCAGTAATTATAACAAAGTTAAAAGCTAGTCATCATAGATGAAGCGTATAATCTATCACATCTTGATTCCCGCCATTATGCCGGTTGTCTTTTTTAGGATAGCTATGCTACCCGTGGAAGTATTAGGATGTGTCGCCTTTCCCGCTTCGGGATCCCGCAGTCATTATCTCTATATTGGAGAGCGGGAGCGACACCCCATCAATAAAAATATCCGATTGGTAGGGGGCCGCACACGGGGATTGAGTGCGCTGCTGATTGCGTTTGTCGGCGTTCTGGCGGCCATCGGCGCCGCCATCATGGGCGTCAGGGGAAGGATGCAAGGGGATAGAGATGCCATATGGTGGGTGGCAAGCTCAATAATCTTGGCGATACCGGTTGTTGCCCTCATCATCTTGGCATAGCAAAAAAAGCAGGCTGCCTTTTCCGTAAAAAAAGCAGCCTGTTCCTTTTTTATCTAATTGATTCTCTTTGTGTTTAACCTTTATCCTCTTCTCCTTTTCCTTTTTCCTCTTCAACCGCTTCCTTCTCCTCCGCTGCCTCCTCCGCTACCTCACCTTCAACTACCTCCTCTACTGCAGCAACAACCTCTTCCTTGGGCGGCACGACGGTCACGACGGTCTGCCCAGGATCGGCCAGTATCTTGGCCTTTTCTAAGGTAATTTCCGCCACATGGATAGAGTCGCCGATCTCAAGGGCAGAGACATCCACGTCGATACTGGAGGGGATATCTGAAGGGAGGCACTTCACCTCGATCTCCCTGAGGACCTGTTCCAGAATTCCACCCTGCACCGTCACCCCTGTGGCCTTGCCCACGAGACGGACCGGGATACCGACGTTGATCTCTTCGTCCATGGCAATAGTATACAGGTCAACGTGCAGCCAAGTCCTCTTCAAGGGATCTATCTGTTTCTCCTTGAGGATAACGGTCTTGGTGATAGGGCCATCCTGCAATCCCTCGATGGTAAGATTGATCAGGGTCCGTTCTCCTGCCCCGCCGTGCAGGACCTTGGCTAACTCCTGGGGGTTGAGGGTTACGGGGATGGTTTCCGCGCGCTGTCCATAGACAACGGCGGGTATTAACCCTTGATTGCGCAGCCTTCGCGCCTCCTCTTTTCCCTTTCCCTCTCTCCACTGCGCTGCTAACGATCTTTTTTCCATCTGTTGCTCCTTCTCATTTCATTTATACGAACAGGGAACTGACCGACTCGTTGTTATGGATTCTCTTTATCGCCTCACCAAAGAGGTCAGCCACAGAGAGAACCTTTATCTTTTTACAGCTGCCCGCCTCTTGATTGATGGGTATGGTATCGGTCACGATAAGTTCCTCAAGAGGAGAATCATTTATCTTTTGGATGGCGCTGCCCGACAAGACAGGATGGGTACAACAGGCGAAGATGGCAGCGGCGCCGTGCTCCTTGAGCGCCTTCGCTGCCTCGGTAAGCGTTCCGGCTGTATCTACCATGTCGTCGAGGATCACCGATGTCTTTCCCTTTACCTTGCCGATGATGTTCATGACCTGGGCGACGTTGGCCCTCTCCCGCCGCTTGTCGATGATGGCCAGAGAGGCATCCAGCCGCCTGGCAAAGGCCCTGGTCCTTTCAACCCCCCCGGCGTCAGGGGCTATGAGCACCAGATCATCCTTGAACTTGTTGCGCAGATAATCGAGGACGATGGGAGAGGCGTAGAGGTTGTCCACGGGGATATCAAAGAAACCCTGAATTTGTCCTGCATGGAGGTCAATGGTCAGAACACGGGAGGCGCCGGCCACCGTGATCAGATTGGCTATCAGTTTGGCTGAGATGGGCTGTCTCGGGGCTACCTTGCGGTCCTGTCTGGCATACCCATAATAGGGGATGACGGCATTGATCCTCTCTGCCGAAGCCCTCCTGAGGGCGTCGATCATAATGAGGAGTTCCATCAGGTTGTTGTTGACAGGGGGGCACGTGGATTGCACGACGAAGGTGTCGAGACCCCGGACACTCTCGTTTAGATCCACCGCTATCTCACCATCGCTAAAGGTCTTCACCTGAGCGCTGCCGAGAGGGACCCCTAGAGAGCTGCAGATCTTCTCCGCCAGGTCAGGATTGGAATTTCCGGAAAATATCTTTATTGGGCTGTCGGCAGACAACATTTTTAAAAGCACCTCAATACTTATATATCATCATGAGAAAAATGGCTGGGGTGGGAGGATTCGAACCTCCGATTGCGGGATCCAAAATCCCGTGTCTTACCGCTTGACGACACCCCAACTGCCCTATTCATCGGGAAACGTATTGGCGACAAAGCTGACCCATCCCTGCTCCATCTTGAGATCCTTTGCCGCTTGCCGTGCCTCGGCCTCCTTACTAAAGAGCCCAAAGACGGTAGGCCCGCTGCCCGTCATTAAGACGCTGCTTGCGCCTGCCTCGCGCAGCCTTTCTTTAATAGTTCCAATAATGGGCATCAATTCCAACGCCGGCCCTTCCAAGTCGTTGTGGAGGAATTTGCCCATCTTTTCAAGCTCTTGCGGAGGCATTGAGATTCTAGTATCCCCCCCCTGCTTTGTCAACCCCCATTTCCCCTGTTGATACACGTCCTTCGTGGCGAGAGGGAGTCCCGGATTGATCAATGCCAGCCAGGCCTTCAAGGGGGGGAGGACTGTGAGCACTCTTTCTCCCTTGCCTCCCATGAGTGCGCCCTGTCCGACAACGAAAAAAGGGCAATCCGCCCCTATCCGCGCCCCCAGCTCCATCAGACCTTCGGAGGGGATCTTCTTCCCCCAGAGGATGTTCATGGCCTTCAGAACAGCAGCGGCATCGCTGCTTCCTCCTCCCAACCCTGCGGCCAGGGGGATATGTTTGATGATCTCTATCTTTATCCCCCCTGAAAGATCTCTTGCCTTTATAAAGAGAGCGGCAGCGCGATGGGCCAGGTTCTCCTCACCGAGGGGAAGCCCGGGAGAGGCGGAGGAGATGGTTATCCGCGCTGTCTTAATCTTTTCGATGTAAAGTTCATCGGCGAGGCTTATGGGATAGATCCAGGTCCTGATCTCATGATAGCCATCAGGCCTCTTGCCCAGGATGTCTAACCTGAGGTTTACCTTGGCCGGGGCACGGAGGGAGATTCTCTCCATCGTATGCAGGGGAGAGGTCCGGGCGTTTTATGACTACAGGGCTTCCACCCTCTTGATCTCGGGGATCTGCTCCTTCAAGATTCGCTCAACGCCCATCTTGAGTGTCATGGTCGACATGGGGCACGTTCCGCACGCCCCTGTCAGTCTGACCTTGACCACTCCATCAATGACGTCAACCAGCTCCACATCTCCGCCATCCGCTTGCAAGGTCGGCCTTATCTTTGCTAATGCCGCTTCTACTTTTTCTCGCATGGTCGGCTCCTTTTGGTACTCCTATTATCTTGTTATAATCCCTACCCCCGGGGATGTCAACCTTCTGCGATCTCCGACAGTATGCATTATGTTGCTGTTATTTTTTACCGCAGGCCCTGAATCCGTATATTCCCTTGTGCCTTGAGAATCACCTCGTTGGAATACTGTGAAGGCTTCACGGGTTGGCAACCCGTTCCTTACTTTTTGTCCTCTGCCTTGACCCCCGGCTCTTTCTTGTGTGCGAATATACCTATCCCTTTCTCTTCCTCCTTCTTCTTGTCTTCCTTCTTTTCCTCCTTTTTCTTCTCTTTCATCTTGCAGTTTCCCTCGAAGACCGCTCCCTCGTCCATGATGACAACAGGGGCGGTTATGTTCCCGATCATCCTCCCCGGGTGATGTAGTTCAACCCTCTCCTTGCCGTAGACATTGCCCACCACCTCACCCTGGATGATGGTGATCCCGACGTGGATCTCACCGTCGATCCTTCCTGTCTCCCCGACGATCAACGTATCATCGCTGCGGATCACGCCTTTGAAGCGGCCATCCAGCCGTACTGCCCCCGTGTAGGTCAATTTGCCCTCAAAGAATGTTTCCGCCCCCATAAAGGCATTCACCTCTCTTCGCTCCATGGCTTCCGTTGCCTTGCCCTCTTTCGACTTCTTCTCCAACATAGAGATTCCTCCTCTTTCAGTTATGGTATCTATGGCGCCGTGTTAGTATTCGGCTCTTCCGCTTTATAGTGCCCTTGTTCTCCGTAAGAGTTCCAAGATCCTCTCCAGATCGTCCAGGGAGTAGAACTCGATCTCGATGGCGCCCCGCTCCCCTCTCATCTTTATCCGCACCTGGGTCTTGAGGATATGACGCAACTCTTCCCGAAGGGCATCTATCTCGGGGATTTCCCTTTCTCTGGGGGGTGGGCTCGTCTTGGTCTCCAGGAGATGCCTGATGCCGTCCTCTGTCTCACGAACCGAGAGGCCCTTGTTTGAGATCTTTCGGCAGAAGGAGATCTGCTCAACCTCATTTCTCAAAGCCAGGAGCGCCCGGGCGTGCCCCATGCTGATCTTGTTTCTCTCCAAGGCATCCTTAACCTCGTCGGGAAGCTTGAGCAGACGCAGGGTGTTTGCCACGGAAGACCTGTCTTTGCCGATCCGCTGGGCCAGGACCTCTTGTGTGTAAGCGAATTCCGCAATCAGCCGCTGATACGCCTCCGCCTCCTCCAGGGGGTTGAGGTCTTCACGCTGGAGGTTTTCTATGAGGGCCAGCTCGATGACTTCCTGATCGGTGGCCTCTCTGATGAGGATGGGAACCTTGGTAAGCCCTGCCCGCTTGGCTGCCCGCCACCTCCGCTCCCCCACGATGATTTCGTATCCCTCCCCGCTTTTACGCACGACGAGAGGCTGCAGGATTCCTTTCTCACGGATCGACTGGGCGAGTTCCTCAATGCCGTCATCGGAAAGGAGCCTCCTCGGCTGCCAGGGGCTGGGATGGATTTCATGGATATTGCACTGGATAAGGTCTCCCCTCTCCCCCTTTTCCATTTGGGGCAACAGGGCCCCCAATCCTTTGCCTAAGGCAGCTCGCTTAGCCATACTTCCTCTTCCCGTTCTTGAGGATCTCCTGGGCCAATTCAACGTAGCTCTGCGCCCCCCGTGACTCGGCGTCGTAGAGGATGCACGGCTTCCCGAAGCTGGGCGCCTCGCTCAACTTGACGGTTCGCGGGATGATGGTAGAGAAGACTCTCCCCTTGAAGTGGGCCCGCACCTCATCGGCCACCTGCTGGGAGAGATTGTTTCTCAGATCGTACATGGTCAGCAAGATCCCTTCGATCTGCAGATCCGGATTGAGATTCTCCTTGACGATCCTGATGGTTTTTAACAGTTGCGTCAATCCCTCCATGGCATAGTATTCGCATTGCAGGGGTATGAGCACGGAGTGGGCAGCGGTCAGAGAATTGACCGTGAGGAGTCCCAACGAGGGCGGGCAGTCGATAAAGATAAAGTCGTATTCGGGTATCACCTCTTTCAAGATCTCCTTCAATTTTTTCTCCCTGGCGATCTCGTTGATCAATTCGATCTCCGCCCCGATCAAGTCGGTATTGGAAGTAACTATCTTCAGATGAGGGATCTCGGTATCCTTGATGACCTGCCTGATGCTTGCCTCCCCTATGATGGCGTGATAGAGATTTTGCCCTATGTCTTCCTTAGTGTAGCCTACGCCGCTCGAGGAATTCCCCTGGGGATCGGCATCCACCAAGAGGGTTTTTATCTCGGCCATGGCCAGGGAAGCGGAGAGGTTTACCGCCGTGGTCGTCTTCCCCACCCCTCCCTTCTGGTTGGCGATGCTGATGACCTTTCCCATTATTTTATTTTAGAGCAGCTCCTTTGATTCTCCGTTACTTATCATAAACGCACCCCTTTGGAAAGGGGTAATTTGCTGGGGTGGGTTGATGTGAAGCCGCCGAAGGTGGCCCTTTGGTCAAAGGTGGCCCCTTGGCCAGTGGATATAATTATGGTTACCCTCTCACTGTGTCGCTATGCGATCCCCTACTGTATCGCAAGGCGATACAGCTCCCGTTTTTCGGGGCCCCGTTGTCCGCAAAAATTATATTGAGGTGCGGGGCCATCATTTATATTTTGTAGAAAGCGGAGAGGGACATTTAGATATCTCTAATAGATGGGATGTGTCACGAAGCGACACATCTGGCCAAAGGGCCACCTTCGGCTGCTTTCCTTAGACTCAAAAATTTAGGGGCAGGAGTAGGGGGCCGCGGATTATATTTTCATGCGTTGAAAGAGCAGGAGGACCCTCTGCTCCTCCACGAAGGGCAGGGTCAATTTCCGCATCTCGATCAATTGCAGGCCCAAAGAGTTCCAATCTATTTCATCTCGCTCTTGCTCGCCCTGTCTTCCCCTCATGCCCACGATAAGCCCTCGGCGTTTGGCATAGGGCAAGGCCAGCTGCAGGGAGGTCGGCAGGTCTGCAAGGGCCCGCGACAGGACCAGATCAAAACCTTTGGCGTATCTTTCTGTAATCTTTTTGTCTTCGGCGCGGCCGTGGACGATCGCAACTCCCTCCAATTGCAATCCTCTGACGATGTGGCGCAGAAAGAAGCACTTCTTTTGCGAGGATTCCAGCAGGACCAATTCGATCGAGGGGGAGAGGATCTTCAGGGGCAATCCGGGGAACCCCGCCCCTGTCCCGATATCCAGGACTTGCTTTGCCCCTTGCAGAAACGGGGCAACGGTGAGGGAATCCAGGAAATGTTTCACTACTATATCCCTGTCCGTTGTTAAGGAGGTGAGGTTGGTCCGCTTATTCCATTTTTTCAGTTCCTCGATATAAAAGAGATAGCTCTCCACCACCGGGGCAGTCAAGGTGATCCCGATCTGCTCAGCCCCTTTGACCAATATTGCGGTGATATCGGGCATGAATACCTAAATAAAGACTAACCAAATCCCTCCTTACCTCCCTTTACAAAAAAGGGAGGAATTCTTTCCCCCTTTAGCAAAAGGGGGTGCAGGGGGATTAGTAGGTGACGTAGTTGTCATTCCGCCGGTGGGAACCTTCTAGCTGTTTGGATACTTTTCGCTTGAACCCTAGAATCTGCCGCTTGCGGCATCCCGCTTCCGTAAATCTACATTGTGGAGCGGGGCTAGACCCCTCGCTACCGTCCTTATGCGGTAGCGACTTATTTAGTCCTGAACGCCTCTTCGATGCCGATGTATTTTTTTCTCAGTTTCGGTTTTTCTATCTTGCCGGTCGGATTGCGCGGGATCTCACCAAAAAAAACCTTCCTCGGCCTTTTGTACTTGGGCAGGGCTTCACAGAACCGGAGGGTTTCTTCCTCTGTGATGGCCTGGCCGGGCACCACCTCGACGACGATTGCCACGATCTCGCCTAATCGTTCATCCGGGTAACCGATTGCTGCGGCATCTTTTATTGTCGCGTTGGTGTGTAAAAAGTCCTCTATCTCGACGGGGAAGACATTCTCTCCGCCGCAGATGATGACATCTTTCTTCCTGTCGACCAGAAAGATGAATCCATCCTTGTCCTGCCGGGCCATGTCACCGGTATAGAGCCAGCCGTCTCTCAAGGCAGCGGCCGTTGCTTCGGGGTTCTTGTAGTATTCCTTCATCACTCCATCGCCCCGAACGACCAATTCTCCGATCTCCCCTTGGGGAACAGGGTTGCCATCCGGATCCACTATCCCGGTCTCCCAGTTGAAGCCGGGCAGGCCGATGGCGCCGATCTTATGCTCATTCTCCATGCCGAGGTGGACACAACCAGGCCCGGTGGCCTCACTGAGACCGTAATTGGTGTCATAGGCCATGTTCGGGAAGTACCGCTTCCAGTGTTTTACGAGCGCAGGAGGGACAGGCTGAGCGCCGATGTGCATGAGCCGCCAGTGGCTGAGCTTATAATCGCGCGGCTTCAGTTCGCCGCTGTCGAACTTCAGCAGTATATCCTGGGCCCACGGGACGAGGAGCCAGACGATGGTCCCCTGTTCCTCACTGACAGCCTCCAATACATACTCGGGGGATACACCCCTCAAGATGACTGCGCGCCCGCCGACGATGAAACTCCCGAACCAGTGCATCTTGGCCCCGGCGTGGTACAGGGGGGGGATGAGGATAAACGTGTCTCGCCGTGTCTGATGGTGGTGGGCGTTCTCCGTTATGCAGGCGCTGACCATGTTCCCGTGGGTAAGGAGGATCGGTTTGGGCGTGCCCGTGGTCCCCGACGTAAAGTACAGACCGCAGGGGTCGTCATACGTAATCTCGATTCCCGGCGGATCGGCTGAGGAGGCAGCGAGGACCTTTTCCCAGGGTTCGCTATAGCCAGGAACGTCCTTGCCCGCAAAGACATAGTGTTCGATGGTGGGCATCGCGTCTTTTATCGCATCTATCCGCTCAATAAACTCCTCCCCGAAGATCATCGCTCGAGGTTCGGCGACCTCCACGCAGTATTGTATGTCTTTGCCGGTAAAGCGAAAGTTGAGCGGCACCGCCCACGCGCCTGTTCGTATTATCCCAAAGTAAGCGATCAACCAGTCGATGGAGTTCATCATGAGGAGGACAACCTTGTCCCCCTTTTGGATTCCCCTCTTGATCAAGGCATGAGCGCAGCGGTTTGCAGCATCATCGAATTGCTGCCACGTGATCGCCTTCCTCTTCTTTTCCGCCGGGGTGCGTTCGATGAGTGCGCAATCGAGGGGGTACAGGCGGGCATTTCTCGCGAGTATCTCCCCTATATGGATATCACTACTTATTTTCCCCTCCCTTTCCGTCTGTTTTGCAGTTGGCAGTATCGTTAAAAACTCGATTGGTGACTTTTCATAGTATGTTTGGCCGCACCTATGTATACAATAAAACAGGGCGCTCTACAATACCCTCCTGACAAAAGATCTCTTCATTGTCCCATTCATGGAGCAAACCAGCACTTGAAGCGAAGCACTTGATTCGACCGTTGACCCAAAAGATTCAAATCCTCCCTATCCCCCCTGACCAAAGGGTCACTGGCCAAGGGGTCACTGGCCAAAGGGCCACCTCCGGCTGCTTTCCTTAGACTTCAAATTTAAGGAGCAGAAAGGGGGGGGACTTGACACCATTGATGCCTCAAGGCTATCTTTGCAGGGGGTTCACAAGGAATTATAGTGAGAAGCCGGGGATGAAACCAGAAGCCCTCAAGAGATTGCTCGAGATTGCCAATGACCCCTATGGTTGTCTGGCGGACCTCAGAAAGAAGAAACGGATCATCGGGAGCACCTTGGCCGATTGCCCCGAGGAGCTGATCCACGCCGCGGGGCTGCACCCCTTTTTGATCTTGGGGACGAACACACCCATCCGTCACTCCTCGGCCCTGCTTCCGGACAACTCGTGCTCTCTGGCCAGGAGCAACCTGGAGTTGGTCATCGGCCATCAGGGTGCGTTTTTCGATGGATTTGTCCTTGCCCAGGTCTGCGATACCACCCAGCATCTCTGCGATATCTGGCGGCGGAAGTTCCCCGATCACGACTTTGAGAACTTTTTGGCCCCCCGGCAGGTGGCCCGCCCCAGCGCTCGCGCGTGGTATGCGCAGGAGTGCCGGAGATTGCGATCGGCGCTGGAGGGATATACGGGCCGGGAGATCACCGACGAGGATCTCTGCGAAAGCTTCCGCCTCTACAATGAGAACCGCTCCCTGCTGAGACGGCTCTACGCAATCAAGCAGGGGGCCCCTGCCCTGATGACCAACAGGGAATTTTTCGATTGCGTCAAGGCGGCCTTCTTTATGGACAAGGAGGAGCACAATCGCCTGGTCCGCGAGGTGGTGGATTGGGCCGAGCGGGATAAGGACGGCTTCATCGATCAGGCGGGCAATTTTAAGGTGATCATGGCGGGGATCGTGGTGGAGCCCCCGGCCATCTACGATTTGATCGATGAGGTGCAGGGCAACATCGTAGCGGACAACCTCTGTACCGCCTCGCGCTATATCTATCACGACGTCGAGAAAGGCCCTGACCCTGCCGAGGCCCTGGCCGATAGGCACCTGCGCAAACCCCATTTCAGCCCCATCAACGCAGATCCGGAGAGGATCTATACCGATTTACTGGAGCTCTATCGTGCAGCAGGGGCGGAGGCCATCTTTTATTGCCATATAAAGTACTGCGAGTCGCAGGACTACGACCTCCCGGATATCAAGGCCCGGATGAGGGAGCAGGGGATACCCTTTCTGGAGTTGGAGACGGAATATCAGACTACCCGCCTCTCCCAGATGCGGACCCGGCTGCAGGCATTTTGTGAATCGGTGATCGGCAAGGGGGGCAGCATGTGATGAACAAACGGCCGGGAAAGACAAAACAGCAGGCATCGGCCCAGGAGCTCTCCAGGCAGTTGACCGAGGCCTATCTGCAGGACGCCCGCACGGCCCACGAGCAAGGGAAGTACGTGGCCTATGCCACCGCGGTATCGCCGGTGGAGCTCTTCGTGGCCCATGACGTCATCCCCGTCTATCCCGAGAACCACGCCGCGGCCTGTCTCACCAAGCGGATGGGGACGGAGCTCTCCCTGGCCATGGAGAAGAAGGGCTACACCAGCCACCTCTGCGCCTATGCCCGCTCGGACCTGGGGTACCGGATCACCGGCCGGAGCGCCACGGGGGGGATCCCCGATCCCGCATTCCTCCTCGCCTGCAACGCCCAGTGCTTTACCCTCACCAAGTGGTTTGAGGTCCTCTCCCGGAAATACCGTGCCCCCCTCTTCGTCTTCGATACCCCCCAGTGGATCCGCGATCCCGGGGCGCGCAAGGAGATCGTTAAGTACTGCGTAAGGCAGCTCCGGGAGTTGGTCGCGGCCCTGGAGGAGCTCACCGGCAAGCGATACGATTATGACCGCCTCGCCGAGGTGATGGCCTGCTCGCGGCAGGCGAGTCTTTTGTACCGGCGCTTTCTCGATATGGCCGCCTACAAGCCCTCCCCCATCAGCATCTTCGATGCCTTGATCCACATGGCCATCATCGTCTATCTGCGAGGGACCCCGCAGTGCGTGGACTATTATCAGACCCTCTGTGATGAGGTGCAGGCAAAGGCGGATCAGGGGATCGGCGCGGTTAAGAACGAGCGGTTTCGCCTCTACTGGGAGAACCTCCCCATCTGGTTTAAGTTCAGGGACCACTTCAACCTCCTCAAAGCCTACGGCGCTAACATCCTTACCTCCCTCTATGTTCACGCCTGGTGCTATGAGTTCGATACAACCAAAGATCCCCTGGAGACCCTGGCGGAGAACTATTGCGCGGTCTTCTCCAATCGCACTTTGGAGGAGCGGGCCGCGATGACTTTGGATCTCTTTCAGCGCTACTCCCTGAACGGGAGCCTCATGTTCGTCAACCGCAGCTGCAAGGCCGTCTCCTTTGCCGTCTATGCGCTCAAAGAGATCATCACCGAAAAGACAGGGACCCCGGCCCTCATCTTCGAGTCCGACATGGGGGATCCGCGATTCTACTCCGAGACCCAAATCCGGACCCGCATAGAGGCCTTTCTGGAAACCCTCCAGAGCAGGGAGGCGGAGAAGGGTTGAGGTCCGATTCCTCCCGGCAAGCGCTGCTGATCCGGACCGCCCTTCCTTGACTAAATCCCTGGTTTGTGTTTTTCTGTAACTGATGCGGATTCTGCTGATCTCGGTCAATAGGGAACGCATGCCCTATCCCGTTGCCCCCTTGGGCCTCGCCTATATCGCCGGGGCCCTCAAAGCAGGGGGGCATGACGTCCGTGCCATAGACCTCTGCTTTTCCACCGACATAGAGCATGACCTGACTCGGATCGTGGAGGATTTTCCCCCTGATGCCATCGGCATCTCCCTGAGGAATCTTGACAACCTTACCTACCCTTCCTCTCTTTCATACCTGCCGGAGCTGGAAGAGACGGTGGCGATCGTGCGTCGCCGCACCCCTGTCCCCCTTGTCATCGGCGGCTCCGGTTTTTCCCTGGCACCTCTCCCCCTGATGAGGCGCGTTGATCTGGATTTCGGCGTTGTCGGAGAGGGAGAAGGGAGCATAGTTGAGCTCGTGGGACGTTTAGAACAGGGTGCTTCTGCTCAGGGGATCCCCGGCGTGCTCATCAAGGGGGAGGATGGCTTTATCCCGCCCCTGCCGCTGGCTTCATTCCATGCGCCTGACAGGAGTGTCCTGGATAACGAGAGGTATTTAAAGGAAGGAGGGATGGCCAACCTTCAGACCAAGAGGGGGTGCCCCTTTGACTGCATCTACTGCACCTATCCCCTGCTGGAAGGGAAGAAGTGCAGGATGAGGGGGGTTGGTGAGGTGGTGCAGGAGCTCAAGGTGCTTCAGGCAGAGCACGGCGCGGACTATATCTATTTCGTCGATGACATCTTCAACTATCCCGCTGACTATACAGCTGCCCTCTGTGACGAGATGATCGCGCAAGAGGCTGTCGTGAAGTGGACCTCCTTTGTCAACCCCCGCTTTCTGACTACCGCGCTCTGTGCGCTGATGGCCAAGGCAGGCTGCCAGGGGTTGGAGCTAGGTATCGATACGGGATCGGCAAAGATGTTGAGGGCCTATGGCAAGGGGTTTGATAAGGAGGATGTCGCGCGAGCTGCGCGGTACTGTCAAGAGGCGGGCTTGCCCTTGGCCGTCTATCTGCTCCTCGGAGGTCCGGGGGAGGATGACGCCACGTTGCAAGAATCCTTTGCGCTGATGGACCGCCTCAACCCGACTGCGGTAATTGTGATGGTGGGGATCAGGATCTACCCCGATACCGCCTTGCAAAAGATCGCCGTGCAGGAAGGACTCATCGCGCGCGCAGACGACCTCCTGGAGCCGAGGTTCTATATCTCGCCCTTGATCGGGTCCGAGCGGCTCATCGAGACGATCACCGAGGCAGCCATGGCCCGCCAGGGGTGGATCGTACCCGGCTTGGAGATCAACATCTCCCCGCCTTTGATGGAGGGGATGCGCAAGTTCGGTCTGCGCGGCCCGCTTTGGGAGCTGGCAGGCAGGATGCGGAGGCCGCGCATGAGGCCCCTGCGATGAGGAGAGAGGTATATGGATTTTAAGGATAAGGTCGCTATCGTAACCGGAGGCTCCAAGGGCATCGGCAGGGCCATCTGCCTGCTGCTGGCTGAGCAAGGGTGCCGGGTCTTTATGAACTACTCGCGCGACAAGGAGGCTGCGCAGGAGGTGGTCAAGGCAGCCAAAGGATTTTCCGGCGCAATCATGCCTGTGCAGGCAGATGTCACCGATCCCGCCCAGGTAGCCCGGATGATGGATCACGTTGAGAAGGAAGGCAAGCGCATCGATATCCTGGTGAACAACGTCGGAATGATCAAGGACGGATTTCTCATGCTGATGGGAGAGGGTGATTGGGGTGATGTGGTGAAGACCAACCTCACCTCTGTCTATCTCTGCTGCCGCGCAGTCATCAGAAAGATGATACCCCATAAGCAAGGGAAGATCATCAACATCGCCTCGGTCAGCGGCATCATCGGCACTGCCGGACAGGTCAATTACGCTGCGGCCAAGGGTGGCGTCATCGCCTTCACCAAATCGCTGGCCAGGGAGCTCGGCCCGTTTAACATCCAGGTGAATGCCGTGGCGCCCGGGCTCATTGAGACGGAGATGGTAGCCAAGATGCCGCGGGAGCGGGTGGAGGCCATTGTCCGCTCCACCGCGCTGAACAGGATGGGCAAGCCCGAGGAGGTGGCCTGGGCCGTGCTCTTCCTCGCCTCCCCGCGATCGGACTACATCACCGGCCAGACCATCGTGGTGGATGGAGGCATAGTGTGAAAGAAAAGTCCCCTCCCTCAATATAAATTTATAAAAGGGGGATGTCGCAAAGCGACAGAGGTCAAGGATTCGAGGGTTCAAGTCTCCCACCGTCCTGCTCCTTAAATTTAAAGTCTAAGGAAAGCAGCCGAAGGTGGCCCTTTGGCCAGATGTCGCAAAGCGACAAAATATAGATTTATTAAAGGGGGATGCCGCTAGCGGCAGGTTCTAGTGGTCTATAGAAGGAGGCATGTAATGAAGAGAATATCTTTATCATTAATATTACTGATATTGCTTTTTTATATGTTTTCTTGTTCTGATGCAAAGGATACCAAGAACACAAATTCAAATAGTAAATCAAATCAAGCAGAATTTGACTATTCAAAAATTTCTAATTTTTATGGAGTTTGGATAGTTACTAACGTTGAAAGATATAGAGGGGGATTAACTACAGAGGAAGAAGCAAAAAGTTATATTCAAAAAACAATTACTATTTCTAAAGACAAGTATATATCTTTCATCAGTTCTCTAAGTAATCCTATTTATAAATATCGAAAAATTAATAATAAGTTACCTGAAGGCGTGGTCCCTCAAGATAGAACAAGTTCCTTTTATGGATACAAGATGGAAAGAGACATAATATATTTATACGAAGTTTATGATAAAGATGAACTCTATGCAAATTTCGAAGTAATTTCGCCGAATGAATTATTATTTATGTTTGACGGTTGGTTTTTCTTTTCCTCAAGAAAAAGGTAAAAGATGGAGACGTTATTGAATTTATTCTTTTATTCCCTGGCGTGAACAAGATTAAGGGTTCCAGTGCTGCTTGAGTAAAATAGACTACAATCCTTTTTAAGGAGCATTTTATGGCGCAGACAGGCATTGTAAAAGACAATCGGTACCTGGAGCATGATATGGGCTCCTATCACGTGGAGAACCCGCAGCGGTTGGCCTACATCTACCGCGAGCTTGCTGGCCTGAAAGGTCTCTTTGAGGAAATACCTCCCCGCCCTGCGACGCGCGCGGAGATCATTGCAGTGCACGATCCCAAGTATGTCGATCGCATCGCTGCCACTGCGGGTCATCCCGAGGTGCATCTCGATGCCGATACCTCAACCTCTGCTCGAACCTATGAGGTGGCCCTCCTCGCTGCCGGCGGGTTCTTGGCGGCGATCGACGCGGTGATGGATGGCCTGCCGACTGCCTTTGCCCTGGTGCGGCCCCCTGGTCACCATGCCGAGCGGGACCGGGCCATGGGTTTTTGCATCTTCAATAACATCGCCATCGGCGCGCACTACGCCATGTCAAAGCACGGCTTAAAGCGGATACTCATTATCGATTGGGATCTCCACCACGGCAACGGCACCCAGCATGCCTTTTACGCGGACCAGCGGGTGCTCTATTTTTCCACGCACCAGTATCCCTTTTACCCCGGCACCGGCCACTACACCGAGATCGGGGAGGGGAAAGGCAAGGGTTATACTGTCAACATCCCCCTCTCCGCCGGGTGTGAAGACGCCGATTATGCCAACATCATGCGGCATTGCCTCCGCCCTATTGCCCTGGAGTATGAGCCGCAGCTGGTTTTGGTATCGGCCGGCTTTGACATCTATCATCACGATCCCCTGGGGGGCATGGCTGTTACCGAGCAGGGATTTGCCCGGCTCACCGACATCATCATGGAGATCGCCGACACGGTATGCGAGGGGAAGGTGGTGATGACCTTAGAGGGCGGCTACAACCTCGAGGGCGAGGCCCTCTCGGTCAAGGAGGTGGTCCGGCAGCTGGCGGGCAAGGGTACGCTGGATAGAGGGAAGTGCGAGAAAGAGGAGGCAGAGGAATACCCCCGCGTCAAAGGGATCGTTAAGGCGCTCAAGGAGAACTTTCGGCAGTACTGGTCCTGGGAAGGGGAGCAATAGGCGGGGCTATCCGTGCCCCTCGTCATTCTTGCCCTTGCTCTGGCTCAGGGATGCCTTCCTGCTTCAGGTCCACCCGCTCTTTGAGCTCCTTGCCCACCTTGAAATAGGGGAGCTTTTTAGGGAGGACGCTCACCGTAGCCCCTGACTTGGGGTTTCTCCCCTGGTAACTCCCGTAGTTCCTGATCACAAAACTCCCGAACCCCCTGATCTCGACCCGATCCCCTCTCTTGAGTGCCTTCACCATCTCATCAAAGACGGAATCGACCACTACCTTAGCTACCTTTTGACTCAGCTTTGTCCTCTTGGCGACCTCTGTGGCGAGCTCAGCCTTGTTCACCCTTTCACCTCCTTCAGCAACGATGGCTTTGGTGCTCAGAGCACCTTATCCCTGATATACTGCACGGCATTTCTAAAGATGGCAACCCCTGCCCCCTCCTCCGGGAGCTCCTCTCTGGTCCATCGCGGATGATGGGTCCGGTGGACATTGGCCTCGGGATGGGGCATGAGCCCGAAGATCCTCCCTGTCTCATCACATATCCCCGCCACCCCCCCGATTGAGCCGTTGGGGTTGAGGGGATACTCCATGGTCTCTGCTTGATATGCCTCATCGGTATAGGCGAGACAGATCAAACCCCGCTTCGCGAGCTGCTTCGCGATCGCCGGGGTGGCAGCGAGGAATTTTCCCTCGCCGTGCCTGACCGGCAGATAGATCCTTTCCAGGCCCCTGGTGAAAACGCAGGGTGACTGGGCGTTGACCTTGAGGCGGACCCATCGGTCCTCAAAGCGGCCTGAATCGTTAAAGGTCAAGGTCACCTCCTGCTCACCGCATCTACCCTCCATGGCGGGGACGAGCCCCAGTTTGGCCAGGAGCTGGAAGCCGTTGCAGATCCCCAGGATCAGCCTTCCGCCCCGGATGAACCGCATGAGCTGATCCCAGAACCTCTCACCCGTGTCGGCAATGGTGGCGTGCCGGAAGCGATTGGCGCAGGCCTTGGCCGCTCCGAGATCATCTCCGTCCAGAAATCCCCCGGGCAGGCAGAGGAGGTGATAGCTCTCGAGGGAGCGTTCCCCACTGAGGAGCTCATTGATGTGGACCGTGTCGATGGTGTCCGCCCCTCCCAGCTTACAGGCATGGGCGGTCTCATATTCGCAGTTGATCCCATTGCCCGCCAGCACTATGACCTTGACTTTACTTGCCATCTTATGACTCCGGCGAGGCCTTGCCTTTCGGCAGGCCCGCCAGCACGATGACCTTGACTTTACTTGCCATCTTATGACTCCGGCGAGGCCTTGCCTTTCGGCAGGCCCGCCAGCACGATAACCTTGACTTTACCGGCCACGCCCATGCTCCTCAGAGGCCTTGCCTTTGGCAGGCCCGCCGGCACGATAACCTTGACTTTACCGGCCACGCCCATGCTCCTCAGAGGCCTTGCCCTTGACAGGCCCCGCCGGCACGATGACCTTGACCTTACCGGCCACGCCCATGCTCCTCAGAGGCCTTGCCCTTGGGCGGCCTGCGAAGGGTAAAGGTCACTACCATTCCGATCACCAGGAGGGCGCACCCCGTCCAGACGACGGGCAGGGCGGGGTCATGGTTGACCTGTATCCCCGTGTAATTCCTCTTTTCTAATGCCTTCAAGGTAACGGTGAATGCACCCTTGTGCGCGCTCCTCTGCTTGGCTTGTTGCTCGGTAAAGAGCCAGAACCCCTCGGGAGCAGAGCCGGGGGTAAAGATGACCAGCAGGATCGCCCCCCCGAGGTTGTGGACATTCTCCTCATATTGCATAAGGCCCAGCTCGGCCTCGGTCCCGGGTATGGGCCTTACCTCGCCTTCGCTGAGACGCATGATCTGGGAAGAGCCCTTTCCCCCTTTTCCCCTCACCTCGAGCACAGCAAGGGCGCTTATCCCGTACGAGGACTGATAAAAGGAGAGCCCTCCATGGGATATCGGATGGTTTACCCTGAGGGGCGCATGATCGATGACCACCCTGTCCCCTTCAATAAAGGTGAGGGTGCTGAGGAACTCGCGCGGGGACCCGTCGGGGTAGAAATCGACCCGGAATGCGTCGCAGCGCACCTGGAATCCCAGCGGCCTCACCGCCTGCTGGGGGTTGTTGAGGACGAAACCTTCCACGGTCTCACCCTCCACGATCTCCACATATCCCTTGAATCCCCACACGGCGCCGATGAGGGCGCCGACCAGGATGAGGAGCACGCTCAGGTGGGTGAGATAGGTCCCCAATCTGGCGTAGCCGCTCTTGGTCTTGCGCACCTGGCGCCAGACGCCGGGCAGGCGCTTGGCGGAGCAGGCGATTAAGTTGATTGCCAGGAGGATCAGCACCCCGATGAACCACCATGAGTGGTACATGTTGAGGAGGCCGAGCCCTTTGAGGATATAATAGGTCTCTTTGCTGTAATGCTGGAGGTACTGCTGCTCCGTGGCGTTTTGGGTGATGATGGTCCCGATGACGGATAAAGCCGCCAGCAGGATCAGCAGGGGTATCGTCAATCGGAGAGAGGAGAAAATATTCCCCTTATTCTTCCCCACTTTCTTTTTCTCCTTTTTCATCTGTTCGTTCTTATGCGCCATTAGTATCTCTTATCACGCGTGTCTTTAAACCTGTGCGTAAAGATAGCATTTCCTTCAGAGGGATTCAACCCTGCTTTTGACGCGCCCGCTCAAGGGCCGTGTAGGTATCTCCTGGCGAGATTTATTAACAATTTCCATAGCATACCCCCTCTTCCCTGTCAAGGAGAAAGGAGCTTGACATTTTAGCAGGCGGGGACAATGATTAGAAGCCCGGAGGAATGACGACGGAGAGCACAAAATAGTTTGCATCTTTTTATAATACTTATTATGTACTGATTTAAAATCCCCCTTTTTTGAAGGGGGATTGAGGGGATTTTCTAAAGCCGGAGGTGGCTCTGACCCCGAAGGTGGCTCTTTAGCCAAAAGGGCCACTGGCTAAAGAGCCACCTCCGGCTTCGGCTTCGGTTTAGCCGGGGGGAATAAACTATTATATGCTCTGCATAGTAGGAGGATTGGTTTGTGCGCTAAAAAATTTTTTATGAGGGAGGGCAACGAGGGATGGAAATCAGAAAGATAGGGGTATTAGGGGCCGGCGCCATGGGCAATGGCATTGCACAGGTCTGCGCCCAGGCAGGTCATGAGGTGGTCATGCGGGACATCGCCGACAAATTCGTCCAGCGGGGGCTCAAGACCATCGAGGGGTTCCTCTCCAAGAGCGTGGAGAAGGGGAAGATCACGGAGGATGAGAAAAAGAAGGTCGTGGGCAGGATCAAGGGCAGTACCGAGATCTCCGACCTGAAGGACTGCGATTTCGTCATCGAGGCAGTGCTCGAAGACCTGGAGTTGAAGAAGCAGGTCTTTCAAGAGGTGGAAAAGCTGACCCGCCCGGAGGTCATCTTGGCCACCAACACCTCCTCCATGTCCATTACGGCGATCGGGGCCGTGACCAAGCGCCCGGACCGGGTGGTGGGGATGCACTTTTTCAACCCCGTTCCCCTCATGAGGCTGGTGGAGGTGATCAAAGGCATGGACACCAGCGATGAGACGGCCAACGTGACGAGAGAGCTGTCGGAGAAACTGGGCAAAGTGCCTGTCCTGGTGAAGAAGGATGCGCCGGGTTTTATCGTCAACCGTCTCATGATGGTGCAGATGATAGAGGCCATTAAGGTCTACGAGGAGGGCATCGCCTCGATCGAAGATATCGACAAGGCGATCAAGGGTGGACTGAACCACCCTATGGGGCCCTTTGAGCTGATGGACCTGACCGGCCTCGACATCAATTATAACGTCAATGAGTACTTTCACCATGAGCTCAATCAAGAACTCAAGCATGTGACCCCGTTAAGCCTGAAGAACATGATCCGTTCCGGCAAGCTGGGGAGAAAGACAGGGGAAGGCTGGTACAAGTACGGCAAGAAGTAGAGGGGAGAGCCGTACGTGAGACCATCATGTGCCCGTGCAGGGGGCAAAACTATAGTCTTTAGGTAGGCGAAGCATTTGATTCGATCGTTGTTCCAAAAGATTTCCAATCCCCCCCACCCCCCTTTGCTAAAGGGGGGTAACGGGGGATTTTCCCGCTCTTGGCACTTACCAAAGGCGAGGTAGCTTATTGTCGAGATATGCGAGCAGGAGGAAACACATGTCCAGGAGAAATGCCTGCATCATTGCAGGGGGGATGAGCAAGTGGGGTGTCCGGGAGGCGTCCCTGATAGATATGGCGCAGGAGGCCGGCAAGGCGTGTCTCGATGACTGCACCGGCTTGAAGCCGCGGGATATCGACGGACTGCTCTTTGCCAGCTCCTTCGCCGGCAGGTGTTCGTTCCAGGTCAATACCGCGCCGGTTATCGCCGAGCGGCTGGGTCTGCAGCCCACCTCCATCTGCGCGCGCATCGACGTGCTGTGCGCCGGAGGCAGCGCGGCCATACTGCTTGCTAAGGCGCTGGTCGAGAGCGGGATGGCCGACATCGTGATGGCGGCCGGCGGCGAGAAGCTCTACACGCCCCAGAAGTGGGAGGTGTTTTACAGCGAGCTCGCCTCCATAGACCATGACTGGGACGCGCCCAATGGGCTCGGCCTGCCGCCGCCGTTCTTCGCCCTCACTGCCAAGGAGCACATGAAGCGCTACGGAAGCACGAAGGAACAGCTGGCCGCCGTATCGGTTGCCAATTACAACTATGGAATCAGCAACCCCAAGGCCCAGATGCACAAGGCCCTGACCATGGAGGAGGCATTGGGAGCCCCCCTGGTGGTCATGCCGCTCACGCTCTACGACTGCTGCCCCATTACGGACGGCGCCGCCGCCGTCATCATCGCAGGCGAAGAAAGGGCCAAGGATCTTACGGACCGGCCCCTGGTCTATTTGCGGGGCGGCGCCCAGGCGGCCTTGCACAGTGTCTCCGCCAACTGGCCGGGTGAGCACCTCGCCGACTGGGCCCACTTGCGGGTGGCTGCCAAGAAGGCGTACGCGACTGCCAAGCTCACCCCCGACGATATCGACGTGGCCCAGACGCACGACTGCTTCAGCATCTCCGAGGTCATCGAGTTGGAGGAGCTGGGTTTCTGCAAAAAGGGGGAAGGGGGTGCGTTTGCGGCTGCCGGCGAGATCGCGCTCAACGGCAAGGTGCCGGTCAACACCGACGGCGGCCTGCTCTCCTGCGGTCATCCCTTCGGCGCGACGGGGCTCAGACAGGGCATGGAGATCATGCGGCAGCTTCAGGGCCGGGCAGTGAACCAGGTTGAAGACGCCGCCTTCGCGCTGCAGCACAACCTGAGCGGCCTGAACGTAGAGCACACCATCGTGGTTTATGGAAGGGAATCAGTAAAGTGAGGAGGTAACAATGTCCATCCCAGGCATTCCCGTTCTCGAAGACAAATATCCCGTCACCATGGACATGTGGCCCATACAGGCCAAGGAATTCAACCGGATCTACCCCTTCTACGAAAATCTCAAAGAGGGGAGGTTCACCACGACCAAGTGCGCGGAGTGCGGCAAGGTCTCCTATCCTCCCCGGGTCATCTGCCCTGCGTGTTACAGCGAAGAGCTGACGTGGGTCGAGCTTCCCCGGCAGGGGCGGGTCCTCACCTTTACCGAAGAAATGAAGGGGGTTCCCCTGGGGTTCGATGCGCCGCTCATCCACGCCTGGATCGATCTCGGTAAGCTGAGTCCTGTCAAGCGGTTTCTGAGCCGCATCATCAACTGCCCTGCCGGCAAATTGAGGGAAGGCGACGAGGTCAAGCTCGTCGTCTTTGACGTGCCGGCCCATCCCCTGGAGGTCAAGCGGGATACCGTCATGGCGGAGCGGGTCTTCTTCGCCTTCGAGCCGGCGGAGAAATAGCGGAGAGCAGTGATGCCTTGAGCCGCCAGGGCTGCGTCAAAATCAGACTTACCTTGGCGAATTCATTTCAATAAATAGTTATGATCCACAAATCCCCCTCGGTCCCCCTTTTTCAAACCGCCGGAGGTGGCCCTGACCAAGGATCACCGTAGGTTTGGCCAGATGTCGCAAAGCGACACAATGTAGATTTATGGAAGCGGGATGCCGCTGGCGGCAGGGGTCAAGGGGTCTAGGGTTTTACAAACATGCCGAAGCCGGAGGTGGCCCTGACCAAGGATCACCGTAGGTTTGGCCAGATGTCGCAAAGCGACACAATGTAGATTTATGGAAGCGGGATGCCGCTGGCGGCAGGGGTCAAGGGGTCTAGGGTTTTACAAACA